>Ga0123353_10004700_pt1 | contig 17677 bp, 13 predicted proteins | sample TergutLab28metaG_3_FD_92763 | JGI IMG/M metagenome (GOLD analysis project Ga0123353, IMG submission 92763) | Labiotermes labralis P3 segment gut microbial communities from Petit-Saut dam, French Guiana - Lab288 P3 | ecosystem: Host-associated > Arthropoda: Insects > Digestive system > Gut ... | reverse complement strand
TCTGGGATTGAAGATACCAAAGCAGTTCAAAAAATAATTTTGAATCAAATGTAGTCAAGATTTCGGGGGACAGACTCTAGAAAACAAGGGATTTGGGAGGACGGTTGTCGAACTTGGGTTAACTTGAAAACGCCACTAAAGGGAAAATGCGCCCGTTCTGTTACACCACACTGTACAGCAACTCCGCATACGACGGCAGTGTCCAGTGTTTCTTGGCAATGAGCGTTTCCAATTCATCGACGACATGCCGCAATTCCGTCATGGCAACGAGAACCTGATCGCGGACGAAGACCGCTAGAGCAAGAACCTCTTGCACTTCATCGTATTTCAACAACTTCTTTTCGAGGACGGTCAATTTTTCCAACAAAATAGCAGACAACCGGGAAATGTTGCCTAACAAAAAATCTTCGAGCGAAGCATGATACCCGCCGCATGATTTTTTCCATGCTAACAGTGTTGCCAACTCGTTTTGATAACCAATGCACGCTGGAATCACTAACGACTTGACCATGTCCACCATCGTCAACGCCTCGATGTGCAACGTCTTGCAGTAATCTTCCAAGAAAATTTCGCAACGCGAATGCAGTTCCGCCTCCGAAAAAACGTGGTGCTTCGTAAAGACATCAATACTCTTCGGAGAAACAAACTCCGGCAACGCATCGACGGTGGTTCGCAAGTTCGACAACCCACGCCGCTCTGCTTCGGCAAACCAGTCCGCCGAGTAGTTGTTGCCATTGAAAATAATCCGCTTGTGCTCATGGAATGTCTTGCCGATGAGCAATGCCAAGTCGGTGGACGTTTCCAATGCGTCCGCAAACTGCCGCAACACTTCCGCGACCACCGTGTTGAGCACGATGTTCGGTCCTGCAATGGAAAACTTTGAACCGAGCATCCGAAACTCGAATTTGTTGCCGGTGAACGCAAACGGCGACGTGCGGTTGCGGTCGGTCATATCTTTGGGGAAATGCGGCAAGACGGACACACCGATCTCCATCGACTGCTTCGCTTTGTTCTGATAATTCGCACCGGTCTCGAGGGCTTCGAGAATTTCGGTGAGTTCTTCGCCGAGGAACATCGACACAATAGCCGGTGGTGCTTCATGAGCACCGAGTCGATGGTCGTTTCCTGCACTTGCTGCTGATACCCGGAGCAAGTCTTGATAATCATCCACCGCCTTGATAACCGCTACCAAAAAGAGCAGAAATTGAGCGTTTTCATGCGGCGTTTCTCCCGGCTCGAGCAGATTGATACCCGTGTCGGTACTTATTGACCAGTTATTGTGCTTGGCACTGCCGTTGACCCCGGCAAAGGGTTTTTCATGGAGCAGACAAGCAAAACCGTGGCGGTCGGCAATGCTTTTCAGCAGTTCCATCGTCAACTGGTTATGATCGGTGGCGACGTTGGTCGTCGTGAATATCGGGGTCAGTTCGTGCTGGGCGGGGGCGGTTTCATTGTGCTTCGTCTTGGCGTAAACGCCAAGTTCCCAGAGTTCTTTGTCGAGTTCCCGCATGAAAGCGGCAACCTTCGGCTTCAAACTGCCGAAGTAGTGATCGTCCAACTCCTGTCCTTTCGGCGGTCGCGCACCGAACAATGTTCTCCCGGTATAGACCAAGTCCGGTCGTTTCAGAAACATTTCCTTGTCGATGAGAAAATACTCCTGCTCCGCTCCGACCGTCGTAACAGCCCGCTGTGCCGACTCGTTGCCGAAGAGCCGGAGGATACGCAATGCTTGTTTATCAATCGCCTGCATTGAGCGGAGCAACGGGGTTTTCTTGTCGAGTGCTTCGCCGCTGTACGAGCAAAAGGCGGTCGGAATGTACAGCGTGCCGTCTTTGATGAAGGCATACGACGTGATGTCCCAAATGGTGTAACCCCTTGCTTCAAAAGTCGTCCGCAGTCCGCCAGAGGGAAAACTGGACGCGTCCGGTTCGCCTTGGACGAGTTCTTTGCCGGAAAATTCCATGATGACTTTTCCGTCGCCGACGGGAGTGATAAAACTGTCGTGCTTCTCCGCCGTTGTTCCCGTCATGGGTTGGAACCAATGCGTAAAGTGGGTCGCCCCTTTTTCGACTGCCCAGTCTTTCATGGCATTGGCGACGGCATTGGCGATGTCCCGTTCGAGGTGTGTGCCTTGCGACATCGTTTTTTTGAGTGCCTCATAGATTTCCTTCGGCAGCCGCTCCTGCATGACTGCATCGTTGAAGACCATGCTACCGAAAAGATTGGGGACGTTGTTCATTGGGAAGCATTGTGTGATTTTCTCAACCTAATTTTACCACAATTTTCACGTAGAGCGCAAGAGCGGTGGGCGTAAGCCCACCGGTATCGAGCCGGTACGCAATTGCTCGCATACCGGCTTGCTCACATTTCCCGGTTGCGGTAGAATCTTCGAATATGCGTTTTAATCCCTTTAACAAGGTTGCTTTCCGATTTTGGCAGACGGCATTGCCACTGGTGTTGATACCAGTGGCGGAACTTACCCTGATGCTCTGCTTGTGCCAGACTTGGTTTATCGTGTCGAGTGTACTCATCGGCGGTTTGCTCGGAGCCTACCTCGCCCGACGGGCTGGGGTGCGCTGCTGGATCGAATTGAATCGGCTATTAGATCGCGGCGAAACGCCAACGGTACCCGCCCTGAACGGAGTGCTGATTTTGCTCGCGGCAATGTTACTGATCCTGCCAGGCTTGCTGACCAGTCTCATTGGCTTGGTGCTGTTTTTTCCACTCACCCGATCTTTTTTGACCTCCTACATCGTCTTGCGTTTCAATGCCCGGCGGCTCCACACACGTAACAGAGATACGCCGTCTCCGCCAACCATCATTGATATTTGACGGCACCGGGGTCGATTGTAAATGTTGTTTCGTTTCAGTTTCTACCAAGCGATGCATTCCCAACGGGATGCATCGCTTTCTGCTCACAGATTTTCTGTGGGCAAAATAGCCGGACGATCACTGCGGCTTGGTAATCTCGAACTTCCTATACTGTATCCAAGTTTCCTTGTCCGCGGGACCGTGCCAGCATTGGAGACCAATTCGGTCGGTGTCGTCGTTGCGCGGCGGCAACGCCCGGCGGAAGGCTTCAATGAATTCGCCGGTAGCGTTCGGTTGGCATTCGGCAATCACTTCGTTGCCGACAACCCGAAAGCGAAGAACGGCGTGTTCCGTTGTCAGCGGTTTGTCGCCGGGAAACACGCAAAGCCGACCGTCGATGCGTTCCATGACAAACTTGAACTCGGTTCTGTCCCCTCGCATCCAATAAAGACCGGTTTGCTGATATTGGTTGGAGTACGGTTGCGAGGCTTTCACTTCGACCGAGACGGTAAAGTCTCCCTCGGCAATCTTCGGCATCTTGCGGAAGAGGATGTTTCGTACATCGGTTCCCGTATTCGGGGTGGGAATCATCTTGACTTCCAGTCCTTCCTTGGTAATTCGCCATTGTTCGGGAACTTCTTTGAGCCAAGTCCATTCGGTCTGGAGTTTTCCGACCCATTCGGCAAAGGGGTCTTTAAAAACCTTCGTTTCTTGGGCAGAGACGAAAGCAGGGAGCAACAAGAGCGCAAAAGTAAGTAGAACTTTTTTCATCATGGAGTGAATCGGGGTGAAAGGTAACGTTAATGACAAGGGAATCAGGATACACCATTTTTGCCGGAAAATCAAGAGGTACCCGTTTGAGGACTTGAAAAATATCGAACCAGTGATAAATTCAGAAATACCATTTTTGAACGTGCTGATTTCCCAGACCTCTATGAAGTTCACGAAGAAGCGGTCATTTTTCTGTTTATGTTTTCTCCTTTCAGCAACCGTTCTGTCAGCGCAGGAGAACGTTCGTCATTTCGATATTAATTCTTGGGCATTTGACCGGGGAAATTTTAGCGTTTACCAAGATGCATGGCGAAACGGCGGACCCGTCATCATTGCGAACAATCCGGGAGTGTCCGGTCAGCCGATGTTCGCCGAATACGACATCCCGTTTCCCGTCTCTGGGCAATACTCGCTGTCCGTCTTTGTCGCCATGCAGGAAACGCGTCCGATCACGGTTTATCTCGACGGCACCACCATTGGCAGCATTTGTGCTGGCTCCAAACGTTCGACCAGTTGGAATTCCATCGATGCCATTTGGGATGTCCCGCTTGAGTTCAGCATTGTCGAACCGGGACTTCATACGATCAAACTTGTTTCCGAAGCGGGACCACCGCCGCATCTTGCCGTACTGCGATTCGTTGCGGAGCAACCGCTGCCCAATGATTGGAAACTCGAACGTCCCATCGCCAACAAACTACCGCCGCCGCCGGAAGGTTCCACTGCCCATATCAGTTACACCGTTCCCAATGCAGAGAAACCGAATCCCGATGCCATCCGACGAGCAATCAACGATTTAATCGAAACCTTCGGACCACAATACTCCAGAGGTGCAGAGTACCTTGCAGCACTCGACCGACTCGACAGCGAAAAGGCAAACCTCGAAGCCTACGACGAGTTACGTCGGCAGGCATTGCTCTTCGATAATCCATACATCGATTTCGATCAAATACTTTTCGTTCGCCGCCATACAAAAGGACCGAGTCTTGCATTGCCGGTCAACTGGAACAGCAATTCGGATTTGCCGCGACGCGGTTACGACGACGAAATCATGACGCTCTCGATCAAGCAACCGGACGAAACTCCAATATCCTTCTACAAACCGCCTCGGGATACGGCGATTACCGATCTCGACTTGCACTTTGATGCTGACCGATTGATGTTTTCCGCCATCGGCGAGAACGACCGTTGGCATCTGTTTGAAATTAATGTTCCGTTGCCGAGTCAATCTCGCCAACTCACGAAGAGTGAGCCGGATGTCGATTTTTACGATTCCTGCTACATGCCGAACGGAAACATCATGTTGACAAGCACGGCACCCATGATCGGCGTTCCGTGCGTGTATGGTGCTGCACACGTCGCCAACCTGTTTGTCCTTGAACCAACTACCGGAGCGATGCGGCAAATCGGATTCGATCAGGATCACAATTGGAATCCGACGATGCTCAACAACGGTCGAGTCCTTTATACTCGTTGGGAGTACGCCGACATTCCACACTCCAATTCACGACTTCTGTTCCATTGCAACCCTGACGGGACGTTGCAACTTGAATATTACGGCAGTAATTCGTACTGGCCCGCTTCGGTGTTCTTTGCGAGACCGTTGCCCGACCATCCGACGCAAGTCATCGCAGTCATCGGCGGACACCACGATCACGGTCGACTCGGTGAATTGGTGCTGTTCGACCCGGCAATCAGCCGTCGGGAAGCCGAAGGAGCCGTTCAGCGGCTTCCCGGTTGGGGCAAAAAAGTCGAAGGTCCCGTCGCCGATGGACTGACACGTAACAGTTGGCCCAAGTTCGTGCATCCCTATCCGATTTCACAGAAACACTTCCTCGTTGCGGCAATGCCGAAGCCGGGCTCACCGCTCGGACTTTACCTTATCGATCTTTTCGACAACATGATTCTCATCAAGGAGATGCCGAACAACGCCTTGGTCGAACCGATTCCGCTTCGCAAAACGCCAACACCGCCGATCATTCCAACGAAGGTTGATCTCCAGCGCGACGATGCCACCGTGTTTGTCAGCAATGTGCTCGATGGACCAGGACTCGAAGGAATCCCACCGGGAGTCGTCAAGAGTCTGCGGGTCTATACTTATCATTTTGCTTACCACAATATCGGCGGACTTCTCGGTTCCGTGGGACAAGACGGACCCTGGGACGTTCGCGGCGTTTTGGGAACCGTGCCGGTTGAAAACGACGGTTCCGCCTATTTTCGGACACCGGCTAATCTACCGATTGCGGTGCTTCCGCTCGACGCAGACGGGCAAGCCCTGCAATTGATGCGTAGTTGGATGACACCGATGCCGGGGGAGAATCTCCAATGCAATGGCTGCCATGAATCGCAAAATAGTGTGCCACCGCCACTCAATCGGGTGCCGATGGCACTGGTGAAGCCTCCCGCCGAAATCCAACCCTACAACACACCGAATGACGGTGCACCCAATTTGCTTGGTAAAATCAATGTTCGCGGGTTTTCGTTTCAGGAACGTGTTCAACCGATTCTTGATCGGCACTGCGTTGTTTGTCATAACGGAACTTGGGAACCAACCGTAAAGACAGCAAGGGTGGCGGATCGTCCCGTCGGCACCTCGCTAGACGGCAGACCGTTTCCCATCGACTTGCGCGGCGACGTGATGATCCAGGGGCACGCGTCTGCAATCGCTGGATACAACTGGGTGGGAACTGCCGGAAAATGGACCGTCGGCTACGATAATCTCCAACGCTTTGTCCGCCGACCGGGAATCGAAAGCGATTATCATCTTCTCGTTCCGATGGAATTCGCTGCCAACACGACGGAACTCGTCCAAATTCTCAAAGGGAGACATTATGATGTCCAACTGTCCGAAAATGAATGGGAAGACCTTCTCACGTGGATCGACATGAACACGCCGTACCACGGCAGCTGGATGGACATTGCCAGCGCGGGAGGCAAGCAACACGTCGAAGCAATCGCGAAACGGCGAATCGATCTTGCCCAACTGTACGGTGTCGAAGCCATTGACTTTGAAGACGTAAGGACAAACGCAGAGCCATCGGTATCTCGACAGGTTCTTGTGCCGACAATGTTCAAAACGCCGGAAAACAGTGCCGAAGAGTTTTTCAAACCGACTCCGACCGTTCGTGTTGAATTGAAGCAACGCCGTCCCGCCGATGGAATCGTCTTGGAAGGAATCGAACTCGTGCCGATAGAATACACGGGTAAAATTGTCAAGGCAACCGAAGAGATTGTGATCGAACATTCCTTTTTCATGGGTCAATATGAGATTACGAACGCCCAATTTCGTCTATTTGACCCTTCGCATGACAGTCGGGTGGAGTCACGGAGCGGGTATCAATTCGGTCGACGCGGATATGATGTCAATGCCGATGATCTTCCTGTCGTGAGAATCGACTGGCGAAAAGCGATGGCATTTTGTCGTTGGCTCTCGGACAAGACCGGTCATAAAGTCGATTTGCCGACTGCCGCCGAGTGGGAATTTGCGTGTCGAGCCGGTACGATGACACCGTTTTGGTTCGGCGATTTCGAGACGGATTTCTCGCCGTTTGAAAACCTCGGCGACACACGTTTGAAGGAATTCGTCGCTTGTACGACCCACAACAACTATACTGCGGTACAAATCATTGCGAACCCCAATCCGTTTGACGACCGTTATCCGAAGGATGAACGTTTCGATGACGGTGCACTCCTTCATGTATCTGGCGGACAGTACAAGTCGAATCCGTGGGGACTTTTCGACATGCACGGTAACGTCGCCGAGTTCACCAAAACGACGAAGGATGGACGCGATGTCGATGTTTCGACCGCTGGCAACTCCGACGAAATTACGGTGATGGGAGGCTCATGGTACGATCGTCCTTATCGTTCAACATCCGACTTTAAGCGTTACTATCCTGTGTACCAACCCGTCTTCAACACAGGATTTCGGATTGTGGTTAGACCATAGAATCCTCTTTCATCGGATGACGGGAAATCCCGACGCATCAAGTTGCAGGCAAAGCACCGGACATGCGATTGTACTTCCAGTTGCTACTGAACACGAGCAGGAGGTTTTTTTCGGAAAAAATGTTCAAAACAATTATCTTGAAAACCCATCCCAGTCGTGGTACAATAGACGTGGTGGATTTAAGAGGCTTGGTCGTTATTTTTAGATTTTTTGTCATAATCGGAGTTACCGATTGACGATAAAGGTGGTGGAGGTATGTATGAAAATCTTTGGTATCGTTTCGTTTTTTGTGTTCCTCATTGTCCCGGTGTCGCTTTTCGCACAACAGGGTGGTGGCACATCGTCGTTCAGCAATGACTTTGGGGACACCTTCGGTGGAGTACAGAACGTGTCGGAACAATCTGTGGGTACCTTCATTGGCGGCGGCAGACCGACGAACGGCTTCGTCGGTAATGTGGAAATTTATAACACCAGTTCAAGTCGGTCGGCGAACACTGCCCGGCAAAACACGACGGCAAGACCTGTCACCGCCGCACGGTCGGTAACGGCAACGGCAGCACGACGTGTAACGACACCCACTACAAGAGCCGGACAGTTGGGGGCAAACCAGACCATTCGGTCAGCCACTTCGATGGACTTCGACTTTGTGATACCTCCATCGAGGTTGCAGCCAGCGACGGTTGAAACGTTACTCAACAGAGTGCATGGGATTCAAGACAGCCGGGTTACTTTCAGCGGTTCGCCGCAGGGAACAACGGCGGTATTGACGGGAACGGTCGCTTCCGACAGGGAACGCCGGGTTGCTGAACAATTTCTTCTGATGGAACCGGGAATCAATCGGGTGCAAAATTTGCTCGAACTTCGATAAGCGCAAGAGTAGTGTGGCGTTTGCCCACCGTGCTAACACCCCACGCCGCTCTTTTTTTTCCTTACCTTGCGGTTCCCTCCGCCGTGCCTTGATAGGTGTTAAAGAAAAACTCGGCGACCTTCCGCATGGTTACATTCAATTTGCCGTCAAAAAACGACATTGTTAACGTGATTGAACCCAAATGGTCATCAATCGAATAAATCATGCCCGACAAAGTGTTTTCGTCACGCCAAGCCGCCGCGGCTATCGTGTCAAAATTGGAGTCATCGGTTCCTATCTGTACCCCATGATATTTTTCCGGAAACTTCTGGAAGATGTATTCTCCCATGCCGAGAATGAGGCTGTGGATGCCCGTGTTATTTTCGTACACAAGAATACATTTTTCGGGAGTGATATAGACGGTCATCCACTTGATTCCCATAGGGTTATCTGCCATCGTATAACGCACACCGGAATACTGCACTGCGTTTGCGGTTATTTTAGCACCGGCTGGCAACGGGGTAGAAACGTTGGCAATCTTGTCCGCTAAAATTTTCTGTGCCTCCGCATTTTCCGGCAGGGTATCTTTTTCGATCTTACCGGCAAGTCTGTAAAAGGCTTCGTGAATGAGATTGGAGTAGTTTCCAATCGCTTGATTGTCCGCCGTTGTAACCAGAATTAAATTTTTGCTCGGAAGACAAAACGCAAACTGTCCCCCCATGCCGTTACAGGAGAATCCGCCCTCGCGGAGAACCCAGAATTGAAATCCGTAACCTTGAGCACCACCGTCAATTTGTCGTGAGGTTGCCGCCTTCATGTATTCTTGGCTGATCAGTTGTTTGCCATTCCATTCCCCCATGTTCATGCACAGGATCGCAAATTTTGCTAAATCCTCGGTCGTAGCCATGATTCCTGAGCCTGTCCAGGAGCGACCATCGGGCGACCTAATGCACCATATATCTTTGGAGATGCCGATCTCATCGAACACGGGACGAATGTATTCGAGTATGGGTTTTCCGTTGAGTTTTTCAACGATGCCACATAAAACGTTGGTCGCCGATGTATCGTAACTGAATCTCGAACCCGGCTCGATCTTCGCTCGGGGGTCTCGAAAAAAGGCTCTGACCCAATCGTTATCGCCCGACGCGGTGCCGGGATTGAACGTTGACATCGTCAACAAATTCCGCACGGCCGCTTGCCGTACATACGGATGCACATTCTCGGGAATGAATTCTGGGAAGAAATCCGCAACCTTATCGTCTAGTGAAATTTTGCCTTCATCGATCATCATGCCGATTGCCACCGAAGTAAAACTCTTGCTCACGGAGTACATACGGTGCTTTTTATCGGCAGCGAAGTGGGACCAATAGCACTCCGCGAGGATGTTTCCGTTCCGCAACAGCATGAAACTGTGCATGTTCAGATTGTTCTGTTCCAATTCCTCCATGAAGGCGACGATTGCCTCCGTTGGTACTCCCTGGCTTTCGGGAGAAGCGTAGGGCAGTTTCTTTGCCGCTTCGTTGGCAAACGAAGACTGGCACAGCAGGAAAATCGCGAGTGCGAAAATGAGCGGGGAAATGTTTAGGATGTTTTTCATGATGATCAGTCTTTCAAGGTAAAATGGTGGATAGACATGAAAGCCGGGAGCGCAACAACGTGGAGCGACCGGATCATCCGATCGCTCCGCTGTGCTACGTTCCCGGCTTCCAAAAAAACTACTTCAAGTTAATCACCGAGATCGTTCCCGGCGAGTTGAACTCTGTGTTCAACAGTTCAGGGAAGGGCCAATCGAAGTTGGCGATGATCATTTTGCCATTGACAACGACCAACTCGGCAGGTTGGTCGAGCGAGCCATCGGCACCATCGGTGTCGCCGTTCTCCCAAAGCGTTTCAAATACTGCCTTTTGACCCGGTGCTGGCGGAACAAACGCGTGAATGGCATTCGCTGCCGAATCATTGACGTAAATCTTGTTCGTGTCAGCATCGTAGAAGATACCATCGCAACAACCAAAGTAATCACCGGCTTCGTGAATCGTGTCCATGGTCGCTTTGCCGTCTTCACCGATAACAACACGGAACACAGCACCATCGCCGAAGTTACCGAAATAGAGGACACCGTTTTTATCGGCGGTCAGACCATCGGCACCGGCGTGCCCGCAACCCGGCAGGTCAACGACCGGTGCAATCACGAGACAATACGGAGGAGCGTCCGTGAGGCTTTTAATTGGCGTAACTTTAATCGGCGGATTGCCGTCGGTACCGGCTTTGAAAACTTCTTCCTTCGGGAACGCCCAAACGCAACCGCCGCCGTACACGCCATCGAGGTCAAGGAACGTATCCGTTACGAACATCGTATCATCAGTCCAATACACCGCATTGGAAAGTTTCGTCCCTTCGACGACCACTTCGACTTCACCGGTCGGATTGTCGCCGTCCATTCGGACACGGAGCATCCGCGACTTGTTGTCCGAATTGAAGAAGTATTGGTTATCGCAGACGTACAGATGTCCATCGGGTCCGAAAAAGAGTCCCATCGGTCCAACCTGACCGGTTTCCGGGAACGGGGCTTTGTCTTCGTAGATGAAGAGTTTTTCGACTGTTGCGGTATCGCCGTTAAATTTGAGCCGACCGAGGGCGGCGGGAAAGAGTTTCGGTCCCACGTTTTCTTCTCGACCATTGAAATTCGGGAAGTTCACGAAAACGGTTTTCGTTACCGGATTGACGGTCATTCCGTCGGGCTGTTGCAGTTCAGCGGGAAGTGTTACGAGGATTTTCGGCTTGTATTGTGCTCGTTTTTCGGCGGAAATATCCCATTTGGCTTTGTACGCGGCGATTCGGTCGAGGACTTCTTGCGGTTTGGCGGCAGCAAGGGCTTCACCGCCGCCAGCGGCGGAACCAGTTGTGGCAGCCGGTTTTTCCGGGCAACCGGTCAGTGCGAGCATGGCGAGACATAACAACAGCGGAACAATTTTCTTCATCGTGTTCTCCTTAAAGTAATAGGTTAAACGGGTGGAATGTGCAGGAAATCTGCGAGTTGCTTACTATACCATAGAAAACATAAAAAAAACACCCGGGTGTATCAGGTTTTTTTCCTTGCTTACGCGTCGGGCTCTGTTGTGTTCTCACGCCAAAAACAGATAGTAATATCCCACGGCAACCACGAAGCCGGGCAGGAGGTTGGCGATCTTTATCTTGGTATTCAGTGCCAGATTGAATCCGATGCCCAATATCATCACTCCCCCCACTGCCGAGATTTGATCGACCAGTGCGTCCGTTAGTACACCTTGCAACGATCCCGCAAAGGATTCAATACTCCCCTGATAGAACAGGACAGAAATTGCCGAAAACAGTACGCCGAGTCCAAACGAAGACGCTAACATCATTGAGGTAACGCCGTCAAGGATCGACTTGATAAAAATGGTGTTGCGACTATTTCCGAGTCCGCTCTCGATGGAACCGACGATTGCCATGGCTCCCACGCAAAAGAGCAACGTTGCCGTTACAAATCCTTCGGCAAAGGAGGACTTTTCCTCTTTGCGACTCAATTTTTTCTGCAACCACTGTCCCAATTTATTCAAACCGCCATCGATGTGCAAGAGTTCACCGATGGCAGTTCCTAAAACGATCGAGACGATCACGAGGATGAGATCCCCTTGTATTGCAGTGGCAATACCGATGATGCACGAGCACAATCCAATGGCACGGATGATGTTCTCCGCGAAGTTGCCCGGTATTCTTCCTTTGAGCAACAGTCCGATGATGCTTCCGACAATGATGGCGGTGGCGTTAATCAAAGCCCCAATGATGCTGATTGACATTGACTAATCGTACTCGAAAATGAAGGAAAATCAATGCGGTACTGACCCGCTCCTGTTTGAGCGTGTCTCGATTCCTGCACTACTGTAAGTCCCACGGATTAAATGCCTCGGCGAAATGTTCTATCTCAAAATCCTCCGGCGTAGTACCGGTAATCGAAACAATATCAAACCGCACCGGCAATCGCAACACACGGAACCGAACCATGAACTGTCTCGCAAGTTTGATCATTCTGCGTTGCTTTGTCTCGGTCACTGCCTCGTAGGGCTTGCCAAAACTGTTGCTCTTGCGGGTTTTGACTTCGACAATCACCAGCATTTGTCCGTCCCGTGCCGCGATGTCAATTTCCCCGTCAGGCAAGAGATAATTTTGCTGTAATATCTTGTAGCCCTTTTCCTTCAGAAAATCCGCCGCTGCCTTCTCTCCTGCTCTGCCGAGCACGTCCTTTTCCTTTGGAGAAACACTACTGCGGTGCAACGGTTTTACCGCCGCCGACTTGGAGCGGACATTTTTTGCCATACTCGATCCTCCTATCATACAAACGGTAAAACGTTGGATGCATTTTGCCGTTTCCGAACAAGTCTATTATATCACAAACGTCAGAACGTTATCCAAAGGAACAGTCCCTTAATGACGCACCGTAATCGTTAGTCCCGTCTCATCCGCAAACTCCTGAAGCATCTTCTTCCACATCCACGGACGAAAACCATTGCAAGTCCAAGTTTTCGCACAACTCTTCGAGCAGCCACAACGGATGCGGTCCCATCCAATTCTCGGCAATCCAGTTTTGGTCGTATTTGGCGGTTCGGGGGTAGTGTTTCATTTGTGTCATTATAAATCATTCAGCCGATACTCCGGCTCCTTCGCGTTCCACAGGAACAAACATACTCGGTATAGCACTTTCGCCATAGTTGTTACTGGATATGAGCGAGGGCGCAGGATTGTCCTGTAACTCAAATTCAAACTGATAACGTTTATAAGGTTCTCGGTACAATTTTTGACGAACATGCAACGTCAACCGTTGCGTGTCAGGATCATAGTCGGCGTAATAGTCAATATCTGTTCCGTAAAAATTACCGCCCAAACGACCTAACTGCAAAAAATAATGCTTACCATCTTCGCTTAACCAGCCGTTGAGCGTAACACGCCAATCAAGCGTGATGTCTCCAAGTTTATTGGTTACTTTTTGACTGATCAACGTCTGGTGGTTAACATGTCGAAACGAAAAAGGAACACCATCTTGCGAAGGAAGTCGCCACCGAAACATTTTCGAACCGTATCCCGCACCGCCACCAAAACCTCCTCTGATTTGCTCGTCCGAATCAACAACGCAATTACACATGTATATCTTTTGATAGTCTTCCAGATGCGCAGCAAAGGGCGTAATGCCTCTCGTTTCCACAACCGAACTGGACGAGATCATCATCTTTTTGCCGTCAATCTCGACTTGCCAGATAGCCATTTTGACCGTAGTGAATGCAACGTGATAGAAACACGCGCCAAGAAAAATTAGAAAGAGCATCGACAGTATCGACACCAATGGAACCATCCAAGTTTTGACGGACATTCTGGACATGATATTCTCCATAGCGAGTATATCCTCAATAATACCTCATTTTGCGAGTAAAACAACCCCAGTAACCAAAAGTGTTTTTACAAAACTATCCGCCATTTTCAAAGCATTGCTCGCACTGAAAACACGCAAAATAATACCTTGTCGTCTCCGAAAAAGTCCTTTGGGTCTTTGAATTTTGGCTTGCGGCTTTATTTTTTTGTGTTACACTTTGCAATGCCATTTTCAGAAACTAGGCGTTTTTCGCCAAAAAGGTTGCAATTTCATTCCAAAAATGAGCCCCCAAAAATCGCCCCAAGACCAGCCGACCAACTTCCAACTCTTCCAAGCACGACTCGAGAATATGATCAGTCCCGATCACTCTCTCGTCCACCTCGCCGCTCTCATCCGATGGGAACGATTCGATGAAGCCTACGCCGCTTACTACTGCCCAGATAACGGAGCCCCCGGCTTGCCCACACGACTCATGGTCGGTCTGCAATATCTGAAGTACACATTCAACCTTTCCGACGAAGAACTCGTCAAACGCTGGCTCGAGAATCCCTACTGGCAATACTTCTGCGGTGAAGTATGTTTTCAAACCGACTTCCCTTGCGACGACACTTCGCTCGGCATCTGGCGCAAACGCATCGGCGAAGACGCTCTTAAACTTGTCCTCGAAGAGACCATTCGTGTTGCCGCAGAAAAGAAGTTCGTCAGTGCTAAAGAATTATCAGAAGTAGTCGTCGATACAACCGTGCAAGAGAAGAACATTACGTTTCCGACGGATGCTAAATTATTATCACGTGCGATTATGAAACTTGCGAAGCATTGTCTTTCGCACAGGATCAAGTTGCGTCAATCATACTCACGTGTTGCTAAACAAACAGCACAGAAGGCATCAGAACACGGTGCTCGTCGTCGTTTTGGCAAGTTGAAGGAGTGCAATCAAACCTTGAAGAACTGGCTTGGTCGCGTGTTGCGAGACATTGCGGCGAAGCGGGAAAACAAGGCACTTTCGCCGAACTTCTTGCAGTTGATTGAAGTATCAAATAAATTGCTGTTGCAAGAGAAGAACAGCAAGAAGAAGATATATTCGTTGCATGAGCCGGCAGTGTGTTGCATTGGCAAGGGGAAGGATCGCGTTCGTTACGAGTTTGGTCAACAGGCGGCGATTGTGAAGACGAACAGTGGCAACTGGATCGTGAATGTTGAGGACTTGCCTGACAATCCTTATGCTGGGCATACATTAGCACTTTCGATTGAAGGTGCGGAGAAGATGACGAAGGTTCCGATCAAGGAGGCGGATGTTGACACGGGTTATCGTGGTCATGATTACAAAGGGAATGCTGTTATTAGGATAGCAGGTACGAGCAATGCGGGATTGCGTTGGTCGGAGAAAAAGCGTAAGCGTCGTCGGAGTTCGATAGAGCCGGTGATCGGACATTTGAAGTCGGATCATCGTTTGGACAGATGTTTTTTGAAGGGGCGAGTGGGTGATAAATTGAATTTGATAGGTAGTGCGGCGGGTTTTAATGTTCGCAAGTTGTTGAGTTTGCTCGGCACGGGAATATTTTCCCGCGCGCTGTTGGTCTGGGCGGGTTTTTACCGTTTTTGGTCGTCTTTGGCGAGCCGTTTTTGTGTTTTCGCTTCGGCGTGATCCGTGCCGGGCAGGATTTTTAGCAATATGCCCACCGGAACATGGCTTTTTCGGGGACGACTACCTACAGAATTTGAGCGCACCCAGTTTTGAGGCAAACGGTTTTTTGCGCTTGAAACGTAATCACAATTAGTGTAGAATCCCAGTGTGATCGAAAAACATCTGTTCGCCACCATTAAACTCCTGATTTTCCTCGTCGTCTGCGGCGTGGTCGGTTGGGAACTGTTCAAGGCTTGGGACAAAATTAAGGAAGTTCAATGGACACCGAACTATCCTTTGTTGGTTCTTGCAGGGTTTTGTTACGCCGTCGCCTTCGCACCGGCAGCGGTTTTTTGGCGGTATGCGATGCAGTCATTAGGACAAAAGCCCGGCGTTTACGAGGCGTTTCGCGCCTATTACATCGGACATCTCGGCAAGTACGTGCCCGGAAAGGCGATGGTCTTGATCATTCGCACGGGACTGCTCAACCACGAGCGGACGAAGATCACGGCGGCGGGAGCGTCTGTCTTCGTGGAAACAATGACGATGATGGCGGTCGGTGGATTCGTTGCCGCCGCAGTGTTGGCGATTTGGTTTCGGCACCATGAACACGTTGTTGCCAACGGTGCGTGGTTGACGTTTATCACACTCGGTTTTCTGTGCTTCACGGTGTTGCCGATTTTGCCGCCGGTCTTTCATTTTGCCGCCGGGAAATTGAAAAAATTCAAGATCGAACTCGAAGGCTTGTCCTTCAAAACGCTTGCCGTCGGCTGGGTGCTCAACGTTCCTGTTTGGATCATGCTCGGAGTCAGTTTATGGTTGACGAAGATCGGTTTAGGCTTCGGCATGAACAACGAGTCGATTGTTACGGAGTTGTCGTTCTGCGTTTTGGCAATTTCCGGCTCGATTGTGGTCGGATTTGCGTCGATGTTACCGGGGGGCTTCGGGTCAAGAGAATTGGCACTGATGTACTTGCTCAATCTATTTTTTACTACCCATCCGATAGAGGGACTCGAACCGATGGCGATTGCCCTTATCATTGTTACCGTGCATCGGATGATTTCGATCCTCTCCGAATTAACCGTTTCGGTATTACTTGCGTGGAAGCCGAATGAAAGCCACGAACATAGCGCGGCGGAGTGACCGATTGGGCGTTTTCTTACCGGAGGGATGCATGCAATACGATGTGTTTTCCTCCTCCCACGTTTCTTATTTTGCGTTTCTTATTTTGCCTTGTGTACCGAACACACTCTTGCGACGTGACTCTGCACGCGTTCTACGCCCCTTCTTCCTCCACGGGTCGCTTGGAAGGCGGCAAGTACATCAGTAGTTTTTGCTTGATGATTCGCGGATTCTCACCGGATTGAATGGCAATCACCCCTTTGAGCATGATTTCCATCTCTATCATTTCTTCTTCATTGATGAAACGGAGTTTTTCCCCCCAAGGCAGAAACATCAAGTTCGACACGAGTGCTCCGTAAAACGTCGTGATGATTGCGACTGCCATTCCAGACCCGACGGTATCGGGATTCATGTCGGAGAGCATCACCACGAGTCCAACGAGCGTTCCCATCATACCGAAAGCGGGAGCATACTTTGCGCCGTTGTCCAGAAGACTTTTACCGAAAGCGTGTCGGTTATCGACTGCTACGATTTCGGTATTCATAATGCTTTCAACCACTTCAGGTGACATTCCGTCAACTGCCATTCGGATACCCGTCGCAAGGAAGGGATTGTCGATTTCTTCCATGTGGTTTTCCAGCGATAGGAGTCCTTCACGTCGGGCGGCTTCGGACAGAGACACGACTTGCTCGATCATTTTGAGCGGATCCCTGCCTTTGGCAGTGAACGTGATCAGAATGCATTTGTGTATATTCAAGAGGGCGGACATCGGATAGGCAACGAATATCGCTGCGAGGGTGCCGCCGAACACGATAAAAATCGATGCGGGATCGAAAAAAAGGACGATTTTGCTTAATCCTTGGGCTGTGCAAGCCATGAAAATCAATCCCCAGCCGAGAATTTGTCCGATGATATTTGCTAATCCCATTTTCTAAACAGACCGCCAAAGCCGGTTTCAATACCCAAAACAATGCAACCGGTAACATTGTACCGGATATTGAGCGGTTTTCAATGATAGACTTCTTGGGCATCTTCGTAGGCAATCATATTGCAGTCCGTCGACAAGTTTGTATGAAACCCGGCGACTCCTTGTCTGGTGTGCGTTATATTGTGTTAGAAGTTTTTTTTCACAATTTCACTTTAACCCCAGGAGCCCCGGAATGTTTAATTTAC
>Ga0123353_10004699_pt1 | contig 17678 bp, 15 predicted proteins | sample TergutLab28metaG_3_FD_92763 | JGI IMG/M metagenome (GOLD analysis project Ga0123353, IMG submission 92763) | Labiotermes labralis P3 segment gut microbial communities from Petit-Saut dam, French Guiana - Lab288 P3 | ecosystem: Host-associated > Arthropoda: Insects > Digestive system > Gut ... | reverse complement strand
TTATCTTCTTCGATAACTCGGACAATGCCTCGGGTCGTTCCCGGGGTCAGAGTAATACCTCGTAGCTGATTATAGGGCAAATCGGTAGCTTCAGGGTAAACCGCTTCACCGCTGCTGGTGAGCAGCCAGGGAACTAAGCCACGGCTTAGTTCCTTTTCGTATTCTAAGCGCCGCTGAGCAATAAGCTTGGCATAGTTCAACTCTTCGCTCCGCAGGTCGTCTAAAGTGAGTAAAAATATATCTTCCGGCTTTTGCAGTAAACCCTGCAGATGCAAGCTGGAACCAGCTTGGAGGAAGACTTCACGAACTAAGGCGATAACCTGGGTTAAAGTTTCCATTATTTGCAATTCCCAGCCTGCCAGAGATTTGGCAACACCTACATAAGTGGACATCATCCGAGCGTTAAGGGATCCTAAATACTTGTCGCTTAAATGGACTAAGAGATAGTCTAAACTCTTAAGGTTCTCACGCACCTGTTGCTGATGATAATCCGGCTGTTCATGAATGCGGGAAAAAGCCTCCACTAACTCTCCCAACAGGTGCTGTTTTTCGTGCCAACGTGGGGAGCCTGGGTCTAAATCTATTAAGCCATAATGTCGCAGGTTTTGCAACATGCTGTTAATGCTGTCCTGCAGCTCATAAATATCGGCACCACTGTGCATATAATAGATTGAAGCCATATAAAGTAAGCGGGATATCTCGTAAGAGGGGTGGTTGTGAGGGAGATGAAAGAAAGGGTCTAAATCAACCTCCACCTGGGGGAGGCGAACCAATTGGCGCTTAATCCAATCCATGGCGATGATCGCTGGGATAGCATAACCTACCTGGTCGACGATAAGACCTGCCAGCAAAGGCAGGGCTTTATCTAGCCAGGAGAGGGCAGCCGGAAGGGAAGTGAGCTGTTCGCTGTTATGGCGCAGGTTGCGCACAAAATTTGTGCCCAAAGATTTTAAATAGTAGGCAGCTTTATTAGGCTGTAGGAAGCCTAAGGCTTTAGTGCGGAAGATAAGGCGCCACCTGGGGTCTTGTAGCGTCGAGCCTAAAGGAACCATACTTTTGACATAAGTTTGGCGGCTGCGCTCCAGCAGTTCCTCCGACCCGGGTAGGTGTTGGCTCACCATCCGTAGCAAAAAGGAGCGATGTTGGGGCAACAGCATTTGGTTGGTGACATCAACCCAGAGACGACCACCGGCGATTTTGATCCAAGGAGGTTGTTTCGGTGCCGGATGTTTGGTTATTTCACCTAGGGTGTAGCTAATCAGCTCCCGCCACATGGTGGTACCCCAGGGTGATAGGGGAGTATGCCACCCCATGTAGGCGCCGAAGTTAAAGTAGGCTCTGGTCTCACGCTTTTGTCCCGGAGCTGCCCCTTGTTCGATGCGAGGGAACATGGAACCTAATGCTCTTATCTGGAGGAGAAAAAGGCGATCACGGTCGTAAGTCCATTCGATAACCTGGGGTTGCTCAAAGGCGTGGCTCACTTGCACTCCAATCCCCAAGAGCTCGTCGATCTGATGCTCCTCCAGGGTGGCTGCTCCTCGTTGCTCTTCCGGGGTGGCAGCCAATTCGGTTCCGGAATGCCCCGGCTCGCTGTTGGCGCGCCGCATCTCCGGCTTGACGGTAAAGCTGGCTTGAAATACCGCCCCGCTGGTATCTAAGGTCCAATGATCGGGACGCACTTCGTCCCGCACTAAGCTTTCCCCTAAGCCCCAGACAGAGCGGATAACCAGCTGGTCTTCTCTGTTATTGCGGGGGTTTGCCGTGAAGATTAAACCGGAAACCTGCCCTGGCACAAAACGTTGGACGAGGACTGCCAGAGCCAGGTTCTTGTGAGGGAGTCCCATCCGCTGGCGATAGCGTATGGCATCTTCACTCCAGAGGCGCGACCAGGCAAGCTGGATAGCTAAAATTAGCTCATCGAGGCTTTGGATATTGGCAGTGCTGCGCACTCTTCCGGTATTGTTGGCAGGGGAGAGAGCGGTGCCGGGGTCGGAAAAACGCACAATGACGGCATCTTGTCCAATCCCCTCCCAGGCTACGCGGATAGCCTCTTGGAGTGCTGCTGGAAACTGCAGGGTAAAACAGCTCTGGGTCAGCAATCCGGAGTAGCGAGCCAACTCTTCGTTTTTTTCGGGGATAGGAATATCGTTGCTCAGGAGGACATACTCCATGTTGTTATACTCCACTACCTCGCGGTAGGTAGCAGTATCTATGACAAAGCCATCGGGTACCTGCAAGCCATTTTGTCTAAGCCAGGCCAAATGCAGCGCTTTGTCCCCTACTAAGGATCGCTCGGATTCCGTCAAAGCAAATAAAGAGCGAATCAAGCCTTTCCCCCCTTAGCTGTTAGCTGTCAACTCCTGTCTGTTTTCTGCATGAGGGGGACAAGCTCCTTCTTGTAGCTCCCGTCTAAGAGTAGAAGACCATGAACTGCGTTCATCCAGAGTATGATACATGTGGGCTTCTACTCCGCCACGCGACCGCGTGGTTCTGGAACGTAGTTCCAGTAAGCATTTCAGGACATGCGCCTGAAATGCGACGGGGGTTTGGGGGTGGTAACCCCCATCTAGAGGAACACCAACAAAGGTTACCCTCGCAGGAAACGGATATAGATGGACTCCGCCGCAACAAAGGCTAAACTATTATCGCTATCCGGGAGGTTGGAACTGACATCGGTGCTGAAGTTAAAGGGAATTTTCTGATTTAAAAGGCAGACCCAGTTCCAATCGGGTTCAGCTGTCATCCTTGCCTGTACCTGTAAAAAAGAAAGCCCGTACAGAACTTCGATGGTTTTGATCGGCAGCGTGTTGGGTGTCTTGGTAACCAGGAGGGCTATATCCTTGGATGGACGGCTGTGGCGGGAGTAGGTCGTGGAGAGAAAGGATGAATGCTGCTGGAACCATCGGAACTTAGCGCTATTATTGAGATTCCATGCTCGGAAATAATAGTCTCCCGCATTGCCGTTATGGGTGATATGCCAGAAGGGCCCGGCGGCTGTAGTGCCGGTGTTCTTATACCAACTGCTGGTGATATCAGGATCGAACACAGCAAAAATATCGGTAATGGCTACCTCCGGTCTGTCATCCAGGAGGTAAAAGAGGTATCTTCCATTCCCGTACTCATTAAGATTAACGCTGGTGCTGATATAACCACTGGCTCCTTGATTCTTGCTGGGAAAATAAAGATCGCTGACATATCCTGGCCGGGGGTAGCCTGTTTGACCATTAACCCGCTTGATGAACTCATCTTTGATCTGTTTAGCACGGGCAGCAGATGAACATAGCTCCCAGATCGGCTTCAGCTCCTGACCGCCGAAATCGCAGAGGGTAGGAGTTCCCGTAGGTCCCTCCAAGGACTGGCGCCATTCATTCAGCTTGCTGGCAGCAGTCTGAGGGTCCATCAATCCCGCATCATGGAGCACGCCACCGATACAGCGCACCTTGCGCTCCGCTCGGGAGTTGAAGTTAGAGGAAAACTCCTGGCTGCCGTTACCAACCTTCAGACCAGCACTGGCGAAACCAGCGTTGAAGGAAGCCCCAACCGATTTTTCGAAGGTAGAAAAGCTCTCCGTGTAAGCGGACTCAATCGAAACATTGTAATCCATCCTGCCGCCAATGCGCACCGAAGTCAGAATATGACTTCCGTAGCTGTCCAGAATTTGAGCCGGGGTTATGGCAGGGTTGTTGATTGCTTCCAGGACAGCGGGATAAACGAAGTTACGCCAGTTGAAGTTCAGAGGATCGGCGAGCTGATATTCGTGGAGCCGTACCCAGTAAGTGATACTGCCCAGATACCTGCTGCCTCTTTCCTTGATGTTCGAGCCAAATTTGCTTTCCACACTGCCGGAGAAGCCCATGAACCCCCCGCCCGTTTTGACGCTTTTAGTTGTGGTCTTGCAATAGTCGTAGGCGCTGCGTTCGATGACCTCGTAATACTCCGAGAGGTTGAAGCTGGTGATATGGTCGATCTGCCGCCACTCCATCATCTTGGCGACGTCCAGTATGGGAACCTTCAGGGAGGTTGTCGTGTCCGGTGAAGCGAAGTCCCCCAGGACATTATAGCCGCGACCCAGGAAGTTAAGTCCTTTGACATCAGGATCGGTCAACCCTCCACTGCCCAGCTGGAAAGCGGTGCAAACTACTTCCTTGAAGTAGGCGTTACCGGTTTTATTATAAGCCCGTACCGCATAAGAGTAAGTGGAACCTCCTGCTGCTTCGGTATCGATGTAGGAGGTAGAGTTGGCCGGCAGCAGAAACTCTTTGGTGGCACTAGTCCCACTCCCACCATGGAGATGCCTGACGACTTGATAGCCATCTTCGTTATCGGCGTTATCCACCCAAGTTAGCTTGGGATTAAGTTGAGCTTGGTTGCTGATTACCACCAGGTCGCTAACTGTAGCAGGCCTGGTTGCTGTCGCTACCGGGGCTGAAGGATCCAGGGGAATGAGGACACTGGGTTGTTCCGGCAAGCCATGTTGCGCCAAGATACTTCCCGCAATGACGATATCATCAGGGGTAGCATCGGCAAAGATTATTAAAAGGGAGGGTTTGTTGATAAGCTCCTCGTCTGCCAGGATGAGGGGAAGGTTGGAGGAGAGAGAGGGAGTATCTTCCTTTTCGTCCTCGACCACAGGAGACTCCGGTTCATCATCATCGAGCTCGATGATAATCGTCCCTTCGTCGCCGGTCAGCCATTCCTCAGGTATCTCCAAAGGTGCAGTCGCCTCCGGGAGGTCACTGCCCAGGGAGAGGGAAGCGTCTGCTTCATCTGATCTCTGCACCAGGGTAACCTGCTGGGTAACAGCATCCCAGTCCAGGTCACAGCCAAGGTTTTCGCTGACAAAACGCAGGGGCAACATGGTACGCCCATTAATAATTAGGGGTCTGACATTGGCATTGGCAGCATCGATAGGCAGAGTCTTGCCATTTATCACCGCATTGCTCTGTCCGATCCAGAGTTCCAGTTTAGTGTCCTTGAGTTGCACCGTAACCTTGCTGGTATCGGGATCCCAGCCTACAGCCGCTCCCAGGGGATCGGCAACGAAACGAATCGGCAGCATGGTGCGTCCCTCGATAATCACCGGCGGAACGTCCATTGGGGTAAAGACGCCGTTGATGGTATAGGTGGACTGGTTGATGGCAAAAACCATCGTGATTTTTTCGGCAGCTACCGTACGCGGCAGCAAAGCGATGCAAAGGCCAAGCAGCAGCGACACTGCCAGCAGGACTGGCAGGAGTTTTAAAGAGAAAGTCTTCATCTTAATCCTCCTCGTAGGCTCAAGTTGGTTATGCGATACATCTTTTTTTCGGCTTACTTGCCTATCTTTCCTTTGTCCTAAGTTATTTTTCAGCAGAGCTTGACAGGTCAACTGCTATTTGTTATGATAGCCCGGAACAAAGAGGAAGCCAATTGCTTCTCACCTGACGCTAAAGTGTTCAGGTCGGTAAAAGCATCTATACAAGTAGCAACCATAGATAGCGGAGTGGGGTAGCATTTTACGGTAGTGCTGTCATTATTCTGGTTGTCAGCCGTTGTTTCTTGGCTTATAGGGTTGTTATCGGAAGCGAGCTTTCTCAAAAGGCTCGCCTTTTTGATTCATTTAAAGTAATTAGGGGGTGTACAGTATCAGCAAAGGGTTCCAAGTAAATGATGAGATCAGAGCTAGAGAAGTCCGCGTCATCAGCGAGACCGGTGAACAGTTAGGGATTATGCACATCCGTGATGCCCTACGCATTGCCCAGGAACGAAGTCTCGACCTCGTCCGGGTAGCAGCTAATGCGGTGCCACCGGTATGCCGTATCATGGATTACGGTCGTTTCAAGTACGAGCAGAGCAAGCACGAAAGAGAAGCACGAAAGAAGCAAAAAACCATCAGTATTAAAGAGGTGCGCATGACACCTACCATCGAAGACCATGATTTGAAAACCAAAATTATGGCATGTCTCCGTTTCCTGGAGGAAGGGGACAAGGTTAAAGCTACAGTTCGCTTTCGTGGCAGGGAAATTACCCACTCCAATTTGGGTAAGCAAGCCCTGGATAAACTGGCTGCCGGCGTGGTTGAAATCGGTGTTGTGGAACGAGAAGCGAGAATGGAAGGCCGCAACATGATTATGTTTCTGGCACCTAAGAACCCTTAGAGCTGCACCTTTTTTTCAGATGCGCTATAACCCTCCTAGTCTTAGCCATAGGCAAGTTAGAGTATGGGGGTGCCAGTGGCACCAGGGCTCTTTAAGGCGAAGAGGTACATAACGAAGGGAGTAGATTGTCATGCCTAAAATGAAGACTCATCGAGGAGCTGCCAAGCGCCTGGATAAGACTGCAACCGGAAAGGTAACCCATAAAAGTGCTTTCCGTTATCACAAAGCAGCCGCCAAGTCACCGAAACGTATGCGGCAGCTACGGGGACGCAATGTTGTGGCACCAGCCGAACAGCGCCGCCTCAGCCGCCTGATACCTTACCTCTAAGCTGTTGCTTAATGTTATAAGAAGGAGAGAATTATTATGCGTGTTACATCCGGGGTAACTACCCGTCGGCGCCATGGCAAAATTCTTAAGCTCGCCCGAGGATATAAAGGCGCTAAGTCTAGGCAATTTAAGGTAGCTAACCAAGCTGTTATGAAAGCAGGCTTTTATGCCTATCGTGACCGCCGCCAAGTCAAGCGTGATTACCGCCGCCTCTGGATCGCTCGGATCAATGCCGCCGCTCGGCTCAACGGCACCACCTATAGTCGTATGATCTCCGGGCTTAAAAGAGCAGGGGTCACGGTTAACCGTAAGATGCTTGCCGATTTAGCCGTCTATGACAGTGGCGGATTCAGCCACTTAGCCGAAGTATCGAAGCAACAATAGGTTAAATTTTTAAAGGGTGCTAAAAGCGCTTGGCTAGGGGACAACAAGCACCAAATACAAGGCTGCCAACTTCCTAGAGGGCAGCCTTTGTTGTAGGACAGGGGATGCTATGCTCATATCTTCTGTACAGAATATCAAAGTTAAAAGTGCTCGAAGTTTACACAGCTCCAAAGGTCGTTGGGAAGGGAGCGCCCTACTGGTTGAAGGAGTGCGACTTATCGAAGAAGCCGCACAAAGCTCCCAGAGTATAGAGCAGCTCTTTTATTGCCCGGAGCGGTGTCAGAGCGCCAGAGAGCAGCGTGTTTTAGCATCTGTGGAGGGTCAAGGAGCAGAGCTGCTGGCGGTAACGCCCCAAGTTTTGCAAGCTCTCAGCCAAACCGTGACACCTCAGGGTCTGGTTGCCCGAGTAACCTTGCCTTTACGGGTACCGGTGGTTGAGCTAAGTTCCGGTTCGCATTTACTGGTTGCCGATGGGGTGCAAGATCCCGGCAATATGGGCACTTTAATGCGTTTGGCCCATGCTTTTGCCTGTTGCACTATGGTGGTGTTACCTCATACCGTAGATTACCGGAGTGACAAAGTGGTGCGTGCCAGTATGGGAGCGGTGTTTCATCTGCCGGTGCAGGAGTGGCATAGCGACGAACTGGTCACGGCTATGGCGGAGCTCCACATACCTTTACTGGTGCTGAGTGTCGCCCAGGGTATCCCTCTTTGGCACAGTCATTTGGCAGAGGGGTGGGCTTTCGTCGTCGGCAACGAAGGGCGAGGGGTTTCCCCCCTGTTGGCTGAGGTAGCCGATCAAGCAATTATGATTCCCATGCCCGGTGGTGCCGAATCTTTAAATGTGGCTACTGCTGCCGCTATTGCCTTGTACGAGGCTACTCGGCAGCAAGCTAGGCTCTGATTTGGTGGAAGAGGGAGAATCTTATGCCCCTGGAGAGTGAATTGTTATGGCAATAGCTGTTGATCTTGCTGACTTGCCTGCCACCGCCCACCTGGCTCAGACCATAGCTCCCCTGTTAAAAAGAGGGGATTTTATAGCACTTTGCGGGGATTTAGGAGCGGGCAAGACCACTTTTACCCAGTATCTTTTGGCGTTTTATGGTATCCACCAGGTCAACAGCCCTACTTTTACCCTACATCATACCTACGAAGCAGAGCTTCTCATCCATCACCTCGACCTCTATCGCCTGGAACGAGAGGAGGAGCTGCTGCAGCTGGGTTGGGACGAGCTCCTTAGCGACTTGGCGGTGGTTATTGTGGAATGGATGGATAAATTCCCCGGTTTATACCCCCGGGAGTTTCTGCAAATCAACTTTTTTTATGCTTTCGAAGGTCGCCGAGCGCTATTGACCGGACGAGGTTCTTTATGGCAGGATACAGTCGCTTGTTTGTCCCTTACCCAGTTGCCAGATAAAAAGGGAGACTATTTATGCTTCTGTTAGCGGTGGACACTTCAACCCGTTTTTCCGGAATTGCCTTGCTGCGAGATACTACAGTAATGGCAGAATACCTGTTGCAGTCTCAGCTCACCCACTCCCAGCGATTGCTGCCAGCGATCGACTTAATTCTGCAGGATGCGCTAGTTAAGGTTGAAGATTTGCAGGGTTTGGTGGTCGCCCAAGGACCAGGTTCCTTTACCGGTTTACGTATCGGGATCTCTCTGGTTAAAGGTTTAGCCCAAGCTCTGGAGATCCCCCTGGTGGGTATCAGTAGTTTGCAGAGTTGGGCCTATGCTGTGGGATATACTCTGCCCCAAGGGTCTGTGGTAGTGACGCTCCTTGATGCTGGAAGGAGCGAATACTATTGTGGGGTTTTCCAAAAGGTAGATGAAGGGGTTAGCCAGCTGCAGCCGGAAGGAGCAGTCTCTCTTCCCCAGCTCAGGGAGATGCTTCAAAGTTACTCCCAGATACCTGTTTTTTTAGCGGGAGATCTGGCTTTAACGCAGCAGGTTCAGCTTTTAGCCGAGCTGCCGGATAATTGTTCTTGGGTGGCAGAGAAAGATAACCTACCCCGCCCTGCCGCTTTGGCTCTTCTGGGAGGGGACAGCCTAAGACGAGGTGTCTACTCCTCCTGGCGCAGCTTGGTACCCAGCTACTACCGTCTGGCAGAAGCAGAACGTAAGCGACTGGGATTAGGGTAGCCCATCTATCAAGGTAGCTTTAGGATAGCGGAGTTTTTCCATTTAGCAACGCCGCATAATGGCGGGGGTGTAGCATGAAAGAAGAATATAATGTACGCCTGATGCAGCTTTTCGATCTTCCCCAAGTTCACGCTATCGAAGAGCTCTCTTTTCCCAGCCCTTGGAGTAGAGAGTCGTTAACCAACGAGCTAACCCGCAATCCGGTGGCTCGCTATATTGTTATCGAAAACCAGGGAGAGATTCTGGCTTACGCCGGTATTTGGCTCATTTTGGAAGAAGGGCATATCACGAATGTTGCTGTCCACCCCAAATATCGTCGCCAAGGGTTGGGGAGGGCTGTCCTGGAACGTCTTCTGCGTCTGGCACGCTGTTATGGCATCCAAGCCACCACCCTGGAGGTGCGTCCCAGCAACTTGGTAGCCATTAACCTCTATCTCAGTTTCGGCTTTGAAATTACCGGGGAGCGTCCCGGTTACTACACCGACACCAACGAAGATGCTCTGTTGCTCTGGAAAAGAGATATCCAAAAGATTGAAGTTAGTGAGAAGGAGTGTATCTCTGTCTATGGATGGCTGCCGGAGTGACCCCTTTCGCCTAGTGTTGGGTATCGAAACCTCCTGCGACGAGACGGCAGCTGCGGTGGTGGCAGGAGGCAAAAGCATCCTTAGCAATGTTATTGCCAGCCAGGTGCCGCTGCATCAAGTTTATGGCGGGGTAGTTCCGGAAATTGCTTCCCGCAACCATTTGGAACAGGTGAACCTGGTTATCTGGGAAGCGCTGCAACAAGCTGGAGTCACCCTTAAGGAGTTGCAAGGGGTGGCGGTAACCTGTGGTCCCGGTTTGGTAGGGGCGCTCCTGGTGGGAGTCTCTACGGCTAAAGGTTTAGCTTATGGTGCCAAATTACCTTTGGTGGGTATAAACCATATGGAAGGTCATTTAATGGCGACTATGTTCCTGGAGGTAGCTCCGGCGCCACCGGCTTTAGCTCTCTTGGTATCCGGGGGGCATACCGAGCTTATCTCCTGGGAGGAAGACGGCTCTTTTGTGAGGCTGGGTGCCACCAAAGATGATGCTGCCGGTGAGGCTCTGGACAAGTTCGCCAGAGTCTTAGGGTTAGGCTACCCGGGTGGTCCTGCTTTGGAAAGATTAAGCCTAACCGGTGACCCTCGCAGCTACTCTCTGCCGACTACCTCACTTCCTCAGACCCTGGACTTTTCCTTCAGCGGGGTTAAGAGCGCAGCGGTAAGGCTATGGCAGCAAAGCCAAGGGTTGGGTGAGCCGCTAGACCTTCCCTCCTTGGCGGCTTGTTACCAAAGAGCGATTGTGGGCGCTCTGGTGGAGAAAACCGCAGCGGCTCTTCAGGCGACCGGGCATAAACGCCTGCTGGTAGCCGGCGGAGTTGCCGCCAATTCCAGCCTACGCTTACAGTTAAAAGAGCTCTGCGCGAAGCGGGAGGTGGAGTTATATATCCCCCCCATAGCTCTTTGCACCGATAATGCTGCCATGATTGCCGCCGCCGGCTATCGCCGTCTTTCTCGGGGGGAGCGTGCTCCTCTCGCTTTAAATGCTTATCCTAGAATGGTTTTGTAAACCTGGTTTGGGAACTTAAATGCACCCCAAAGGGGAGAGAATATGCCAAGTAAAACCGAACTACGACAAGACATTATCCAAAAACGCCTCGCCCTAAGCCCAGCTGAGCACCAATTTGGCTCTGCTGCCATCTGTTGCCGGATAAGGCAGCTGACAATATGGCAGCAGGCTCAAGGGGTGCTTTTTTTTCTTCCTTTTCGCCAGGAAGTAGCTATCGAGGAGCTTATGGAGCAGGCTTGGCATGAAAGTAAAAGAGTTTATGCACCACGCTGTTTGCCCCAGAGTTTGGAACTTCGTATTTCCCAACTCCAAAGCTGGGATCAGCTGGAAAGCGGGACTTGGGGTATCCGGGAACCTCTGCTCACACTTCCGGAAGCCAAGTTAACGGAGATAGATTTGGTTTTGGTGCCCGGTGCTGTTTTCGATGTTCAGGGGGGAAGATTAGGCTACGGCGCCGGTTATTACGATCGTTTTTTGCGGCAGGTTCCTGGTGCAGTTAAGCTGGCACCTCACTTCTCATGGCAATTGACCGAGCGCCTACCTCAGGAAGAGCATGATATTCCCATGGACATTCTGGTGAACGAAAATGTGACTATTATCTTAAAATAGTCTCAAACCAAAAGGCGCGAAAAAGGGTGAAAAATGGCGTAATTTGCATATATTGCCCGAAAAAAGCTTTCCATCGCCTCTGGTTAACCTTGCCACATACCGTGAGGGTAGCTATGATTAAGCCATCGTTAGCACTCGCCTGAGGTGAGTGCTAACAAAACCGCAAATATCTTAGGAGGGATTTTTTGTGACCATGAAACCGCTGGGTGATCGCGTAATCATCAAAGTCTTACCTCAGGAAGAGATGCTGGCTAGTGGCATCGTCTTACCCGGTAATGCCAAAGAAAAGCCTCAAGAGGGCGAAATTGTTGCTGTGGGACCGGGTCGCATCCTGGATAACGGCAATAGGGTAGCTCCGGAAGTTAAGGTAGGAGATACGGTAATCTACTCCAAATATGCAGGGACGGAAGTTAAGGTCGCCGGTGAGGAGTATCTCATCCTATCGGAAAAAGACATCCTAGCTATTTCGAAGTAAGATATGACAAGGAAAGGAAAGTAAAGAACTATGGCGAAACAAATAATTTTTCAAGAGGAAGCGCGCCGTGCTCTGGAGCGGGGCATCAACGCTCTGGCGAACACGGTTATTGTTACTTTAGGTCCTAAAGGGCGCAATGTTGTCCTAGATAAGAAGTTTGGCGCTCCTTTAATCACCAACGACGGTGTCACCATCGCCCGGGAAATTGAGCTGGAAGACCCCTTTGAGAATATGGGAGCTCAACTGGTGAAGGAAGTCGCCACTAAAACCAACGATGTAGCTGGCGACGGCACCACTACTGCTACCCTGTTAGCCCAAGCCCTGGTGCGTGATGGTCTGAAGAATGTAACCGCCGGCGCTAACCCTATGGCTATTAAGTACGGTATCGAAAAGGCAGTTAACCTGGCAGTGCTCGAGATTGCCAGCATGTCTCGCCCCTTGGAAGACAGCGCTGCCATCGCTAACGTCGCAGCAATTTCGGCTAACGACCCTACGGTGGGCACCTTAATTGCCGATGCCATGGAAAAGGTCGGCAGAGACGGGGTTATCACCGTAGAAGAGTCTCGCTCCATGCTTACCGAAATGGAAGTTGTGGAAGGTATGCAGTTCGACCGTGGTTATGTCTCCGCCTACATGGTCACCGATACTGACAAAATGGAAGCTATCTTGGAAAACCCATATATTCTCATCACCGATAAAAAAATTAGCAACATTCAGGAAATGCTCCCTATTCTGGAAAAAATTGTGCAGCTGGGCAAACCTTTAGTCATTATTGCCGAAGATGTGGAAGGGGAGGCTATGACCACCCTCATCCTGAACAAACTGCGGGGCACTTTAAGCACCGTAGCCGTCAAGGCACCTGGCTTTGGCGACCGCCGCAAAGCTATGCTGGAGGATGTGGCTATTCTTACCGGTGGCGAAGTTATCACCGAGGATTTAGGGCTCGACCTTAAAACGATGGAGCTACACCAGCTGGGGCAGGCTCGTCAAGTGCGTGTTGCCAAAGAAACCACCACTATTGTCGACGGCGCTGGGAGCAGTGAAGCCATCGAAAACCGGGTACGGCAAATCCGTAACCAGGTGGAAGAAACCACTTCGGAATTCGACAAAGAGAAGCTGCAGGAGCGTCTGGCTAAGCTGGCAGGTGGCGTAGCCGTTATTAAAGTAGGCGCTGCCACCGAAGTAGAACTCAAGGAAAAGAAACTGCGTATTGAAGATGCTCTATCCGCCACCCGTGCCGGTGTGGAGGAAGGCATTGTTGCCGGCGGCGGGGTGGCTTACATTAACGCCATTGCCGCTCTCAAGGGCTTAAAAGGTGCCAATTCCGATGAGGCGGTAGGTATCGACCTGGTGCGTCGCGCCCTGGAAGAGCCGGTTCGCCAGATTGCCAGCAACGCCGGTGCCGAAGGCTCAGTCATCGCCGAAAAGGTTAAAGCCTTGAAGAAGGGTATGGGCTATAACGCTATGACCGGTCAGATGGTAGATATGATCGCCGCCGGTATCGTAGACCCCGCCAAGGTGGTGCGCTCGGCTTTACAAAACGCAGCTTCCGTAGCCGCTATGGTCCTGACCACTGAGGTTCTGGTAGCCGATAAACCGGAGAAAAACCCTCCCATGCCTAACATGGGCGGCGATATGTCTATGATGTAAACCACCAGGTTCTCTCCTGATGGTTCTCCTCAAACAGAGGTAAGTGTTAATCATAGTCGCTAAAATAAAAGGACGCCCTCATGCTCATATATTGCAAGAGGCGTCCTTTTTGTGTATGATAAATGGAGCAATTCCCTTTTAGGGTATAAAGGTTTTTTAAAGATATAGGGAGCACTTAGAAGTGCCTATCTCCCTTGAGCGATGACCTATGACGGCAGCGGGGCAATGGGGTGTTAAGATGATACCAGTCCGTGATAATGTTGATAACGGTGGCAGAGCTTGGGCGACCTATCTGCTTATCTTTATCAATGTAGCAGTTTTTTTCTACTTTGGTCGGCGACCTTATTTCTTGATGAACCGCACCCATCGCCTGTACGGCTTTACTCCGGGGTTGTTCTTTGGGTATTACCGTAGTAGCGGTGGTCTATCACCCTGGCTCACTCTGTTAACCTCGCAGTTTTTTCATAGCAGTATCGGTCATATCGTCAGCAATATGCTCTATCTTTGGGTTTTTGGCGATAATGTGGAACACGAGATGGGACATATCCCCTTTTTAATATTTTATCTCCTAAGTGGAGCTGGCGGGACTCTTTTTTATGCTATCTTTAATATGAACTCGGCTACCCCCCTTATCGGCGCCAGCGGTGCCATAGCCGGAGTGCTGGGTGCTTACTTCATCCTCTTCCCCAAGGCACATATCCGGGGGTTTGTCCCCCTGCTCTTCATTATTATGCCCATATCGGTGCCGGCAATTTGGTTCCTAGGTGGTTGGTTTGCCATGAACCTTTATAACAACAGCTTCTCCGGCAACAGCAGCTCGGTCGCTTACGCCGCTCATATTGACGGTTTTATCTTGGGTTGCCTGGTAGGCTATTGGTTGAAACGGCAACGCCGCAACCGCTGGGAGCTTTTACCACCGGAGCCGGAATAACCAAGCTACCCCAGTTGGGGTAAAACGACAACAAGCTAGACGAGGAGGTTGCAAAATGGCTGCCAGGAAAAAAACTACCGGTAAAAGTCAAAAACGAACTATCTCCTGGTGGCAACCGTTGCTGCTGGGTTCCCTGGCTGTGCTTTTGGTCATTGGCGGCTTCCTTTGGGGGACGAGGGCAACTGACCGAGCTATCTCTTTCGGAGGGCTACCAACGGTTCCGCCACCTGGGACAAACCCCACGGTAGCACCAACTGAGCTGGCTACACCCCCTCCTGCTACGGCGCCACCGGTTACCGAGATAGTAACCATCGCGCCTACCGCACCTCCTACCCCCGAAACTAACCCTCCTACTACCGCTTTGCCCAGCACTCCCCCCATCTATGACCCCATATTTCCTCCGCCGACCCTGCCTCCAGGCTTGGCTCAGCCTTCTCCTGGTGCCCGAGTGCTGGTACCGAGCTTAGGAGAAGGAGTGGTCATTTATCAGGGGAAAACCGGCTTGAACCAAGTAGCTCTCACCTTCGATTCTGGTTGGCTCTTCGAGCCTACTGCGGCTCTCCTCCAGGTTTTGGCAGAATACCATGTGCAAGCCACCTTCTTTACCCGGGGTGGCTGGGTGGATGCCCAACCGGAACTCACCCGGATGATCAAAGAAGGTGGCCACGAAATAGGTAACCATAGTTATACCCACGAAAGCCAACCGAGTTTAAGTGATGAGGATATGCGCTGGGAGTTACGCCGCACCCGAGATGCTTTGGGACAAGTGGTAGGAGAGACTCAAAGCTACTACCGTCCACCCTACGGCGAGTATAACGACCGAGACGTGGCTCTGGCAGGGGAGGAAGGATACCGTTTTACGGTGATGTGGAGTGTGGACAGCATAGATTGGATGGAGCCTGGTGAAGAGGTCATTCTCCAAAGGGTAGGGTATAACCTCCAGGACGGAGGGATTGCCTTGATGCATGTGGGGGTTTGGCAAACTCCCAACATTTTACCGCAAGTTATCACAACCTTGCGGGAGCGAGGCTTGGAGCCTGTTCCCCTTTCCCATATCTTAGACTGGTCGCTCTTTACACCTGTGGAGATCGTGGTGGTTCCCGGTGATACCTGGGAAAGTATAGCCAGAGCATATAATATCGATCTTAGGGGACTGTTGGAGCTAAATGGCATACTGGTTGCCAGGTAGGCTTAGGGGCGGCTCCCTATATCTTTCCGGTAATGCATGCCCTCAAAGGAGATACTAGCCACGGCGCGGTAGACCTGTTCCTGGGCAGCAGCTAAACTGTCGGCTGTGGCTACTAAGGTCAGGACTCTACCGCCATTGGTATAAGCACCTTCCTGGGTGTGGCTAATGCCGGCGTAAAAGATTTTTATATGAGGTTCCAGCAAGTCCAGCCCAGTAATAGGCAGCCCCTTAACCGGATTATCCGGGTAGCCGGGACTGGCTAAAACTACTGCTGCCGCCGCTTGCGAGGAAAATTTTACCATGTCCGGGGAGAGTTTTCCTTGGCAACAAGCTAGCATAATCGAGACCAAATCGCTCTCCAGCAGAGGCAGCAAGACTTGGGTTTCCGGATCGCCGAAGCGAGCATTGTATTCTAAAACTTTAGCGCCAGTGGCGGTGAGCATCAGTCCGATAAAGAGGACTCCTCGGAAGTCGATGCCTTCTGCCAACATACCTTTTAAAGTAGGTTGCACTATCTGTTCCATAATCTGGTGGTAATCTTGCTGACGCAACCAGGGTAGGGGAGCGATGGCGCCCATACCACCCGTGTTAGGACCTTGATCTCCCTCGAAAAGTTGCTTGTGATCTTCACTGGGTAAGAGAGGCACCATATGCGTACCGTCGCAAAAAAGCAGCAAACTTAGCTCGCGACCTACTAAAAACTCTTCCAGAATGACCTCATCGGCAGCTTTACCCAGTTTACTAACTAAAGCAAAAAAAGCATCTTCGGCGGCTTGGGGATGGGGAGCGATAACCACCCCCTTGCCTGCTGCTAAACCATTGGCTTTGAGCACTACCGGGTAGGAAGCTGTGAGCTGAGCGTTTTCATCTCTGTTAGCCACTGGAGCTTCTTCCCGGTGGGGAGGAGCTTCCCGTTGCTCAGGAGAGGTAAACTCGGCTAAGGCCTGGCGGATATTGGCAGTATGGGGGACAACCATCCGCCTGGGTGCCGGAATGTGGTGGCGCAGCATAAAAGCGCGACTAAAGCTCTTCGACCACTCCAACTGCGCAGCCTGCCGATTAGGACCAAAGGTGAGCAAACCGTTAGCAGTAAAAAGATCCACTAAACCCTCCGCCAAAGGATCATCGGGTCCCACCACGGTAAGGTCTATTTGTAAGTCTAAGGCCGCCCGGAGCAGGGCGGTTTGATCTTGTACCGAGATGGGCAAGAGGGTAGCTACATCCGCCATGCCACTGTTACCAGGTGCCACATAAAGTTCAGAACATAAAGGTGATTGGGCTATTTTCCAGCACAGAGCGTGTTCGCGCCCACCACTACCGATAACCAATATTTTCATGAGCCATCACCGCCTTCGTTACTGTAGGGGTAGATAGTCTTTTGCCATGATTTGGAATACATCCCAATATCCCTACCGAAGTTTGGGTCTCCCCTATCTTCATTTGACAGTAGACCCTAACTAGTGTTTAAAATGCCGTATATGGGTGAAGAGTAACACCAGATCCAGGCTGTTAGCTGTGGCAATACACTCTTCGTCCCGGATAGAACCTCCCGGTTCTACCAGACAGGAGATACCGTGCTTGCCGGCTTCGCTAATATTATCATCAAAGGGGAAGAAGCCATCAGAGGCTAAGACGGCGCCATCGCTTTTCCCTCCGGCTTGTTGGAGAGCGATACGGGTGGAATCCACCCGGTTAACCTGACCGATCCCTAAACCCCAGGTAACCTTATCTTTGACCACCACTATAGCGTTGGAGCGCATATGCTTAACTACTTTCCAGGCAAACAAGAGATCCTCCAGCTGCTTGGGGCTAGGCGCTCGCTGACTCTGCAAGCTCCAAGTAGCAGGGTCGTCGGGGTAGGTATCTCGCTCCTGGAGGAGGAGCCCTCCGATGATGGAGCGTACTTGCAGCTCACTACGGCTACCTTTAGCCGGTAGCTCCCCCAGCTCCAGAACAATCATGCTTTTACCTGCTAAAATCTCCAGAGCTTCGGGGGTAAAAGAAGGTGCCATTAAAATATCTAAATAGACCGGTTTAATAATTTCGGCGCAGACTGCGTCTATCGTGCGGTTGATAGCCACGATACCACCGTAGATAGAAACAGGGTCTGCTTCGTAGCAAAGGTTAAAAGCCGTGCCTATATCGGCGGCACTGGCTACGCCGCAGGGATTGGCGTGCTTTACGGCTACTACCGTAGGCTCAGTAAACTCCAAGAGTATTTCCAAAGCCGCATTAGCATCGT
>Ga0123353_10004698_pt1 | contig 17678 bp, 11 predicted proteins | sample TergutLab28metaG_3_FD_92763 | JGI IMG/M metagenome (GOLD analysis project Ga0123353, IMG submission 92763) | Labiotermes labralis P3 segment gut microbial communities from Petit-Saut dam, French Guiana - Lab288 P3 | ecosystem: Host-associated > Arthropoda: Insects > Digestive system > Gut ... | reverse complement strand
TTTTTCGCCGCACAAGGCGAAATTTTGCAGGAATACGCCCGTATTTCGAAAAATTTTAACGCAGTGCGACGGAAAAAGCACTAAAAAGACATGCGCGTGGAATTTTTCAAACACGCCCTAATAAAAGCGGCAAAAACATCGGCAAAAGGAGCATATGGTTTAACGGACACAGGATCAACAAAAAAACCGGCGAAAAAGAGGAGTATGTTTATCCTAAGTTTGAAAAGTATATTGCCACAGACTTTTCGCGCTTAAAATAATAGTTCAGAAAGGATATAATCCAAAATGCTCGATCTCGACATCGCTCAATTCTGGAAAGACGACGAACTCGCCCACGTTGACAACTGCTTCAGCAAACACTCGCCGCAGGTCGCTTTAGGCATTCGCATGAGCGACGAATGCGTGTTCGCCGAACTGAATGAGGACGGCCAGCCCTGGGGTCACACGCCCCGGGAACGCCGGCTTGAACTGAACAAACGCTACAACGACAAGGCTGAAAAAATCGTGGGCAGGCGCCTTTTACGTGAAACCCTGCCCGAGCCTGAATCTATCCTCCCCGCGTACAGGGGCATCGGCGAGGTATTTGAGGGAAAGTATGAGTTCGACGGCAGCACCACTTGGCTGCATGGCACCGTGAGCACGGAAAAAGAGCTTGAGCAAATGCTGGACCGCGTTGACCGGCTGGACCTCCGCTCTTTCATCCTGCCCCCGGACTGGGACAGAAAAAAGCGTCAGGTCTATGAAACCTATGGCACGCGTCCGGGCGTTTTCAGCGGCGTGCGCGGGCCGGTCACGCTGGCGGCATCTGTTTTCGGCGTGGAGAACCTCATTTTTCTGCTCTATGACGCGCCGGAGCTGGCCGACCGCTTCCGCGACACGATCTGCCGCGTTCTTCTCGGCTACATACACATTTCATGGGAGGAAGCCGGATACACCGCCGAAAATTTCCCCCACGGCTTCGGCTTCGCTGACGACGACTGCTGCCTGCTGACGCCTGAACTTTACGAACGCTTCGGCTATCCCATTTTGAAGCGCGTCTTCGAGGAAACCGCGTATCATGAAGAGGACCGCCGATATCAGCACTCCGATTCGGCGATGGGGCATCTGCTGCCAATATTGGCCGGACTCAAGCTTACCGGCTGCAACTTCGGCCCGACCGTGACTGTCGCCGATATCCGCGCCCACATGCCGAAAACCCGGATCGACGGCCAGCTGGCTCCGTTTACATTTATGCGCAATAACGAGGCGGATATCATCGCCGAGGTAAAGCGGGACTGCAAAATGGCGGGGGAAAACGACGCAAGGGGCTTGAACCTGTCTACCGCCGGCTCCATCAACAACGGATCTCTGCTGACCAGTATGCGCACAGTCATGGCGGCGATACAAAATTACGGGCGGTATTAAAATAAGGGATGGCGGCAAATATTTGAGGTATGAAAATGTGTGATGAAATACCGTTACAAGGCGGAAGAATGACGCAGGGCGTTGTCAGAAAAGGTAATTTTGTTTTAAGGCCCTGTTGCTCTAACTCCGCCTTTGTACATGATGTATTGAAATGGCTTGATCATAAGGGAGTCACCGCATTGCCAAAATTTGTCGGATTAACTGATGATGGCCGGGAAATCACTTCTTTTTTAGAAGGGTCCTCGCCGTGCAACCTGGGATGGTTTAACGACAATCAGCTCTTTGAAGCGGGAAAGATGATAAAACACTTTCATGATAATCTATATGATTTTCCCGGGTGCGCGATTGGTCAGACAGTTTGTCATAATGACCTTTCTCCTTGCAACTTCATGTTTAAAAATGAAATGCCTTATGCTGTTTTTGATTGGGATGCCGCCGGAATAGGTGACCCATTAAACGATGTCGCCTATGCCGTTTGGCTTTGGTTAGACATCGGTAATAAAACGCCTTATGCGGATCATAAAAATCATTCTCCCGCCGATATTGGCAAAAAGATGAAAGTCATTCTTGACGCATACGAGTCAGGTAAGAGTCAACGAAATTTACTGATCACGAAGATATATGAACAGATGCGGCGGGTAGCAAAATCTTTTCTGTCAGCTGATCATTTCGAGGGCTCCCAGTGGGCTTGTGAATGCGAAATATGGCTCAGGAAGTACCAAGCTGATATAGTACCGCACTTCATCATGTGACGAACCCCCTTGCCGCACTTTTGGCAAGGGGGTTCCGCTTTAGAACCTGTTTATAGCTGCGCCGAGATATTCTGGAACTTCGTTTTGGCCTGCGTGACCTGCTGCGCCTGCGCCTGCGGCGGCTGATACCAGCCCTTCTGTTGCATCTGCGCGAACACACTGCTCTGCATGTTGTGCTCCTCGCGCAGGATGTTGAGGAAGTCGTTTTTCAGGCCCATATTGACGCATTCGTTGCTGAAGCTGTTATACATCCCGGTAACGTGCTTCTGAGAGGTCAGGATGTCGTCCATGATCTCCCTGTCGCCGATATTTTTCGTAACCAACGATTCGTTTGTCATATTTCTACAGTATCCTTTCCCGTTATTGAAGATGTCCCATGAGCGTGTCGAAGTGCTGCTTATGCTGCTGTGCGAGCTGGTTGCAGGTGTCGATAACGTGCTGATCCTGCGCGATTCCCGCGTAGCCCTTGTACTTCTTGATCAGCATCTGCTCGGAATTCAGCTGATCCTCCAGCGCAAGTAATTCTTTTTCTGTCAGGTTGGGCATTTTATCTCTCCTTTGTATTTTGGTACTTCTATTATTTGCATACAAGGAAAGAATATTCATGTTGAATGTAAGAACATATCGGCTATACCAGAAAATCCTCAACTTTATGTAACGTCATCATATTGCTGTCGTGATAATTGGCCGCGCCGTTCCACGCCGTGCGGCTGAGTACGAGCAGGCCGCCGCCCTCAAACAGGCAGGACGGATACTGAAATCCCGCCTCGCGGCCATCCATTTCGCTGTGGTTTACGATATCGCGGCAATGCCGCCAGCTTAAAAGATCGGTTGACTCAAAAAGGGCCAGCACGTTACGGGCGGGCGGCGTGTTCCCAACGGCGTAGTACGTCCCGTCCTTTTGTGCGATTTCAAACTTCACATCGCCCAGAGGGAAATCCACAACCTGCTCGAAGCGCTGCGGCGCTGCGGGGTTTTCGCTGTCAACGCGCAGCATGACGGCCTTGTTCACGGCATGGCGCAGCATGTTCACAAGCCCGCCGCCGGGGGCCGTCACAAGGTTCCCCTCAATGATATGGCATCGCTGACCGTCAACTCCCGGCCACGACGGATCAACGCGCACGGGCCTGTTCAGAATCCAATTTCCGGGGTCGAGCAAGTCGGTATCTTCGCCGGCAGAAAGCGTCAGGCTCGCGTGGTAGCCGCGCCGCCACGCGCCGAACTCCGCTGAAAACCAGAGCCGTCCGCCGTGAATGATCGGGTTGGTCGGCGCACGGTGGAATCCCGGACCGGCGTTCGCGCGTCCGCCCCGCGCAATCACGGAGGGCGTACCCCAGTTGCGGCCGCCGTCCCCGCTTTTGCCGATGAGCAGATCGCCGTACTCTGTAGAAATGCCCAGCATATATAAAATACCGCGATAAAGGAAAAGCTTCCCCCAAAAGCAGGGGTAGAGGTCGGTCAGATAACGCCATGAAGCGCCGCCGTCCTCCGAGCGGAATATTTGCGTCAGGTTCGAGCCGCCGTCCGCGCAAAAGTAGTCCATAGAAGCCAGCAGCGCGCCGTCGGGCAGGCGAAGCAAAGAGGGACTGCCCAGATACTGCCCTGAAAATTCATGAGACTTGTCTTTCGGGTGATAGTAATTAACAACCGTGCCAACCGGCTCCCCCGTGCGAAGCAGCCGCGTGCCGCTTTGAAGGCCGTTTCCGTCAACGATATACAGCTCATAGTCTGTCTGATCTTTCAGACCGTCAATGATGACCGCGCCGGGTAAAACGGCCTTGCTCCGGCGATTTCCCCCGCCGCTCTCCGCCCAATATATCTCGGCGGGGCCGCCGCCCAGCCACTCAAGCTCCACTCTGCCGCGGGCAGGGGCAAGCCGTACAATGGCCGGCCGCGCGTGACCGCAATCGAACGGACGGAAGGGCGCATAGCTCCAGCCGGAATATCCTGTCACAGTGATTTCCTCCTTTTTTTAAACAGCAATCTGCCATCCCGCAGTGAACTGCCGCGGCTCGCCCCACCATTCCCACGCACCGTCGCCCGCCGTGAAACGATAGGTCTTGCCCGGCTTCAGGCCGGTCAGCTTGGCCGTGTGTTTAAGTACGGGCTGTTTGCGCCCCAGCAGCTTCGTGAAGCCGATGTCGAGCTGCTCCGCCATCATCTCCTCCGCCAGACTCTCGACAGAGATCTTAACCTCCGGCGCGGGATTTCCGTTTTTGTCGGTGATTTTCAGTTCGGGCGTATAGACGCTCCGCCTTGTATACCACGTGATTTCGGCGCTTCTCCAGCCGGCGCTGACGCCTAGCTCCTGCGGCAAACGAAACGTGCCGGGAGCCGTGGGCACATCCACGGGGCCGTCATAGACGAGTACGCCGTCGCGTCCGCCTGTGGGCGATTGGCTGGTGACCACTCCGCTTGCGAAACGGTAAAGCGACGCGGAAATGGCCTCGCGCTTTGCGGCATCGACCACCAAAGCCAGCAGGGGCATCACAAGCAGCGGGCAGTCAAGATTGCCCGCGAGGTTCTCAAGGGCGCATATCGCGGCGGGATTGTTCAGCAGCAGGGGCAGTACCTCGCCACCAAGAGCCGCCAATATTTTCGGAACGGCGGCGCTCAGAAGCCGGTCAACAAACTCGCCGTTTTGTATGCGGCGCAGCGCGTCCTGCATAAAGGGGTCGTCAGCCGCATCGTGACTTTTCCCGAACAGATATATCAAAGCGGAGTTGCCCAAATCCTCGAAAGTACCGGGCTTATCAGGATCGCCGAAGCCGTATTCCCCGAAAAAACGCGTGCAGGGAAGCTCCGAGACAGGCAGGGCGATCACCTCATCCACGACCCCGTTGATAATGTCAATCAAGCGTTCCGGCTGGCCGAACAGCCGTTTGTCAATATAGCGCAGCAGAGTGTTGAGCGGAGCCAGGTCTACGCCGCTTTCCTTCAGCATCGCTTCAAGGCTCACGTTGCGCAGGGTAGGCTCCAGCGCGTGCTTGACGGCGTATTTGAGCCAACCGGCCAGGCCGTTTCCGTCCGGACTGCCAAAGTTGCGTCCGTACAGGGTAGCATAAAAGGGATCCGGGAACGGCTGGGGTTTTGTAAGCGGCACAGAGTGGGAGCGCACGTCCGCCTGTATCCTGCCGCCCGCCGCGCTGAATTTCGCGGTGCGGTAACCGCCGGGAAAAAACGCGGATGAGGCGGTAATGATGTCATAAAGAGGCTCTCCGCTGTCGGATACCCGCATGGCGATTTCATTGAAGTGCAGATGTCCGGAGAAATAGAAGTGCATCCCGGCGTCGGCGAAAGCCTCGGCGGTTTCTCCGATGTTATCGAAGCCGAGGTTGCTCATAAACGAGTCCTGCCCGCCGATCTGCTCGCCTAAATTGTGGTGTCCCATACCGATGATGGTCTTCCCCGCGGCCCTGGCCTTTTCGCACTGCTCAAGTGCCCAATCCCGCAGCTCGTCCGGGCTGATCCTTTCACCGCTGCCGATACGCCTGCGATTTGTGTCCAGAGCGATCAGGCGGTAGTTCTTCCCAAGGTCAGCCGCGTATGACAGCGTACCCTCGAAACGTTCACAGCCCGGCAGATCGTAGCCCAGCTTGGCGTATACATCCGGGAATTCATCATGCTTTAGATAACGCGCTTTCTCCATCTTGCCGGCGGAAAAGTCGGCCGCGTCACTGTTGCTGAGGTCGTGGTTGCCCGGTACCACGGCCACCTTCACACCTGTTTCTTTCTCAAACTGCCTGAGAAGCTGCGCCACGCGTACATGACCCGCGTATTCGCCCCATTCGGTCATGTCGCCGGCAACAAGCAGGAAATCTATGCCCTCTTTCTTCACGCGCGCTTTCAGATCCTTTAATGTGGCCAAAAACAGATCCTGCGTGAACTCGATCGCCCTGCCGTTGGCCGCCTCTTTCTCTATGAAAGCCTCGCAGTGGCCGCCGGTCATCTCCTCGGGATAAAAGTGAATGTCCGAGATCAGCGCGACGCGCAGCTCGGCGGGGGTCTTGGCGACGATTGAAACGCCGGCTGTCTGAAGCAGTAGAACAACAATCACTGACAGCGTGAGAAGCTTGCGAAATATCCTTTTGGTTTTCATAATTATGCCCCATCCTTTTAAAGTTTTTGCGGAGAGTTTTTCAAGCGGTATAACATGTACACATTGTAGCATGTTTCCCGCGCGGGTACAACCTTTTTTATTGCTTTCCGCATAAATCCATGCTATACAAAATGCAACAAAAGGGGTAAGATTACCATCAACTGGCGGATGACGTCAACACAGGCCATGTTGTGCGCTTTCACGGCGTTCTTTATGATATTTCGAGGACTGCGAAAATAGGATTTAACGCTGTATAGCACAGATTTTGCCGCAGTGCTATACCCAATAGTGATTTATAAGAATTTTTTACATTTACTTGACAAGCAGGTGCCGGACAAGGTATAATTGAAATCGTTCAGTAGGGAATTTATTAGAGTCTGCGGGTTCAAGGTTCGAATCCCTCGCAGCGCGCCAACAGAACCCTCTTGAGGCGTAAGGCCTTGAGGGGTTCCGCTTTTTATTGAGGAGTGAACATTTCAATGGAAAATCCCGGGTTGATTAGTAAACGCGGCAAGAAATCGCAGCCAGAGGGCTGGATGACCCTCAAGCACGAGCGGAGAGACTATGGCTTTTACATGATAGGGCAAAACATCATTTACACCTTTGTGACTTCCTTTATGGTCACATACATGCTGATGTGCGGCATCCCCCCTGTAAAAAGCGCCATGGTCATGCTGGTCGTAAAGGTTTGGGACGCGGTCAACGACGTTTTGTTCGGCGGCCTTATGGACAAGATCAAATTTAAAAAGAAAGTAAAGTTTTTGCCCTGGGTGCGCGTGTCCGTCATTTTTATCCCGCTTTTCACTTTTTTGATGTACGCTGTCCCGGGTTCCGCCGATGAAAACATAAAGCTTGTCTGGTTTTCCGTGGCTTATGTGCTTTGGGAATCTTTCTACACGCTGTGTGACGCGCCGATTTACGGCATGGTGACCACCATGACCAGCGACTTTAACGAGCGCACGACCATCATGTCCCATTCGCGCATCTATTCTGCCGTGGGCGCGGGACTCCCCGCCCTGCTTGGGGCCTATCTGGTAAGCCGCGAGGTGGGTATGAGCTTCACCTCCGTCGGGGCCATCTTCTCCGCCTGCGCACTGGCCACCATGCTGCCGGTTTGCCTCCGCGGAAAAGAACGCAATTATGTCGCGACGGATCAGGAACAGGATTTCGGCCTGCGCGAAATGTTCCGCTATCTGGTTTCAAACAAATATTTATTTATTTTCTTTGGATCGTACCTGATTTGCCGTTGTCTGGGTACCTCCGAAATATTGAACCTTTTCGCGTCGTACTATCTGTTCGGAAACGAACTGTTCAGCGTGGTTTTAATGGTCCTGACCTATCTTCCCGTCGCCATCCTGGCTATTTTCGCGCCGCGAATCTTAAAAATAATGGATAAATATAAATTGTTTTTCTATTGTAACGTGGCCTGCACGGTGATCGGTCTCCTCATTTATTTCACGGGCTACAAAAACGTATACCTTTTCGTGGGACTGAACATGCTGCGGGGCATTCCGAACGGCATCATCACATTTTTGGTGTTCATGTTTACGCCGGACTGCGCGGAATACGGGAAATTCAAATCAGGCGTGGACGCGCGCGGCATCACTTTCTCGCTGCAAACTTTCTCGGCAAAGCTGACCGGTTCCGTAGCCACCGCGCTGGGTATGTTCATCATCGGCCTGTTCGGCTGGAAAGAGGTCGTCGCGAACAGCTTTGAAGAGCTGATCGCGCTGGAAGCGGCGCAGGGGCCGCTGCAGACCGCGCAGGCCATTAACGGGCTTTGGATCACTTACGCGCTGGTTCCCGCCATCGGCTTTGTTTTAGGCACGGTCATCCTGTATTTCTATCGGCTGTCAAACCAGGATGTACAGGCTATGTCGGACTGTAACGCTGGAAAGATTACAAGGGAAGAAGCCATTGAGCAGCTCACGCCGGCGCTTAAAAAGGAATTCACATAATATGGATTCTGTTTAGAATCCGTATAAATGCGAATCAAGGGTTGAAAAAACAGAAAACAGGTAAAAGTCAGGCGTCATTGCGAGCGCAGAGAAATGTTCTTTTTATAACAGTGTCGGCGCGCGAAGCAATCCAGCTATGTGACTTTATTTTGCGTTACCTGACCACTTCTGATCCCTGAACCACTTGCTGACTGGATTGCTTCGCGCACAAACATTGCTGTTACCCAACCTTTTTCTGCGCTCGCAATGACGCGTGTTTTACCCGGCATCTATCATATTCACACATATATGGCCGAAACATTTTCTGTTTTTACCTATTATCAACACGTGGTTCGCATAAACATAAGAAAGAGGGGATTTTCTGTGAAAAAAATCATGAAATACCTGGCCGCCGCGCTGGCGCTGCTGATTCTCATCGGCACGATTCCGGTTTCGGCGAAAGCCATGGCGCCGTTCGTTCCGAAAGAAATCGACATCGCTGTGGACGCCGCGCCAAAGATGAGCCTGATTAAGGATGGCCAAAGCGAATATGCCATCGTCAGGGGGGCGGACGCTTCGCCCAGCGAGATCACGGCGGCGGAAAAGCTCCAGGAATACATGGAGCGTATCAGCGGTTATCGGTTGCCGATCGTCACGGACGGGGAGTCTGCGGCAGGGAAGGAAATCATCGTCGGCAAGACCAACCGTGAGGGCGCGGGTACATACGCGGTAAATCGGGAGGAACTCGGCGACGACGGCTTTATCCTGCGGACCGTTGGCGAAAACATCGTCATTGCAGGGGGAGAAAAGAGGGGTACGCTCTACGGCGTGTTCGATTTCCTTGAAAAATTCCTTGGCTGCCGCTGGTTTTCGAATGAGGTGATTATCGTCCCTGAAGTTAAAACCGTAGCCGTCCCCGCCGAAATCGACGAGCTTGAGGTGCCCGCGTTCGTTTACCGCAGCCCGCAGATCAACTATAACGCCTGCACCGGGGATAACATTGATTACACGCTGGCCAACAGGATCACCGGCCACGCGGCAACCGCGGTCGCCGCCCCGCAATATGGCGGCATTGTGGACTACCAGCCGGGCAACGCCGCCTGGCTGATCATGACGGATGAGCTTTACAGCGCGCATCCGGACTGGTTCGCACTGGATGAAAAGGGCAATCGGGTCTTTGGGGAGTACGGCAGCCCCTGCATGTCCAATGAGGAAGTCGTACAGTTTTACATTGATTATGCCCTGCGGCGCGTCGCGGCGGAGCCGGATCTGGCCTGTATCGGTATGGGCCTCAACGACACCGCTCTCTCCTGCCAGTGCGAAAGCTGCAAAGCCATATACAGGGAAGAGGGCACCATCGGCAAGGTCGGCGAATCCGGCGCCACGCTGGTTCGGATGCTCAACAGGGTTTCCGATGCGCTGGACGAGGTCGGCGCGGACACGAAGTTCGGTATTCACGCCTACGCCGCCAGCGCGGAAGCGCCGAAAAAAACGAAGCTTACGGACCGTACCGTCATATTTTTCGCGCCCATCGGCACATGCTACGCCCACCCCTTTGAGACAGATACATATGAGGGCACAGTGAATCACCGCAGGCAGCTGGAGGAATGGGTAAAAGTTGCCAACAACTTTATCCAGTTCGACTACCCCTGCAATTACGATCATTGGAACGCGCCCTATCCGCTGTGGGCGGCGCTGCAGCCGAATATCCAGTATTTTTATGAGAACAACTTCATCGGCCTGTTCAACTGCGGCGGCGCGGAGCACGACACGTCTCTTTTCAACATGACCGCTTGGCTTTACGGGAAGCTGCTGTGGGATCCTTATCGGGACATGGAGGCGCTCTATAACGACTTCCTCCCGCTGTATTACGGCGACGGCTGGCAATATGTACGGGAGTACATCCGCATCACCAGCGAGGAGCTGACCGGCCGGGAGGTACTGGGGGTTACGCGTCATTTTGACCGCACATGCGGCCCCGGCAAAACAGGGCTGCTTTCCATCAAAACCGCGGAATTGAAATACATTGACGGGCTCTGGGCAAGCGCGAAAGCGCTGGCGGCGAAAGACTGGCAGCTGACGAACGTGCGCCGTGCCGAGGTATCCTACCGGATATGGAAAGCGGATACGTTCAGAGGCGAGTTTTCGCTGTTTTCAAAGCGCAGGGCGAATAACCGGCAGCTGCTTAATGACGTCTGGGAGCTTGGGCTGACCCAGCACGGCTTTGATCACATGTATGTAACGGTCGAGGAATCCGAGCGGCTGCACATTTACAACCTCACGCCCCGGTACTGGACCTGGCGGATGCTTGGCAACAGCGCGAGGGAGGCGAAGAATTTCCCGCAGCTGGTGTGGCGTTGGATATTTGATTGATGATAGAGCACAATAAAAAGGTATAGAGTACAAAAAATCCGCCGTCTGCTTGATGGCGGATTTTTTTGTACCGGGGCGGGGTTGGACGCTTACCTTGTAAGCCGCCCCGCCTCACCATAATCCCACATTTCAAAGCCCAGCTCTGTAATGGCCGGAGAATTCACCGCAAGCGTAAAGTCAAAGCTTTCCGCGTCCTTAAACAAGGGGTCAGCAATCAGGGCGTTTTGATAATACCCCATGCGCCGCATCTTCAAAATCCCGAGGCGCTGTGTTTTTTTCTGGTTGGCGCTTCCCGAGAAGATCCTGCCCGGGTCGGCGTAATCAAAATAAAGATTGCCGTCGTCGGCGAATTTGCCTTTCCTGTCCTCGGCATAGATGATCTGCCTGCCGCTGACAATGATGTTGCGCTCAAACGTCACGCTCGTGTGCTCCTCCATGCGGGAAACGCGAATCTGCCCCTCCCCGCTGAACGCAAGAATGTTGTTGCGCACCACATTTTCTTTGCCGTAATGCTGGTGGAAGCTTTGCGAGCCGCAATCATATACAAGGTTTTTCTCCACTGTCATCTGTGACGTACCCTCGTCGAGATAAATGCCCCAGCCGCCGTAGCCGCCCTGCAAAGGATCGGCCGCCACATGGTATATCAGATTGCCGCGAATGACCGAATTCGGCTGCGGGCCCAAGGTGTAAATGCCGCCCATGTCACTGAGCCAGCCCTGACCGATCGTATGAATCAGATTATTTTCGATGGAGACATAATCGGTGGGATGTTCGTTATAACCCCAGTGCCAGCCGCTTGAGATACCGGTATAATAGCCGTCAAATATTTCGTTGTGGGAAATTTCCACATACGCCGCGTGAATATTCAATACGCCGATGGCGTTGAAAAAGCGCCGTCCGTAATGCGCGATGAGATTGTTCTTCACGGTGATATTACGGTTCATGCGCGGGTCTTCCTTTGCCACCCATTCCCCTTCGATGAACACCGCGTTCGCGCCGATTTGCGTGAACTCACAATTCACAACAGAGGAATCCTGCGTGTTTACGCCAAGTTTCAGCGCCGTAGAGCCGATATTGTTAAATGTACAGCCGTCAAAATTGACGCCCTTGCTGTTGGTTACCAAAACGGCGGGATTTACGTCAACGGCCGCCTGAGGGAATTCCATACCGTCAACGCCCCATGCGGTTCCGTCCGGCATTGTCCACGCGGTATTTTGAAAGCTGATCCCCTTAAAGGTAATGTTTTCCGCACCGTCGACGGTGAGCAGCCGCTCATTTACGCCGGCATACAGCACGGTCGTTTCCGGGTCATCTTCCTGAAAAGGAATATAATACAACATCGCGCTCTCCCGGTCCAAATACCACTGGCCGGGATTTTTCAGCTCCTCAAACACGTTTTCGAGGAAGTAGCGGTCATTTTTCTCCACTGACATAGACGCGAAACGCTGCCAGACAAGCTCACGCGATGTTTCGTCGAAAGAAACCAGATTAGATATCTCGTCTTTCCACTTGTGCAGCACTCGCAGTGTCACGTCCTCCATAGCGCGGAACTGCCGTAAATCCCCCTCTTTCGCGAAAAACGACGTGTGACCGCGCGTGTATCCCCAGGGAGCGTTTTCTTTCGTGAAAAGAGCCTGCGCGCCCTCGACGCTGTCCACAAAGAGGTACCCCTCCGCCGGATAACGCGGGCGGCTGATTTGCTTTGCGGGATGATACAGCGAGGTAAAGTACCAGCCGTCCTTTGAGCAATCTATCTCCGCGGACCAGCAGGCCACGCCGTTTACGGTATCCGGCCGCCAACCGGCAACCGCTTTCGAGCCGGTGAAAACGACCTCCTCGCCCGGAACCTTGCGCCAGGTCACATGGGACCGGTCCGCCGCCGTAAACTCCAGGGGCTGTTCGTATGTTCCGCCTTTGATCCACACGGTAACAGGCTCCATACCGCCGCGTTCGCGCAGAATTTCCTGTGCCCGCGCTATACTTGGGGCCTCACCGCTGGGTTCAACCAGAATATCGCCGTCCGCCATGTTGAACTCCCCCTCGTCGTATGGAATCAGCTCCCGGCTGGATGTTGGCTCTAAAAATTCGGGTGAAATACTATTTTGAGGTACGCGATAAACCGCGTTCAGGACCGGACCGGCGAACAATACGGCGGCCGCGCCAATCAGGAGCGGTATAGTAATGGTAAGAACAACGGACTTTCGCCATTTTATTTTTTTCATTTTTGTCATGGAATACGGCACCTCCAAACTGCTATACTGAGATTTTTATCCTAAAAAGGGAGCCGCAATCGCATACAATACCCGAAGAACAGTGCCGACAAGCGTCCAGTCAAGCGCCTTGAGAACGGGCATCGCAAGCCTTACCAGCAGGTCAAGCGCGGCGTTGGCCGGCGGTAACTGCGGCGGAGCGCCGTCTATCGCGCTGATCAGCACGGCGGCGATCATGGCGTGCCCCGCGCCGGAGGGATGCGTCATGTCGATGAACACCAGGCCGCTCCTGCCCTGAAACGCCTCGTACACGTCCGCGAGGATGTACGCGCCCGGGTTCTCCGTCAGGTACTCATGGACAACGGCGTTGAGTCCCTGAATCGCGGCACCGTATGCGTCGCGCAGCGAGGGCAGCGGGAAAGCCGGGTTATATAAGGTCTGCACGATCAGCATGGCGTCCGGGTTCAGGCCGCGTATGCCCGCGATGATCCCGGCGAAGTTTTCCTTAAATTCGTCCAGAATCGGCTGCACGGGGTCATAATCGCCCAGCAGCCCTTTGACGATCAGGGAGGCAAGATCCTCCGCGTGCAAAAGATCGTTGCCGCCGATGGAGACGGCAATGATATCCGCGTCCGCGATCACCTGACAGAAAGTTTCGTTTGACCGCAGCTTCTCCAGCATCATGGCCGACGTATCGCCGCCCGCGCCGAAGTTACTCAGGTCGTAGCCTTTTTCCTCGGCGACAAGCCACGCGTAAGCGTCCTTTTTATCGCTTACCCCGGAACCGGCCGCGATAGAGTCGCCGAGCACGACGAATTTGACAGGCTCCTGCTGTGCGTAAGACAGCACGCCGAAAGACAGCCATATGAGCGCCGCGCAGAGAATGCCGCAAATTATTTTTTTTATGTTCATCGTTAATTTATACCACCTTTCGTTTTTTGGGATGCACAAATTTGTTGTGCTAGGCAGTACCCCTCCGGCGCTGCGCGCCACCTCCCCTTGCAGGGGCGGCTTGGTATGAGCCGCCATCAAAGCCGCAGTGCCGGAGGGGTTGGAAAATTCAAAGTTAATACAAAAGTCTACAAGAGCTTAATTTTCTTCTGCACTTGCCCCGCACCGATACTCCGCCGTACCGCCCGGCGTTTCCAGCACAAACGCGAAATCATAAAGCCCCGTGGCGGGGTCATAAAATACGGTGTAGCCGTCGCCGCCGTTTTGCCCGGCCAGCTGAACGGTCTCCCACTCGCCGTCCGCCGCCCTGCGCTCAAGTACCGGGCAGTCGCGGCTTTCAAACCCGTTTACGCGCACGGCGCTGTTATTGGCGCCGCCGCTCAAGGTAAATTGCGCGCGGCCTCCGTTGCTTTCGATGACAGGCAGCCAGGCGTCGGGCGTTACGCTGCCGACAGAGGCCGCCGCCGTCAGCGGATTTACGGCGCTGTCCAAGCGCACACGCCGCACGTTACTGTCATCCGTCTCGCTGCCGGTGCCCCACGGGAGCAGAATGAAATCTACCTGAATACGGTCTCCCGCCTTGAACGCAAGGCATTTCGCGTCAAGCGTCAGCGCGCCGAAATTAAGCTTGCCGTCATAGCGGTTCTTAAAGGCGAAGCCGCTCTCAAACGCTTGGCCGCCCACGGTGATCCGGCTATCCTTGACAATCAGCGCGAAGCTCGATCCCATATACGGATTACTGCTCGTTTCCATGTCGAAGTAACCGAAGTACGGATGATCGTTCCCCAACGGGGTGTACTCAGTACGCGGCAAGAGCGTCCAGTTCAGCTTTTTAGTGGCCATCTGGTTTGACTCGTCCAGCCAGCCCGCCTGCCGAAAGCGCACGTCGCGCCCGTCAAAGGAGAAAAGCTCAAAATCGCAACGGGCGTTTTTGAACGTTATGTCCCGGCGAAAAGTGAGATCCAAGCTGTAATACGTGCGGTTTTCGTCTGTCTGCGGAAACTCGGCGTGGCGCAGGCTGTAGTCGTAGCTTCCGCAGTCCGAACGGTAAAACGTCGTGATATCGGCGTAGCTGAGTCCGGCGGAATCTATGCGCGAACCCCTGTATTCGCTCTTGATATTGTTCAAAAGCGAACGCTGGTAATTGACAAAATGCAGTCTGCCCACAGAGTTGAACTGCGGCTGTTCGGCCCACATAACCCCGGAGCGCCCCCGGAAGTCGGGCAGCACCCAGCCGTCGCGGTCATAGACGAAATACGGCGCGATGCAGTTGGATTCCGTCACGCCTGTGGAGAGATGATAGTACGATACGTGGAATTCGATGGAGGAAATCTGCTTCAGGGGGAAAGCTCCCCAGTTCTGATAGAGGTTGAGCAGCGTTATATCCAGCGTCTCGTCCCCGCTCAGGCGCAGGGGGAAGAACGAGTCGCCGTACTGGTAATCCTTCACGCTGTAGAAAGGTTCGCCGCCATCGCCCTGAAAGTTTTTGCACACCTCGACGGGCAGAGGAGAAAGCATTCCGCCGCCGTCCAGAACTGCCGCCGCTTCCAAGCCGCCGGACGCGCCGTTCACGCGCACGTAAATATCCCGGTCGCCGCCGCTTGTAAAGCTCATGGGCGCTTCATAGCGCAGATGCGGGTTTTGGTAGGCGGTATTGAAATCCGTCCCGTCCATTTTGAAGAGGTAGCAGCCCCGCAACGCCTCGTAGCCTATAAAGCGGGCGTTCGCGTTACTTTCCCGCACGGTTATTTCCGTAAGCGGGCTGCGCTCCAAATCCGCCGCCGCCGCGATTCCCGCGAAGCTGTGGGTCGCGTCGGTATAGATGCGGTTGCCAAAACGCACGCTGTTCAGCGCGTAGCCGCCGCTTTCGTCATTTTTATTGATTCCCGTGCCCGGCGTGAAAGCCGCCGTCTGCCGGAAAACATAGAAGTCCTTTTCGACAGTCACCCGTACCGAACCCGTCGAGCCGTCGGACGGAATGATAAAGCCCGCCACGCCGGCGCCCCTTATATCAAAGGCCGCGTATTCCACGGTCGCGGGGTCACAGGCCGAAGTGTCCGTGTGAATGCCCGCAGCGTCGCGCAGTTCAAGAGCCGCCACGCTACTGACCGGGATTTTGATCTCCAGGCCGAAGCTTTGCAGCGCTTCGCTGGGTTTGGAAGCGTACAGCGCCAGCTCCTGATAGAGCCTGTCGCCATAAACGTGATACGTTTTATCGGCCCAGAACGCGCCGCCGGACGCTTTCGGGAAGTTCAGGTCGCGCACGTGGGCTTCCAGATAATACAGGCCAAGCCTGATGGCGTTGACGCGCCCGTCCTTTTCGGAGCCCGCCGCGTACCAGGTTTTTCCGCCCGCGGTATAGTATACGTCCATGGTATCCCGCAGATATACCCCGCCCGACGGGGACAGAAGCGTCGCGCGTCTGCTGCCGCACGACTTTAACTCATGCGTGAGCTTCGCGCCGGCGTTCTCCACGGTATAGCCGTTTCGCCCGGCGCAGGTGTAGTATCCCTGCGCGATATTTTGCACCTCCGAGGCGTAGAGCACGCTGGGCGACAACACCGAATCTCCGCTTATGTCCCGGGAGGGCGAATGAGGCGGCTGCTCCGGCCGTGACGCGTCGCTCCACGGGCCGTAGGATACGTTGAGGAAAAACAGCTGGAGTCCCGTGAGCAGCCAGGCGAACAGTTGTTGAAAAACGTTTTGCATAATAACACTTCCCCTCATGATTTCATTTAAAACAGTGTAACATATCTTGCGAAAAAAAGCTATAGCCGTGATAAATTTTTCACGCATGTAAAAAAATATTGGCTAAAAAGTATTGACAACGGGGATTTCACTTGCTATAATAATTTACGCGCTTGCGAGAGTGGCGGAATTGGCAGACGCGCACGTTTGAGGGGCGTGTGTTAACTACGTACGGGTTCAAGTCCCGTCTCTCGCACCAAACACAGTAAATCCGAACCAGTTACCAATCGTGATGGTTGGTGAAAGGTTCGGATTTGTCATTCATTTTTGAGTGCCACTCCCTCCGCTCAGGCAAAGGGTTGCAGGGAATCCCTGCTTTGTGTTTTGGCCGTGGGGCCACAAACACGTTGCTTGCTTTACGAGTTTCGCCAGCGATTACCTGCTATGGATATGTCGTGTTTCGGTGCCTTTTTCGCGGATTTTCCGCTCTGTAACCCGCCGAAGAAGCAAGGGCAAAGTGATTTCCCCTTTCTCCATCCGTTCCATTCAGCGAGTTTCTCTCGTACACCTATTGCCCCCGATGCTTCCCGCTTCGCTGGAACCTCGGCAATAGGTGTAACCACACTAGACTTTCTCGCGAAAGTCCGTGTGGCAGGCGTTCCCCCTGCACCCCCTCGCTTGCCACCGACAGAAAAACGATTGCTGCGCGTCCCTCGCAAGATGCCTTTTTCTGCTGGTCAACGCGAACGCCAGCACAGCCGAAGCGCAGCACAGCATGGCAGGCGGGTCACGATAATACACTTCGCGAAGTGTATTACCCGCTATGACACTTTCGCTGCGCGCAAAGTGCCCGTGGGCCCCTGCGGGGAGCAAGCTGTCGCTGTCGAGGTTGAAGAAGGGCATGAGGTTACTTTCAAGGAAAAGTCGATCAAGGTGATAGGCATTGACGATGTAGTGCTGTGTGATTCGCTCTATTGTTTCTGATAATGAGAAACACTCACACTAAATTTACAGTTAGCACAATCATAATATTTTCCTCCGCCTTTATGTGTAGCGGGACGCTTGAGTTTATAGCCACACTGAAAACAGAGTTTATTGGCTCTCCTTAACTCCATTGTGCGAAAGGCATCGTCTATTACAGCCTATCTCAATTTTTGAACTTTGTCAAGTCCTTTTTGATATTTATTGATTTATTTAAAATTTTTGAAATTGAGGGAGGGCGTAGCCCGATCGAGATTTCAAAAATTTTTCGCACCTTTTGCCG
>Ga0123353_10004697_pt1 | contig 17680 bp, 16 predicted proteins | sample TergutLab28metaG_3_FD_92763 | JGI IMG/M metagenome (GOLD analysis project Ga0123353, IMG submission 92763) | Labiotermes labralis P3 segment gut microbial communities from Petit-Saut dam, French Guiana - Lab288 P3 | ecosystem: Host-associated > Arthropoda: Insects > Digestive system > Gut ... | reverse complement strand
CACAAGGAAGCTTAAAGTGAATATGCCCTTTGTCGGAGCGCGGTGTGTTTCCCCCTGGAAGGTGTAAATGATGTTTTTGAGGGAGAATTCCTGAACAGTGACTTCAAAACTGCCGGCTCCGGCGGCCGCCGCAGCCGGCTTTGGGGGAGGCTTTTTCTTCAGGAGATCCCTGATCAGTCGGGCGCCTATAAACATCAGCACTGCCGCGGCAAAAAGTTTGAACAGGCGGGGATCGGGAAGCCAGGTCAAGCGCACGAAAGCGCCGATAAACACGCCCGGCAGCGTGCCGACAGCCACCGCGATGGTGAGCGGCCAGACCATGCGTTTTTCTTTGATAAACCGGTAAACCCCGCTGGGAATGGCCACCACGTTGAAGAACTGGTTGGTCGCGCTCACGGATGGGTTGGTATAGCCGAGCACGGACATCTGAAAGGGAAGGAGGAGAAATGCCCCGGAAATCCCGCCCATGGACGTGAAAAAGGAGATGCCGAAAGCGACGAGCACAGGGACCAGGGGAAACACTTCAACGCCGGAAACAGGAAAATACATAACGCACCCCCAAGATTGGTGATAAGACACGCTAAAGCACGATTTTTCCTTTTTTCGTGTCTTATCATGTCTATGAAAAAAAGTCCATCCTGAACACGAATATTGCGAAAACCGTGTCCAAATGCTAAACTGTGGGGTAAATGAGCAGTTTTGTTCTCCTGCTAGGAGCCGCCTCCAAATGACGAATCAAATCAGCCCGGCCTTTCACTCCCAGGATGAAGGCATCCTGGATTCTTCGCAACTCAACGAACTGGAACGCTGTTTTCGCGCTTGGGCCGAGTTGGTCGCGGCAAAAAAAACCAAGCATTCCCGGCATCGCATTCTCTGTATTTTTTTGTTGATTCGCTATACCGGCGCCAAGTTGCAGGAAGTGCTTTCACTAAAACCGTCTGATGTAAATCTGTCTGAATGCAGCATTACCTATACCTCTGGCCATAATACGCGCCGGGCTGTGATTTCGCGGAACTTGTCGGAGGAACTTGGCGGCATTCTTGGAAAAATCGGCGGGCATGGGGAAATAAACTTCGCGATTGATCCTGCCTACGTCAGAAAAAAGTTTTATGAAAGAGCCGAACAATGCGGATTTGAAAAGAAATCCGGCGGACCGGAAATGCTGCGCAAGGCCAGAACGATTGAAATGCTGCATAATGTGCCTCTTCCGGCCGTGCAGCATCTTTTGGGACATTCATCCCCGCATCTGACAACGTCTTTCGTCGCCTTTTCCGAAAACGACATCCGGGAAATCGCGCGGCGTTACATGGAGCGTGAATCAGGACGCCGCACCAGCGCCCGGAACAGTTTTCACGGCAAAGTGATTGCCCTCCATAATAATGAGATACAGACCCTGGTCGAACTTCTCACGCCCGGGGGCTACAAAATTTATTCCCTCATCACCAATACAAGTGTGGACAGGCTGGGGGTGTCCCTTGGAAAACTTCTGACAGCCGAAGTGAAAGCCCCCTGGCTGCTCCTGGAGCAAAGCAAAAGAAGCGGCGTCAGCAGCGCCGAAAATCAGCTTGAAGGCATTGTTGCCGGAGTGAGCAAGGGCGGGATAAACATGGAATGCACGGTCATGCTCCCGGATGGGACGGAATTATGCTCGGTGCTGACTGTTGAAGGATTCAACAAGTTACAAGTCAACATCGGCGATACCGTCAGAATACTGTTTGGGGCCAATGCCGTTATTCTGCACGCCGATTAGGCTTTTTTTGGAGGGACGCTGTCCCTCCAAACCTCCCTGCAAGGGGGTTGAACCCCCTTGACCCCGCAATTTACCTGAAAACAGCGAAGCTGTTTTCAGGCTATGAGGGGTGCAGGGGAATCATTCCCCTGCCGGGGGAGTCTGAGGGGGCAGAGCCCCCTCAGAAAGTACTAAATATCTAGCTCCAGGCCAACCGGACAATGATCCGATCCTATGACATCCATGTCTATCCAGGCGTTTTTGATGCGCGGGACGAGTTCCTCGGAAACAAAGAAATAGTCGATTCTCCAGCCCACGTTGCGTTCCCGCGCATTGGCCCTGAATGACCACCAGGAATACATGTCCGGCAGATCGCCGTGTACATGGCGGAAGGTGTCCACATAGCCGGAGTTCACAAATTTATCCAGCCAGGCCCGCTCCACGGGCAGAAAACCGGACGTGCCCTCATTCTGCTTGGGCCGGGCAAGATCAATGGGCTTGTGCGCGGTATTGAAGTCACCGCAAACCACAATGGGTTTGTGCTTGCGCATCTCCTGCGCGTGGGTCAGAAAGGCATCATAAAAGCCGAGTTTGTAGGCCAGACGGTGTTCGTCTTTTTGTCCGTTCGGGAAATAGATGTTGAAGTAATGAAAATGCGGCAACTCCAGATGAATGACCCGGCCTTCTCCCTGAAAAGCGGGGTCCGGCAAATCAAAGGTCACGGCCAGGGGCTGGACGCGGGAAAGGGTGGCCACACCGGAGTAGCCCTTCTTTTTCGCGGAAGAGAACCAGGCGGAATGGTACCCTTCGGGTTGGCGGTGAGCTTCGGGGATCTGATCAATCTCGGCCTTGGTCTCTTGCAGGCCGAGCAGATCGGGCCGCACCCGGGCGAACCAGTCCCAATTCCCTTGGGCGCAAAGAGCGCGAAAGCCGTTTACATTCCATGAGTATAAATGCATTATCGTCTCCAGTGGCGATGTTTGCCCAGAGCGGAGGATACGCAGCATGTCGGCTAAAGACAAGACCGGGGTTATTGAAGCCGGAACGCGGAACACGGACGGACTGACCGGGGTGCAGGTTTTGCCGCCGCCGGGCGCGGGAGGCTCCGGTGCAGGGCAAGGCGACGCTTCCGCATCTTCCGGCCCCTCTACCCCAGAGGAGGCCCCGGTGCGGAAGACTTCTCCCTTGGGCGCTTCTTTGGGCGCGGTTTCGCCCCCGGAAGAATGGCGTTCCCTGATCCGTTTTGAGGGCAAGGGCAGCGCGTATTTCGGTCTGCTTTTCAAAACCTTTATTTTCAGCCTGTTCACCCTCGGCATTTACTCATTCTGGGGCAGAACCCTCCAGCGCCGCTACCTCTGGGAGAACACGCTGCTGCTCGGCGAACCTTTGGAATACACGGGCACCGGCAAAGAGCTGTTCCTCAGCTTCCTTATTGTCGTGCCCATTTTGCTGCTCCTGGTGCTGGCGGGCAGCTTTGCGGCCACCATGCTCGGCGTCTTCGGTACGGTTATTTTCTATCTCCCTTTTATTTTCGCCTGGCAGTTCGCTATATACCGCGCCTTGCGCTTCCGCCTGACCCGCACCCGCTGGCGCGGCATCCGGGGGAACATGAGCGGCAGTGCGCTCCTGTACGGGGTCAAAGCCACCGGATATCTTCTGGTCGCCATGGTCAGCCTTGGGCTGCTCTACCCCTGGGCCAGCGGCAGGATGGCGGACGCCATCCTGAACAACGTCTGGTTCGGCAACCGGAAACTTGCCTTTTCCGGCTCCGTGCGACGACTGTATAAAACCTATCTGCTCGGCCTCCTGGGCGGGGTCATCGGCGGGGCCATCGCGATTGTTATTTTCTATAATTTCTTTTTCGTTGAATTCTACACCGCAGACAACGTGGCTGATATACTCGCCAATTCTGTAATTATTATCGCAAACATACTTTTTTTCATCATCCTGGTCCTTCCGGTTTTCCTCATTTGCCGCGCTTTCTACCAAGCCGCCTTTTTCCGTTGGCTGTTCGAGCATGCAAGCTTCGGCAACGTGCGGTCCCGCTCCACGTTGAGCGGCGGGCAGATGCTCGGTATTTCCCTGACCAATTTTTTACTCATTGTCTGCACCCTCGGCTTGGGCATAGCCTGGGCGGTCATACGCATGGCAAAAGCAAAGCTGAACAGCGTGCAATACATGGGCGACCCGCGCCTCGACGAACTGTTGCAGGACACCAAAGAAGCGCCCAAGAGCGGCGAAGGGCTGCTGGATGCCCTTGATGTGGATATCGCTTTGTAGATTTTTTCGGCAGATGGCATACTATGAATATACCGCCCCTGCACAGTAACGGCCCGGTTCCCGGTCTGTGGAACGACGGCAAAAGCGCCGTCTCGCATCCGGTTATGCTTTTTCACCGGCCCCATCAACGTGAACTGCGTATTTGTCCTGCCGCAAGCGGCAGCGACCTTCACCCGTTGGCGGTCTGGCCTATGGACCGGATTCGTGTGCTTTCCGGCAGCCTGACGGAATATTCTCCGCTTCCTCTGCGTCTGGCCGAAGAACCGGATAACGGACAACGGCTGACTGTGGAAAACGGGCCGCACCTGGCTCTTCTGGCTGCCTGGATGCGTGGCCCGCAGGCCGAGCGCCGGGCCGACGCCCGCCGCCGCTGGTTCATGGGCACGGCTGCCGTCTGGATGCTGTTTCTGGGGCTCTATTTTACCGGTCCGGCTCTGTTTTCCTTTGCCGTCGGGATACTTCCCCAAAGCTGGGAGGCGCGCCTAGGCAAGTCCGCGCGCGACAGTATCGTGGACATGCTCGTGCGCCTGCCCGGCGTGCGCTCGGTCAACGAAGAAGCAACGAACGATCCCAATTTGAAACAACTGCTGGCCCGCCTGGAAAAAGGCGCGCCCACACAGGGCTATGCCTTTGATCTACTGGTGCTGGATGCGGACTTTGTGAACGCCTTTGCCCTGCCCGGCGGGTATATGCTGGTGTCCACCGGTCTTGTAAAAGCCTGCCAATCCCCGGATGAACTGGCGGGCGTGTTGGCCCACGAAATGGCTCACGTGACCGGGCGGCACGGCACGGCACGCATGCTGCGCGAACAGCTATGGACTGTTCTCCTCCGCCTCGTGAGCGGCAGCGATGGTCTGGCCGCACAACTGGCCGGGAACGTGATCACCTCTTCCTTTGACCGGGATGATGAACGTGACGCTGACGCCAGAGGCGTGGAACGTCTCGTGGGCGCCGGCATCAACCCTATGGGCCTGGCCGACTTTTTCGCTCGTCTGGAAAAGGAGGAGGCGCGGGAAAAAAAGAGCGCAGGCTGGACTATCATGTCCTATGTCGCTTCCCACCCCGAGTTGGCCGAGCGCCAGGACAACATCCGCCGCACCATGCTGGCGGCTGACCGCGAAAACGCTCCCGTCCCCTCCCCGGCCATGAGCCCGGAACAGTGGCGGAAGTTCAGGACTGTCTGCGGTATCACCGCCGCAACATACAGCCACAGCCTTCCCAGACCCTCCGGCCACACCCGTGTCAGACCGGCAGCCTGACGGACCTTCGGAGCGGGATCGCGCCACACTAGCGCCGGACTCCCCCCCTTGCGCGCAAACACGCGACACCGCCACTCTGGCCGGGGGCACTCTGGCCTCGCGCCTGCTCGGCTTTGCGCGCGACCTATTCATAGCTCATCTGCTCGGCCCGGCCGCGGACGCCTTTGTACTGGCCTTCCGGCTGCCCAACTTTTTCCGCCGCTTGCTGGCCGAAGGCTCCCTCGGCATGGCCCATGCCGCTGCCGAAGCGCGGATCATGGCCGAGCATGGAATTGCCGCCGCAGAGGCCTTTGCCCGTTCCGTGCGGCTTCGTCTTTTTCTGCTCGCCTTGCCCGTGTGCCTGCTGCTCCTGCCCTTAGCGTCCCTGCTCGTGTTCGCGCTGGCTCCGGGCGCGGAAAGCGCCATCCTGGCCAGAAGCGCGGACCTGCTCCGGCTTTGCCTCCCTTACCTGCCGTTGAGCCTTGCCGCAGCCATCGCTTTCGCCCATGCGGCCAATACCGGCCGCTTCCTGCCTCAAGCCTGGGCTCCGGCCCTGTTCAACATTCCCCTGCTGCTCTGCGCCGCAGCCGCCTTGGCCCTGCGTCCGGACACGGGAACAGCCGAACTGTTGCTGTGCTTCGGGGTTATCTGCGGCGGTCTTGCCCAGGCCGCCCTCGGCCTGCGCTGTTTAAGCGCCCGCGGGCAATACTGGGGCTCCGCCTCAAGCCCCCTGAGGGGGCTCTGCCCCCTCAGACTCCCCCGGCAGGGGCATGATGCCCCTGCACCCCTCAAATTGTGGGGTCAAGGGGACTCAGTCCCCTTGCGGGGAGGTTTGGAGAGGCAGAGCCCCTCCAAAAATATAGTCCTAGGTCCTCCGGAAGTACGCGCCCTGCTAAAAACCCTTCCCGCCAACGTTCTGGGCGCGGCCCCGCACCAACTGCATATTCTGGCGGGCATGCTTTTGGCGTCCTTTCTCGCTCCGGGCGGCATCACCGCCCTGTATTTCGCCGAGCGTCTGGTGGAATTGCCCCTCGGCATTGCCGGAGCCGCCGTGGGCATTGCCGCGTTGCCCCGCTTCTCTTCCCTGGCGGCAGCGGGAGACAGGCGCGGCCTGGCCGAGGCCCTGGGCAGCAGCATCCGTATGGGCGCTTTCTTAAGCTTTCCGGCTGCGGCCGGACTGTTCGCCCTGGCCCATCCCCTGTCCGCACTGCTGTTCGGCCACGGAGCTTACATGGGAGAACCGGTCAGCGTGACCGCGTCCGCCCTTTGCGGCTACGCCTTCGGCCTGCCCGCCCTGTGCGCGGCACGACCCCTGCTGGCGGCGGCCAATGCCCTGCGACTGGAAAAGGTCCCCTTGCAAACCGCTCTGGTCAGCATGGGGCCTCTGGTTCTGGTCAGCGCCGGGGGAGTTTTTTTGAGTGACAGCCCACAAAGTGCCGCTTTTAGCGTGGGCCTGGGTTTGTCGGCAGGCGCTTGGTGCAATGCCGCACTGCTGCTGCAACCTATCAGCGCCGTCTTGCGGGCGGGGGATAGGGGAGAAGTCGATGGCGGAAAAAAAGATGCATCGGCAGGCGAGGTGATGCGGAGCCTGTGGAAGTCTCTGGGCGGGTGCCTCGGCTATCTGGCCGCCGCCCTGGTCATGGTCTTCTGCCTCAGTCGGGCGGCCGGACTCGCGCAAGATATGAGCATCCTGGCTTTGCCGGGTCTGATCCTTGCGGCCGTTGTCCTCTGGTTTATTGTGTTCCTGGCCTTCAAAAACGAAGATACCCGCGCTCTGGCCACGCTTCTTCAACGTCGCCCGCCCCCCCGCGCAGGCAAAACATTGTAGCGGGCGCAGGCGTGAGCGACGTTTCGCTCTACCCAATCTCGCGAATTACCCGGAACTCCACTTGCGGATAGCGTTCAATCGCTGATTCGAGTTTCCAGGGGTTGGGCGCGAGATAGGCCAGCGCGCCTTCCGCATCCAGGGACAGATCCTGGTTGTAATAGTCCTTGAACTCCTCGAATTGTTGCTTGTCCTGGGACACGACCCAGCGGGCCGTGGCAATGCCGATGCTTTCGTACCCGGCGTCAACGGCGTATTCCTCGGCCAGGCGGGAAATAATCACATCGAATTGCAGCAGACCCACCGCGCCCAGGATATAGTCGTTATTCACCAGCGGGCGGAACAACTGCACCGCGCCTTCCTCGGCAAGCTGCTCCAATCCTTTTTGCAGTTGTTTGGCCTTGAGGGGATTGCGCAGGCGCACCCGGCGGAAGTGCTCGGGCGCGAAGCTCGGGATGCCGGTGAACTTGAGGGGCGTTTTTTCGCTGAAAGTATCGCCGATCTTGATGGTGCCGTGGTTGGGAATGCCTATGATATCGCCCGCATAGGCTTCTTCCACTCCGGCACGATCCTGGGCCATGAAAATGGTGGCATTGGCAATGGACAGGTCTTTGCCGCTGCGGTGGTGCCGTACCCGCATGCCCCGGGTAAAGCAGCCGGAACAGATACGCATGAAGGCGATGCGGTCGCGGTGCGCCTTGTCCATATTGGCCTGGATTTTGAACACTACGCCGGAAAATTCCGTTTCATCCGGCTGCACCAGGCGGGTTTCCCCTCCGGGAGTGACGGCCGGGCGGGGCCGGGGGCCCGGAGCCAGCGCCACAAAGGTGTCCAGCAGTTCGCGCACCCCGAAGTTATTGATGGCGCTGCCGAAAAAGACCGGAGTCTGCGCGCCCTCCAGATAACGTTCCACTGCAAAAGGCGTTCCGGCTTCGTGCAGAAGTTCCATGTCCGCGCGCAGATCTTCGGCCTGATCCCCAAGATAGGTGTCCAATCGCTCGTCATCCAATCCTTTGATGATCACCTGGGCTTCCTGGGTCTTGCCCCCGTGGGTGGGTGAAAACAGGTGCAATTCGCCGTTGCGGATATCATAGGCGCCCTTGAAACTTGAGCCCATGCCCACGGGCCAGGTCAAAGGCGCGCATTCAATGCCCAGGTGCTCCTCGATGTCGGCCATGACATCCAGGGGCGGCATGCCTTCACGGTCCAGCTTGTTGATAAAGGTGATGATCGGCGTCCGGCGCATGCGGCACACGTCCATCAGCTTCTTGGTCTGAGCTTCCACGCCTTTTGCCGCATCAATGACCAGCAGGGCCGAGTCCACGGCCGTGAGCACCCGGTAGGTGTCTTCGGAAAAATCCTGATGACCGGGCGTGTCCAGCAGGTTCACTTCATAATCGTTGTAGCGAAACTTCATGACCGAAGTGGTTACGGATATGCCTCGCTCCTTTTCCATGGCCATCCAGTCGCTGGTGGCATGGCGGGCCGCTTTTCTGGCCTTGACCGACCCGGCAAGCTGGATTGCTCCGCCGAACAACAGTAACTTTTCGGTAAGTGTGGTTTTTCCCGCATCAGGATGACTTACAATACCGAAGGTGCGCCGCCGCGCAATTTCGCGGCGCAGAGTATCAATAGATGGGGGCATGGTTCCCGTGGTCCTGTGTGGCTTGAGATTATCAGGCTGTGCTGAAAAACAGCCTAGGACAGTTCAAAAAGAAATTCGCCGTCTTCAGCGCCTGATACCCCATACTGCAAGTGCTCGGCTACCGTGTTGTCCCCATTGAACAGCAGAACCTGCGGCCGCAGGCCGTACAGCTCTTCGGGCTTGTGCAGATACTCCACGGCGCAGATGATCACTTCATCGCCCGGCTGGCAGGTGCGGGCGGCCGCGCCGTTCAAAATGCAACAGCGCGATCCCGGTTCGCCGTGGATGATATAGGTGCTTAACCGCTGTCCGGTGTTCTTGTTCCAGACATACACGAATTCCAGCGGATACATGCCCGCTTGGCGGCATATTTCCGGATCCAGGGTCACGGACCCGTGATAGTTGAGTTCGGCTCCGGTAACCCGGATGCCGTGCAGTTTTGCCCTGATAACTTTGATCATGCTGTCGGCCCTTGGCGGTTGTGGGATATTTCAGCGGAGGCCACACATACCGCTTGCGGCCGTTCGCGTCAAGAAGTGCCGGTTTACGGCGAACGCTAAAACTACTGTTTCAAAAGCTTTTCGTTTGCATAAAAATGTGTTATTTTTATATCATCGTAAGCCTGTTGATAAAAAGCCATTTCGTCCTGTTCAGGAAGTGAAATAATGACAGAACCATCGGTTCGCCCAATCAATCCCCTGAATGCCATTGAAAACATGATATTTGCGGGCGTGTTTCATTCCGGAACAGCAAAAAATTTTGATGATTTGGTTTCAGCATGGAAGAAGGGCAAATTCCTCGCGAGCTTTAATGCCCATGCTGAGAGAGAACATGGCGCTGCCTTTGCGAGAGGCAGCAAAACGCCTGATAAAAAATTTGTGCCCCAACAAGAACTTATCTTTGATGCGAATTCCTTCTTATATAGTGAGTTAAATTATATTCGTTGGACCAAGACAAAGCTTGATATTATTTCAGCCTTGAAAGAAATCGCTCCGATATATTCCCGCAAGCCGCTGATAGCTATAGGTTTACACTATACGGACGCTTTCCATATCGCTTCCGCAGATACGCCCGCATCCATGCTTTTAAAAAGAAATAAGTTTCTTCCTGAAGTTTTTTTTGATGGAGATTTGTTTTTCTCCACCGTAACTGAAAAAAATGGACTTATTCTGCCCGGCATTTCCAGCGGCCGACTTGTTTTCAAAGTTGAGGCCGAGGGGTCATCGACGGAAAACACCCCGCACAGGTTTACCTTGACAACAAGAGCCGTCTTTTTCTTCGAGCAAAAAAACATGACCTTGCAAAAGTTTTTGGCGGATACAAAGAATGAGCACAATATCCTCCAAGCGTTGCATGACTATAGTAAAAATATCTTTGCCTCCATTATCGCGGACGATGTTTTAGCCATGATCGGCATTACTCCTGAATAAGGGGGGTGAGTGATGTCTCAGGTCAGCAATATTGATCTTTTTGCAAAAGGACGAACTTTCTCTCCCGAGTATAAACTGCGGGAAAGCCGCCCTCGTCTGGTTCAGCGGGCTAGCCCAGATTCTTTTCTCCGCGCTCTTGAGGCTGTCTACGTTGCTGGTATTGCCTATCAGACTCAGCAAACTCCCACACCCGCACGCTATACAGATGAGGAGAGAAGGCTGTTGACTGGAAAAATCAACGCGTTACACAGTCTTGAAGAAGGGTGGGATGGGTACGGAGCCAAGCCGATATCCATTCCTGTCATAAAGGATGCTCTTGTTTTTCTGTCGTCATTCCCCGCAGAGTTCCCTCTGCCAAGCCTTAGCTACTCGGCGGATGATGAAATTCTCCTATCCTGGGAAAAAGACGGGGACAGGTATGATCTATCCTTTTATGGCGATGACATGATTTATGCGTTCCGGCGCGCCGGAGACAAGGAAGAGGATTATCCCCTGTTGCCTTTCCCGGATAAAGTTTTGCGCCATCTTTCCGCTATGGGTGTATAGTCTCCATGCGTTCCGCTCCATGTGCGCGTGAGGCGTTTTGCCCAAAAGCGGAAACGGACGGATGTCCTCTTAAGGGGGGTCTTGCTGCTGCCGTCAATTTTATACACGATGATGAAACCTATGTCCGCATGGTGCATGAAACCCACTGGGTTGATGGTAAGGTCGGCAAAGCCGCGCTGACTTTGGATATGATTGCTGAAGGCGCTTCCGGCAATAGAGTGGAGATGTTAACGGCAGAAAAGTATGCTGATGTTGTAGCGGCAAGAACGGGGACAGCCGGTTTTTTTACGGTCAGTGTTAAAAAAGTCCGCGAATTGCGAAGCGATAGCACCCCCGATGCCGGTTTTCTTTTTTGCCCCCTGCAAAGTGGCGTGCATCCCGAAACACATGCGGATCTCCGTTTTCGCACCAAGTTCACCGGAAAAAAACCGCCACAGTCATGGCGCTCTCTTCGGGACCAACTTTTCCTGGCCTGTCAAAGCCATTCCACTCCAGCGGGTATCTTTGCCTCCTAGACAGTGTCGTCACGAGGAGGATTTTTTGTTCTCTGCCAAGGAAAAAAGCTCCTTATGGATGGAGTGACAATTCCGCAGGATAGCGGAATTGGACGTTGCCGAAGGCAACGCCCGAAGGGCGCGGACACAGGCCCTGTGGCGAGCCACAGGATGTGGCGAGTCAGCTCTTATGGTACTCGACGGTCATAAAAAGCCTTTTTGACGCAGGCAGAGGGCAAAAAGACCCGCGTGACGACACCGTCTAATACAGCTTTTCAATAACCTCATCAGCAATAGAAAAAATGTGTTCCGGGCCGGGAAACGCGCCCTGCCGCACTTCTTCCCTGTAGGCGACAAAAGCCTCGTGCATCAATCCGCCGAGTTCCGCGTAGCGTTTGACGAACTTGGGCTTGAAGTCCGAAAACAGGCCCAGCATATCCTGATAGACCAAAATCTGTCCGTCGCAGCCCTTGCCCGCTCCAATGCCGATGGTGGGAATGGAAATGCTTCGGGTGATCAGCGCGGCCAGTTTTTCCGGAATGCATTCCAGCACCACGGCAAAAACCCCTGCTTCTTCCACGGCCTTGGCCGCTTGCAGCACCTTACGGGCCGCTTCCTCATCCTTGCCCTGCACTTTGAAGCCGCCAAAGGCGTTCACAGACTGCGGAGTAAGGCCGACATGCCCCATGACCGGAATGGATGCTTTGATTATGGCCCGGATCTGCGGGGCCACCTCTTCGCCGCCCTCCAGCTTGACGGCATGGGCGCCCCCCTCCTGCACCAGACGCCCGGCATTGACCACGGCGTCATACACGGAGGTCTGGTAGGACATGAAAGGCATGTCGGTCACCAGCAGGGCTGAGTCCACCCCCCGCGAGACAGCCCGGGAATGGTGAATCATGTCCTGCATGGTCACCTGCAAGGTGTCCTTGTACCCGAGAGTAACCATGCCCAGGGAATCCCCAACCAAAATGCCGTTGATCCCGGAGGCGTCCATGAGCTTGGCCGTGGAATAATCGTAGGCCGTGAGCATGGCGATCCTTTCCCCATCCTGTTTAGCCTGTCTGAACGTGAGAACGGTGTTCTTCATCATAAATCTCCTTACCCGGCCTATGGCGCAAAAAATATTTAAAGGCTTGCGAGCTATGGCATTTTACGCTTGAGATTGTCGCTCACGGCGGACAAAGCACAGGGCCTGTGTCCGCGCCACAGAGCCTGTGCCCGCGGCCCGCCTACGCCAATCTGACTCGCCACTTCCTGTGGCTCGCCCTGCGGGCGCAGTCGCTTCGCTCCTGCGTCCAATTCCGCTATCCTGCGGAATTGTCGCGGCAAGGATTTGCGGACAAATCCTTGCAGAGCAGTTTAACATTTTCAATGGTAAACTGCTCTAGCTGTATAAAAAAAAACAAAAGAAGGCCAGAGTCGGCTTGAAGGGGCAGCGGCCCGGCTTGAGCAAAGCAGACAGCGGCCCTGGTGCTTCAGTGCATGTTCAGAAATGAAGGGTTTACTCAAATGACAAAATAAGGGAAAACGGACGAGGCTTTGGCATAAGAGTTGCGCGGCCGAACGTACCCTGAATGAATATATACCGGCATGGTTAGCCTGTAGCGTTAACAGGTCCTGGCCGGATCGTGAGGAGATGTCATGTGCACGCTTGAAAGGATTTTTGAATCTTTCCTGTTCAATTCCCGGTTCGTTACGCTGCTGGCCGTTCTGGGCTCCCTTTTTTCCTCTGTGGTCATGTTCGTAATGGGCACTATGAAAATAGGCAGCTCCATAATCATGTTCTGGAGTCAGATAACCGGAGCAGAAGCGGAACAGAGTTCCGGCGCATTGGTGGCCCTGTTCGTGTCTTCCGTTGACATATACCTGTTCGCAACCGTTTTGCTTATCTTCAGCAATGGCTTGTATGAGCTTTTCGTCAAAAGAACTGCCCCTGCCGACCAATGCCCGGAACCAGGCCGTCACTGGCTGAAAGTCAGCAGCCTGGACGACCTCAAGTCTTCCTTGGGAAAAGTTATTCTCATGATTTTGGTCGTATGGTTTTTTGAAAAATCTTTGATCATTGAGTATCACAATGCTCTGGATTTGCTTTATCTGGGAATCGGCATTCTGCTGGTCTCCGGGGCGCTTTACCTGACCCGTGACAAAGCCAAGCCCCCCACACGCCGCACTGACAGTGAAGGGGATGCCGAGGCTGGCTCGTGATATTCCTGATATGTCTATAGACATTCCGGGATTGCATGAAAGGAGCGCGAAACACAAAAATACAGCCCCGCAAAGGTTTTTCGACTTTGCGGGGCTTCGTTGAACATAACGCTACCCTATGGGTTGGGATACTGTGATCTTTTTCCCGGCAAGGTCAAGCGGAGCGTACCGTCCTTGGCGTCAAGCACAACTACGTCCGCGTATCCATATTCGGCATGCAATCTTTCAGCATGCTTAGTGGCCGCCAGATCATCGGCAAAAGCAGCATTGAATGAAAAATGCCCTGGGCGATCATGGTCCAGAAGTACCTGATATCTTTCTTTGCCTGGAGTCGCTTGAATCATATCGTCATCATACTGAGAGCCCCAAAAAAGTCAAAGGCAAAAATCTGGTCGCCGGCGCTCGTCCAGCTTCTGCGGTAGACGGTGTCGTCACGAGGAGGATTTTTGTTCTCTGCCAAGGAAAAAAAGGCTTTTTTTGGAAGGAGTGTACTCTATGGTACTCGACTGGACAATTTTGCAGGATAGCAAAATTGGGAACCGCCCGCAGGGCGGGAGCCGAAGGTCGCGGACACAGGCCCTGTGACGAGGGTCAGGACGGCCCGAGTCAGTAAAAAGCCTTTTTGACGCAGACAGAGGGCAAAAAAATCCTCGTGACGACACCGTCTAATTGATTTCAGGCGCATGGTGGGGTACTTGATTCTAAACCTATAGCTCATGCCGCCTGTCATGCCCTTAATCTTTTTCTCGGAGTCAATAATGAACCGTTTTGTATCTCGTTCATTTGTATTGTCCCTTTGCCTGCTCCTGCCTTTGCTCGTCGTGACCGGCGCGTGTTCCCGCGCCTCCAATGCGCAATATAGCGAGGCGTTGCCTGCCGTCGCTACTGATAAGCAACTTAAGGAGGTTTTGCCTGCCACCGCTACTGATAAACAATTTGAGGAGGCTTTGCCTGTTAAGTTCATCGCGGTTTTCGACTCCCACGTGACTTGGGCCAAGGCCGAAGCCTATTGTCAGCAACATGGCGGAAGATTGCCGCGTATAAACAGCAGCGATTCATTTGCCTGGGCTAACCTCAGTCAGGTTAATCGCATAGATGGTTTTGGCGCTCCAGGCGCTCCCTGGCCGTCCGGCCTGCCCCGCGGACACTACTGGGCAGGCACGGTGGGCGCCGACTTCCCGAACTACTCGTGGATCATCAGCGACGACGGCGGTTGGGTCAACGTCCTCTTCGACCTCCAGAGCACTACCGCCAACGTTGCCTGCATTCCTTAGGGGCTGTTTCCAAATAGTTCTTTTGTCCAAATAGCTTCGTCATCCGGCCCTTTTTGCGACCGTCGAGTACCATAAGAGCTGACTCGCCACTTCCTGTGGCTCGCCCTTCGGGCGCAGGAGCGGAAGAAGGGAGCAAAACTCCTTATTTGGAAACAGCCCCTGGGGTTCTGCTGACTTTTGCCGCGCTCCGGCGTGTTGTAGAGACTACGATCCCATTCTGCGTATTTCCCGCGTATAAGCCGTACGCAAGGCATCAATATAGTTCGGATCGGCCTGCCCTTTCCAGTTGTTGACCTCGTAAAAGCGTTTGGGAATAGGCACGCTTTCCGGCATAAAGCCTGTCTGGAGCTTGAGCTTCCACCGCAAAGCCTGCATGGCTTCTGCCCCCTGCATGAGATTGTCGGCCAGCGCGTTGTAGCCCAATACGCTCAGGGCCTCGCGCACGCGATCCGTGCTGTAGACCTTGCGGGCGAACAGACAGACGACCTGGCTGGTGAGCATCACCCGGGCGCGTTCGTCTTCCACCAGGAAACGCACGGCTTTTTCAGCGTCCTTTTCCTGGCTGGTCTGGTCATAGGAATAGCCGCCGCTGTCCAGGTGGGAGTGGCGGAAACCCAGCGCCTGAGCCACATAAAAAACCTCGCCCGTGGCATAGCCCGCCATTTCCTGCCCCAATACGCAGGCAAAATCCGCGCCGCCGTAGATGCCCGCCGCATGCAGCGCCCCTTTGCCCAGAGCCTGCCAGAACTCGTTCGTGCCTTCCGTAATATGGCGCAGGGCGTTCACATAGCCGCGCACTTCGCCGAAACGCAGGGGTCCGAGGGTTTCTTTTTCGCTGATCAGCCCCTTCTCAAAGGCTTCCGTGGCCCAAGCCAGCGCAACGCCGGTGCTCATGGAATCAAGCCCGCAGCTTTCGGTTTCATCCAGAAGCTCCATGATTTCTACGGCGTCAACCAGACCGATCATGGTGCCCTGGGCGAAAATCAGCTCATAGTCGTAGGCAACCTGCTTGAAGACGTATTCGTGGCCGTCCGCGAACTCCATGCGCAACAGGGCGATGTGGATGCAGCCCACCGGGCAGCCTGAACAGGCGTTTTTGCGCATGAGGTGCTTTTCCGCAAAAAGTTCCCCCGTGACCCCGCTGATGCCCGGATCGGAGGTGGCCTGCAAGTTGCGCCAGGGCAAGGCGCGCAGCTCGTTCAGGGGAGCGAGGTTTTCCGAAGTGCCGATGTCGTGGTATTTTTTCATCATGTCCGTAGTGGTGGCGCCGACGAAAATCTCCTTGAAAAGCTTGGCGTATTCCTTTTCCTTGCCAACCGGCAGGTCATGGCTCCCATCGCCGAGAATCACGATGCCCTTGAGCTTTTTGTCGCCCATGACCGCGCCCGAGCCCAAGCGTCCAAAATGGCGGAAGGAATCCACATTGATGCAGGCATAGGCCACCTTGTTTTCACCCGCCGGACCAATGCGCAAGGTGGAACGATGCCCGGAACTGCCCTTGCCGAAGCGGCGCAGTTCGCGGCCGGCGCCAAAAACACCCCGCCCCCGTAGATAATGCACGTCTTTGATCTCAATGGTCCGCGAGCCGACAACCAGGCAGGACAAGATTGAGGCGCGGCCCGTTATCATCAGGGCGTCATAGCCGGAAAAACGCAGAGAAAGGGCAAGACGGCCCCCGGCATGGCTTTCGGCCCATTGTCCGGTATAAGGCGAACGGAAACCGCACACTACCTTGCTCATGAGCGGAAAGGCCCCGGTCAGTGGACCGATGGCGAAAATGAGCGGCTGGGCCGGATCGTCCCAAGGAGCGTCGTGTACGCCGTATTTTTCGTACAAAACGGCGGCAAGGCCGCTGCCGCCCATGTGCAGTTCGCGGCCTGCCAACAACACGACATTGGACAGACCGGAGTCCAGGTTTACGTGCAGCACGCGGGAAATAAGGGGATTAATCGGCATGGCCCGCCTCCTCATCCTTCATTTTTTCCGTTCCGGGAATGTCCACAAGCGCGAGGCAGTCATGGGGGCAAAAAGGCACACAACGCCCACAGTGCCTGCATATGCGCGGTATGCCGCTTTCATTGTCCACATGGACGGCCTGTGCCTGGCAGGCAAGAGCGCATTTGCCGCAGCGGATGCATAGCTCAAATTTTTGTCTGACACCGCCGCCCTTGCGTTGCGCGCAGGCCCCCGTGGGACACGCCGCGGCGCAGGCAGCCGGGTCACAGGCGAGGCAGAGGCTGGCTTCAAAGCCGGTGCTCAAGCCCCCGGATGAGCGCACCTGAATGCCGGAAACGCTCCAGGACAGCTTTTTATGCACCAGGCGGGCGCAGGCCAGCGAACAGGAATGGCAGCCGATACAGCGGCCCATATATGGCGTAGCAAGTTTTTTCATGCGAACTCTCATGCGTTTATGGTTATGGCGCAATAACAACAACAACAAACGATAAGGAGCTTTTTGCTGGGTGGGGACACAACCACAACATGGTATCGACTAATCTTCCAATTGTATAGGCTAATTTTCACACTCGCGACAGGGGTAAACCAATTTTACGTTCAACTACAGTTTTTTATTCCTTTGTAGCTTGAGATCACAATTTGTGATCTCAAGTTTAAGGTCGCAATTTGAGACCTTAAAGAATCCTATTCATCAGCGGATAGCTGGAACGCAAAGCCGGACGGAAGAATGCCAGCAAATTGCTGGTGTGAGCATGGACTTTGCAAGACCACATGAGATTTTTCACATACGAAAAAGAGAAGTCCCGCAAGGTTTTTTCATCTTACGAGACTTCTTTGGAAATGACGGGAATTGAACGTAATTCCAACATGGCTATTTTCAACAATAAAAAATACGTGCACCCTTATCACGCCAACAAAAATGCCAACAAAACCTAAGGAATCGCTGATTAAATCCATGTTACGCGGTCAAAAAGATTTCGCCCAATGTAAGTGTTTATGTTAAATATACCTACCAATTGGAGGTAATTTGCATGAAACGTCCCACCTTGAGTGAT
>Ga0123353_10004695_pt1 | contig 17682 bp, 14 predicted proteins | sample TergutLab28metaG_3_FD_92763 | JGI IMG/M metagenome (GOLD analysis project Ga0123353, IMG submission 92763) | Labiotermes labralis P3 segment gut microbial communities from Petit-Saut dam, French Guiana - Lab288 P3 | ecosystem: Host-associated > Arthropoda: Insects > Digestive system > Gut ... | reverse complement strand
TTTCCGCTTCCTTTTGCACAACATTTCTGTCTGCGGGTATTGCCACATCTATCAGTGTGCATGTTTTCTCTTTTTTGTTTTTAATTATTATATCTGGCCTATTTGCTGTAACTTCTCTGTGTTTCCTGCTTGATTCCACAATTATTATTATTCCAATTCGCTTTTCATTGCTTGCAGGGAGAGGCTTTTGTGGACAAGTTTATGAACTTTTGTTTGTACAGATCGAGCGCCGTCTTAAACATCTCGTCCAACAGGACGCTCTTGCATCTTAAGTGGGGCAGCCAGTTGTGGTTTGACCGCGCTCCTAACCACAGGCCGACTGGAACCAATTGGCGCTGGGTGTGCTTTGTTTAATGGACACGCTGTAAATAATGAATGGTGACTTGCTCGGGGGGAGCTGGACCTTGTGGTAGTCGAGCGGTCTATTGATGCTATTCCAGTTCGAAACATAAACAGTAAAACAAGAAGTTCTAAGAAGACCTTGTAACACTTACCTTCAGACCTGTGCGGTGAGGCAGTACAGTAAATCAGCGGTTTTGCTGCCAAAGGCGTGACGAATTTAGGACACTGTCCGTCATCTGAAGCTAAACAAGACCGTGACGTTCCGACAGTTTCCGAAACTTCACGCACGCCTCTGACCATGTACTGTCGTCTGACTCTTTCAGCCCACAATTTCAGCTAATACGTAGAATTTAAACCACTACGTTAAATTTCCCAGTCAGTGCCATTAGCATTTTTTTTTGCCTAAATTACAAAGAATCTGACTAAAACTCTTGGAACCTAATTTCCTGCACAGATCTATCTATTACTAGATCCGGGGTAGCGCAGTAGGTACAGTGACTGGAAGACAGACTATGACCGAGGGATCGGGGTTCTATTCCCTGCAGCAGCAATAGGCAGGACGTTCGGACCGATTCTGAGGCTCACCCAGACCATCATTCAGTAGGCACCGGGGCGTCAGGCTGACTACATATGTCCGTCTAGTGCCGAGGTTATAAATGAGTGGGGCTGTACCTCCACTCCCCCATACGCTGTCACGGTGTGCTCAGGAACAGCGTTTTGCCTGTGTATTTACAGATCTGTTATTAATATCAGTGGTTTATTTCACATTCATGAATTACTGTTTGTGAACGTTTTTAAAATTATGCATAGGCCAAGAACATACGGATTTCTCCCAAAGCAATTCGTGCCAAAGACACCTGTGCAGTCCGTCCCGTTGTGGGACGCTACAGGCTGTGCTGGAGGGGCTCGGGGAGTTGTTTGTGTGTTTGTTCAGTTAACGTGCTGTGCTGGGGGGCTGTGCGATGTATGCGGACAGATGTTGCGTGTTACTGTGGTTCGCCACAGTTTGGAGGTTTGTTCCTTGTTGTAGTGACCCACGTACACTGCTAAGTACAGACACCGTCAACATAGGTCGTCCTGCTATGGCGCCGAGTGCAGAGGCGAATCGTTCTAAAGACTAAAGGTAATGGGTGCACCGTGCGAGATTCAAACCCAAACCAAGTCAGGAGTATTGCGGTTGCTTTCACTCTTCTGTCTTACGTTTGTACATCTGAGCGTGTACAGTGAAAGTTGAGGGACAAAATGTGCGAAAAAATCGAAATGTGTGTGTCTGCTGTCATCATGCATGGACGTTAACAGTTAACATCTCCTTAAATATTAACAGATTGTAATGGAATATGGCACGCCTGTGGTGGAGTTTGGCTTGAAGTGTTTTGGCACTTTCCGGTTTTGATTACAATCGGACAGCAATAACGTAACGTTATACTGCATGGAGATACTCATGCATTTTTTACGTTCGCTTCGAACGTGACTTGCGAATGCTTGTCGTAACAAAATGTATTGCGAACGGAAGTTATGGAGAAATTAATGTCGTAATTGTTTCTTGCAATGGATTAGTAATATATTCATTACAACTGATTGCACATATATTCATTAATGACTGTTTGTTGTTGTAATTTCTCTTACGTGGAGCCGGACTAGCTCAGTCGGTATAGCGACTCGCTACGTGCTGGACGGTCCGAGGATCGAATCCCGGTGTGGGACGAGATTTTCTGCGCCTGTCCAGACCGGCCCTGGGGCCCACCCAGCCTCCTATACAATGGGTACCAAGTCTCTTCCTGGGGGTAAAGCGGCCGGGGCGTGGTGTTGATCACCCACCCCATCTAGCGCCGGGGTTAAAGGAAGAGTAGAGCTATACCACTATTCCCCCTCTGGGCCATCGTGGCCTGTTCTAGGGTGAACTTACGTTAATTTCTCTTACATATTGCGGTCTACACAGGTCATCGTCTGGGAGAACGGTGATGTTAAGGAATCCATTGTGTATAAAACATGTATTTATTGTTATCAGTGTTCTCCCTGAAGATGGCATCTGTAGGCCGAAACATGTAAGAGAAAGTACTGCGACATAAGGAATGGTCATTAATGTACATATCGCTCGCTGAATGCAATAGTGACACAATCCGAGAAGTGCCATTTGCAGTTAAAACTATGATTGAGCTGAAAAATGTAACGGCTACATCCGACTGTACCGGCGTGCTGGTTAGTTGAAACATTCCCTGCTAGATGACATTATTGTGGGACATAATTCTATATTTCTTAACTCAATCGTATTATCAACTCCAAATGAGCAATTTTTGGATTGTGCCGCTATTGCATCCAGTGAGCGACATGTACAATTAGTTGGCATAGATACGATATAGAGAAATGTATTTCGCACTTCATGTGACGCCCCACTTTAACCTAAGTGTTACGGTTATCGATGCAGTTAACTTAAGGGCGTGTAAGCGTCATAATTGCTGCAATTTTGAACTTCCGTGCGACGCCGTAGTGTTACGTGACTGAACCCCCAGACCAGGGTCTTCGTCAGGCCCTCCTCAGCCTCTTATGACTAATCCTCCCAGCGTGCAGTCAGGCAACAGTAAGGTTGCCACTTAGCGACTGTTGTCAAGGTGTTTCTGTGCCCTCATGCCCATTTCTATCCGACAGCTGGAGGTTGTTTTCCGGCCGCACCAGCTGTAGGACTTTCCATTCGTTGAACATACAACACAACACGTGATCGCCAGAGCGTTGCTGGGTTCTGTCTTCGCTGGTTCCAGTTATCTGTAACGTTATTGATCATTGTTAAAATACACCTAATTGTTTATAGTGCAGTGGCTATTATACTGTGCGTTTATTTCATGGTTTCCCTGAGCAACGCAGCTGTCACAGGATGGTCCGTCTGATTCTGGCTTTCTGTGCGGTAAAGCTGCTGTGCTCGGTGTGGCGACAAACGAAAGATCCTGTATGTACATAACATTTCAATATCCTTCGTTTTGCCATAGAGTGTTTTTAAGACTTAAAGGAGAAAGAGAGACTTGCACTATATTTGAAGATCCATTCCGTACCGCGCAGTAAACACTCCATCTAGGTTATAAAAACCAGTCAGTTAACGCTGTATAGGGAAATAATGGCTGTTTGCTTTGAGACCCATAAGAAAACAAACTGCATAGGCAGAATGTAAATATTTTAATGTTAAACCTGGTGGTACGTATAGTAACCACTGGTGTCTGACATGTTGTTTTTTGTGCAGTATAAACTGAATCTTTAGCGTCGTTTGACGTCATTAATTCATTTATTTTGTTTCATGGTTATTTAGCGACGCTATAAGTATCTCAGACTGTCGAGTGGTGGGATGTTGCAGGAAATGGGTATAGCGTGACCTGAGCTGTCATTCTAGAATTTTCATGAAGGAACTGGGGAAAACCACGACATACCTCCGCTACGCCGACTGCTCCGTGACAGTATTTGAAGCTCGGACCTTCCGAGTAAGGACAAACCGCGAAATTCCAGTGCTTGCTTCGTAACCAGATATTTTTAACTGAGTAAATTAGCAAGGCCAGTTCGATACGCGACGCCATGTACGGCGGGTCTCTGCCAGCTCACCAGAGTACAGCACAGTTCGTCTTCCCCTCTGGTTTTTATTGCGTTGTAACTCGAGCCGTTTCGCCCCCCAACACGGATGTGGCAGTTCTGCATATAAATTGCGTCTTCCACTGTACAACTTGGGGCTACGTGTATCGCTTTATTCACTGCTGCCCCTCACCCCACTTGCTACTTTGCCTCGCATCTGTCGCCTAAGGTTCGCACTTTGTACACGCAGGTGTGCGAAGGCATAGCCACACGTCGGCTCCTTTCCGATAGCTGTTTCTTCTAAAATTCCCGGCCCTTCACCGCGAACCGACACCGCATTGATCCGCGGTAGCAGCTTCTGCTAACGTAACAAGCAGCAGCTGTTCAAAACTGATTTCTAAGTTCATCTTCCTGTTTAACGACGTATGCCCCCTCCTTCAGATATTATAACGTGTCCGGCCTTTCAGATTTGACAGTCTGCATTGCGACGTCACTCACAAACCAAGTTTTGCATTAACCGCAGGAACCGATGTGTTGACTCATTCGCTTTGGAAAATCGGTTGAGGCCCAGTGAGAAACCGGACTCGGACCATGGGGACCGGTGTGTGACATAGTCACCATGGAGTCTCTTTTTATTATATCACTCACTAACCAAAGCTCTAACGTAGCCATGGATACCGTTGTGGGACACAGTCACACCCAAGCGTAAATGATGAGGGTGAATGTAATTAATCGGTATGGGCCAGGTAAAGTTCACTGTAGAACAGGCCATGGAGGCCCATAGGAGAGTAGGGTGTAACTCTGCTCTTTCTTTAACATCGACGTTAAATGGAGTGGATGTTCAACGCCACCCCCTGGCTGCTCTAACCCCCCCCCCCTGCGCAATGACCCCGTACCCATTGTGCAGGAGGCTGGGTGGTCCCCAGGGCCGGTCTGTATCGGTGTGGAAAATCTCACCCCCCACCGGGATTCGATGCCCGGAAATTCAAGCCCGTAGCGAGTCACTATGTTGACTGAGCTATCCCGGCCCACATAATTTAATCAGTACCTGAGCGTAAAGAGGCAGAAACGTGAAGCTGACCACTCACCTATATGTAGTGCAGGGGTTAAGAATGAGTGGAGCTATACCTCCGCTCCCGTCTGCACTGGAATAACTTTACTGTACTGTACAATACCGGTTATACTAAACAGACAGACGTTTAGGTGACTGACTGGTTCTGCTCGAGTCTGCATGAATCTGCGTATCTCAGTACAAATGCCACTTGATAGCTTGGCTCTGAAGCTTCACAAGCGAGGCAGACCACGTGTCATGTTTCTGCGACCACAACTTAGCACACGACATCGGAGATGCTGAAATACGCACAGTGCCGTGCCTGAATTGTATTTGCAGCGTCTGTTGCCGTAAACAATGACACAGGCCTTGCTGTGGATGTTTCTTGTTGCTTGTTCATAACGGGTTAGTACAGACTGAGCACTTAAGGTTCAAGCACTCCCTTGCTTGATCCTGAAGATGAAGGTGCTATATCGGGAACAGTTCACTGCGTCACGTCCCTGGGGAGTTGAATCTTCAACGCCGCCCTACAATCTTCAAAATCCAGCATTTAATGTTGTACAGACACAGCTTACTGTCTGTGAGTCACAGAACTCTCGTTTTCCGTTTAACAAAGACCGTCCATATTCTCCTGCACTTTCTGTGTGTGTTCAGAACTGTTGTGCTGCATTATGTGAGAAAGCCATGGAAAGTGGCGGTATTTTTGTTCGAAGTGGAGAGAGAGGAAGCAGACAGATCTGCATGAATGCACTCGTAAGATTGTTTGTAGTATCCACGGATGATTTAGCAAGGATATGATGATTTGTTCTATTCAACAAATATTCGTAGCGTGTTCAAGTGAAAGTTGATGATGTGTATGTGTATGTGTGTGTGTGTGTGTATGTGTGTTTGTGTCGCACGCTGGGGAATGTTGAGAAAGACATATAGAAGCTTCGCCAGAAACCCCTGAAGGAATACCCTTTCTGCAACACATAGGCATAGACGGGGTTATAATATTAAAATGAGTCTTAAACTGGTGCGGGGGTGTGGACTGGATTCATGTGTTTGGAGTTAGTGTAGGAGGTGATTACTGTTAAGTACCTGCCGTCGAGGTGTTAATTATCCGACAACACACAACCATACAGATTTAGTGTATTGGTCTTTTGTGACACATTGCATGTTCCGGCTGTGTACATCAACCATCATCAGGTAGGTGCAGGACACCTTGTTTTTATCTCATTTATAATACAGTTTCACATTAAATTATGCCCAAGGAATTCTGTAACACAACTGTATTAATTGTAACCTTATTATTCCATATTGTTATGATTTGTACCACTGTAAATCCAGTCTTCTGCCCCTTTATATTGTTTTTGTGTATCCTGCACCTACCTGATGAATTACACAGCCAAAACATGTTGCAGTGTGCAGTAAAGACTATCGTACTATCTGATGTTTATTGGACCGTGCATCATTGTGATAACTGAAGAATAAAAACCAACTAGATACCACTTGATATTTTATTGTACTTCTTCTTATAGGCTCAACATGTTTCGAGCATTAATATGCCCATCATCAGGAGCTCGCGACTATAATGTTGTTTACCACATTAGTCGTGTCGGTCTTGGTTTGCTGTAGGTTGGAGGTGAGGTGTAGTTAGGCTGGAGTGGTGTCCGGGATGCAGGCTGAAGCAGGCTCCTGATGATGGGCATAGTAATGCTCGAAACATGTTGAGCCTATAAGAAGTACAATAAAATATGAAGTGACATCTAGTTGGTTTTTTAATCCTTCACTATCGTGCTATATCTGTATAGTTGTGTTTGATCAGGTAATTAACACCGTATTGATAAGAAACACACAACAGGACGGTGTCACCCAAGATTATGTACCTTCAGGTTGGACAAACTCTGATGAATGTCTTCAGCGGCTGACCAGCTTTTTAGCTTTTCAGGTTAGACTCTGTTTAATTAACGGCGCATAGTGCAAGAATCATCCTCGGTAATGTGTCCCCCAGATTTCAGTTCAGCTTTCTGTGTTCGTAGGACAAGAACCGCTGTTTGTTCACTGGTTTTGTCCGTTGGCTCAACAGCGCCTGCAGCTACGGGCAACCGTCATGAACACAGCCGTCTTTGTGTACTGCATTATACCTGGCATAGGCTCCCCCATTTAAATCAGTTCACCGCATCTTGCAGACAGGATCTTTGTATTACAGGTTTCATCCTGAACTTCGGTCTCCTCGGTTCTGCAAGTCAACCGCCATGTACGCAGGGGCCGGCTTCGGTCCGCCCTTCCTTGCATTTGCCATCCTTTGTTTATGCCCTGTACAATAGGGATTCAAGACATGTGCCAGCAGATGACATCCTTTGTATGTGGGGCTGTCTGACGTCTAGATTTAAACGTAACAACAGTACGCCTCTAATAAACAGGACAGGCATAGGCGTTTTTTACGGATCACAGAGTTATAAGTTTTACTTTTTTGCATGAAACATTTCCGTTGGGGTAGCAAACACAATACATGTAAATATTCACAATTACAACCAACTGTTCGTTACATTAAAAAATGTATTAAAATGATACATTTTAATGTATTTTGTAATGTAAAAGGGGATATGTTAGTAATGTTATTTAATGTAAAACTGGGAGATCTCCAACTTACTCTGTTCGTTTTTGAATATGTTTCAAGTCCTTGTGTCACGGCCTGATGAAGACCCGAGTTTAGGGGTCGAAACTAGTTGCCATATGAATAAAACTACTTACAGTTTAGTTGGTTGTGAATGTGAGTATTTATAGATACTGTCAATTTACGAAGAGAGGCGGTAAATGTTGATGGTTTGGAAGCTGGGATGGGAAATATTGCAGGTATTGCTGTGTGGCCTTGTGACTGCATGCACGGCCGGCCATACGTGGGATGCACGTCCGCCAGTTCATGAAGCGAATTGACTGACATGTATTCCTGATAATAGAAGGCGGACTTGACATATCTGCATGAATACAGTCGGGCTGTGTACACAGCTCCACCGTTGCAGCAGACTGAAACCTCTGACGCTGATAATAGCATCGGGAACATGTGGAAATGTCAGATGTGCACAGGCGCTGGGCTGCTTTACAGGGCATTACTGCCGATGGCGAAAATGCCATTTGACATTGTCACAGATTTGTACACAATAGGCCACTTTGAAATGCCGGACTGTAAATGGAAAAGCTATCTCACCGGCTAGGATAAGTGGAAGTGTGCTGTGAATTGTCACGTGTGAGTTTAGCGTTTGTTTAAAGAACTCGTCGTGACGTCAGTTCTTTGTATTAAACGAGACCTTAACTTCCACAGATCCCATCAAAGTGAAAACGTTTTGTGTCATCTGAGACCGTCGCCCCTCTGGGGTGTTACGCAGCGCAGATTAGTACTTAGTGACCGACGTTTCATGACAACCTCTAGGCTCCATCTTCAATAGCCAAGCTGCGCGAGAATAATCTACGCTGCGTAAGATCCCAGAAGAGCGAGATCACATTTACATCGCGGCGGAAGACTGACATCACACTCGTTCTGTCAGTTACAATATAGCAGTGACGTCTCTCACGTTCCCTACATATCTTTGGGCCACGCGGTGGCGCAGTTGGTTGATGCACTGCACTACATGCCGGAAGGTCGCGGGTTCGATTCCCAATGGTTTCACTGGAATTTTTCATTGACATCATTCTTCCCGCCGCACTATGGCCCTGGGGTCGACTCAGCCTCTAACAGACATGAGCACCAGGAATATTTCCTGGGGAATAAAGACGGCTGGTGCGTATGGCTGACAACCTTACCACCTTCATGTGCCGATTGTCTTGAAATCTGGGGGCCTCAGTTTTCTGGAACCCTCAGGGTCTGTCTAGACACGTAGTGGGATTGCTTTACTTTTACAAGTATCTTTAAAAGGACGGATGTAGGCTTGTAATTCTTTATTATTCCTGTCCACCGCGTCTTTGCAGTGTGAACTGTATAGTTCGATGTCACCTTCCATTATTCTAGTTTTCTGAACGTTTAGTGACGGAATGTTAGCCGTTGTTTAAAGGTGTTACTGTGTGCTGAGACGCCGAGGAGGAGAGCCGCATCTGCCGGGTGCCGATAGGGCACCTATTGTGTCCTGTAGTTTAGCCGCTACAGCCCACCCTGTATAGGCTACCACTTCCAAGACATCAGACATTACATTCACCGTTTCTCCTACAATGGATTGTGCCTTGGCGCCCATAATGGGAGGCATCACCACTATTCACATCCAACAGTATCCTGTATGGAGGTCACATGGTGTATCCCCTGTATCAGTGGTGAATGGTATGGACATTCTAAAGACAGACAAACAGTCCCACACTGCTAGGATTCCCGTTGCTATTACAGCCAGGACTTCCTGTGGATACAATAGTAGTGATAATCGGACGGCAGGAAGACATAGACATTAATCTTTAAAAAAACACTGTATCATCGACACAACAAACCATTATTTTCCATATTATTATTATTATTATTATCCTGTGGCGCTGCGGCCCAACGCGGGCCATGGCCTCCTCATTCTTGACGTTTCTAGATTACACACAACGACGCGTCACAGTCGGTAGGACTCCTCTGGACAAGTGATTACCCCGTCGCAGAGACCACTACCTGTCAACACACAACACTGACAAGAGACGAACATCTATGCCCCCGGCGGGATTCGAACCCACTGTCTCAGCAGGGGAGCGGCCGCAGACCTACGCCTTAGACCGCGAGATCACGGGGACTGGCCATTAAATTATTTAAATCATACAGATCCCCTTAAACGACATAAATACAACCAAACTGACATCGAAACACGCACACAGCACACTTTTTCCCCTTAATTAAAGGAAAGTGTGCTTAAGGCAAGGAATACTTAGTAGTCATTTTACTTAAATGACTGCCACTTTCTAAATACTTCTGCCAAGTGCCGTGTACTTACCGTAATTGGTCTGCTGCTTCAAAAGCTGGAGAGCAATGCCACATTGTAAAAGACTGTCTGTCGAAGCTGGGATAGGTCCGGAGCCCTGGGGTACGCCTAGGTATCACTTACCCGCCTTGCGGATGGCCACCGGATACCCTTTTTTCTGAGGTTAATGCGGGCATATCATGAAACTGACGTTGCACTTACATCTAGTGTCAGGGTTAACAATGTATCGAGTTGTACTTGCCCCTCCTAAAGTCTTGATTGCGTGGTGCCCACTTAAGGGCATGGGAAACTTCATCATTCCGTATTTATCGTCTCTATCCACGCGCAATTTTAATATGCACGCACAGTGTAGACGCAACTTCCGGCAAGACCAGCGACAGCCATGTGCTTCCTGTCTCGCGTAAGCTGGCTGTCGTGAAGTTGCTATCTGGCGGATGTCTGTTGAGTTGTTGGTCCGTGTCTTCCCGTAGCCTGATGGCAGCGCCTGCCACGAAAAGCGCAGTCTCTGAGTGACGTAACGGGCCTGCGCACCGACTGACTGCCTGCCTGCTAGAAGTATTTGGAAACTGTACGTGAAAATAAGGTATTATGTCCCAGGGTGCATGATACTGGCCGGTTAATCGTGTTAAGGGACATAATCGCGATTTGTTTTAACAGCGTACTAACGTAACGTAACGTAACTAACTACACGGAACACAGCCTTTCATACGCAGCTAATAGTTGCTCATTTCGTGAAGAGGTTGCCCCTGTTTTGCGGAATCCGAAGGGTCATGATTATAGGAAGTGAGCTGTTTTGGGTTAGCACGCAGCAAGTAGTGGTAATTTCTTACCGAAGTTTCGGGGAAACCTGTCGGCAGACGGGACCGATAAGTTGTCCCGAAACGTCGTTAAGGAATCACCTCCACTCGCTGCGTAATATCTCAAAAGAGCGCAGTTCTCGTCTACTTCGCGGCGGAAGCCTGCAATCACGCTCATGACCGACTTCACAAGAGCCCGCCGTGTTTCCCTACCCTGAGCCAGATAAATCCAACCAGTGACCACCCAACCGATTTCCTTAAGATCCATTTTAATATTGCCCTTCCATCTGTGCCTAGATATTCCAAAGTGTCTCATTCCCTCACTTTTCCCCACCAAAACCCTATACGTTTCTCTTTTCTCCAGTCCGTGCCACATGCCCCTCGAGTCTCACTGTTCTTGATCTGACAACCGAAATACAGATCACTAAGCAGTCTCCTCCGTTCCCCTGCTCCTGTTAACGTCGTTCCTCTTGGGCCCAACTGTCGCACATCACATGACCCCGCATGATTGGGATGATGGCAGACAACGCATTGGAAAGGATGTAGCAGGGAGCAGTTACGACCTGATTCCAAGTGCTGTATGAGAATTTGACTGGAAGGACTGAATAAAACTGTGTTAAACCTCAGGATAGTCGTGGTAGCGGACGAGAATCGCAATGGCCATCAGCCGGTTATATCAGAAGCGTTACTGTTCGAGCCACCGTGCTCGGACCTTCGGGCTGTACTGAGCCGAATAAGTCGGTGATATTTCCTTTGTGATACTTGTGCATCTTCGGACACTCGGCTAAGCAATTCGCGTGTTGATACTCGTTCACAGTGGCAAGCAGTGTGACTTGTTTTAGGCACGTTCGCAATGTTCCGAAAAGCGACTGTTATCGTCGCCATGTCAGTCCGTCTGTCCGCACGGAACAGCTCCGCTCCTACAGGGCGGATTTTCATGAAATTTGATGTTTGAGTACTTTTCGAAAGTCGTTTGCGAAAATTCGAGTTTGAATAGAATCTGACAAGAATAACTGGTACTTTACATGAAGACGTGTGCACATTTATGATCATATCTCGCTTAATTCTTCTCAGAATGAGAAATATTTCAGACAAAAGTTTTAGAGAATATAGAAACACACATTTTGTGTTCAATAATATTTCCAAAAATCGTGCCGTTTATGAGGTAATGTGGAAACATATTGTAGAGCCAGGCAGACCATAAACGACAAGATAATACGGCGCATGCGCATTGCATGCGGAATACCTAAGGCTACAGACTCATACCCAGATTATGTAATACTTAGTTGCTTTTCCAGTGCAACCGCAGTAACGCGAACGCGTCTCATTGTTACGTTATACGTACACTGCGTGTGTCTTGTGTAGTTATTGCAGTGAGCTCTCCATACCAGTACAGCCTGTGTGCATGAACGCTGTATGTGTGCGTCAGATGGTTGGTGTCTGTATCACCGGACGCATGCAATTATGTGACTTGTAGATGGGGATTATGTGGACCGAGTCTGACAGAGCTGTGTGAGGTGGAAGCGGCTGAAGAAGAAGCGGACAGCGCTGCATTTCCATTGAGCCCCTTCTCAGTGTAACCCTGAAATACATTTTTCTTTCCTGTACAAGGTTCATACCACTTCATTGGCCCACAGAACATTCTATCCAATTGATGCTGGGAGCGTATTCCTTAAGGGTAAAGGTGGCCGGATCGTGAAGCTGCCCACTCCCTTGTATTTCAGAGGTTAAGAATGCGTGGAGCTTTACTTCCACACCCTATACATCATTTTAACGTGGTGATACTAAGTGTACTTAAGCTGAGTTTGCTTCGGCCACGGAATTCATATTTGAAGTGCAGAGGGCCCTCTGAGGAGGAGCAGTATAGGAAATAAAAATGTCAAGTGTCGCGACCCGAACACAATGCGCCATGACTTTCTCCGTGTCTGAACTGCCAAATTTGCTTGAAGGCATTCACGGTCGATTAATGGATGGCTGGACCTTTAAATGACGTAACCTTTACTGGCAACCCGCTGCGTAGCGCTGTAGGTTGGGAGGCGTGGAGTGCCAGGGGCAATTACCACTGGTTTTACTGTCTTGCGCGTTTGTCATGTGACTGCTACTTTATGTTCGTGCAAATTAAAGTCGCATTAGTTATAAGTTTATTGGGCTCCATTATTTATGTGTTGGCAAGCTAAATTAGCTACCTGTCCTTCGCAGTACACACACTGTCAGCTTCACCGTACCCCAGTGTGTTTTACCAACATCCTTAACCCTTTGAGGTCTAGCTCTCAGTACATGTACCGCCAGTTGTAACACTGTAGACGCTGACTTATGTCCACATAGAGTGTTTATGTGCTAACTCCATGAATTAACTCTATGAAGCACAGTCCTTGGGAAGCCAACAGTTTTTCAGCTATTCAAGAAATTCCCCGCATTTTATGGATGCGAAAGGTTCATTACCGCATTAACAAGAGCCCACCACCTGTCCCTATCCTGATCCAAATCTATTCCATGCCCCATCCCACTTCCTGAAGAATCATTTGAATATTATCCTCCCATCAACGCCTGGGTCTTCCAAGTGGTCTCTTTCCCTTAGGTGTTCCAACGAAGACTTTGTATGCACCTCTCCTATCCCCATACGTTCTACATGCCCCGCCTCTCTCTCTCTCTCTCTTCTTGATTTGATCACCCGAATAATATTTGGTGAACAGTAGAGATTATTAAGCTCCTTACTATGTAGTCTTCTGCACTCCACTGTTACCTCGTCCCTCTTAGGCCCAAATATTCTGCTCTACGCCATGTTCTGTCCTGTTACATTCTGTTCAACCCAAACGTCCGTCTACACAGTGTGTTTATATTCACTGTGGTTATCATGATAAATAGTGATTATCTCCATAAACAACCTTAATTTTTAGTTTTTTTTAAAATGGGGACGGACCGCAAGTGACGATTATGCCATCATATGGAAGTGATGTGGTGTGGTTTGGTGGTTGTATGGAGGCGTTTCGAAAGAAATCACAACCCTGTGTGCAGGATATAGCGTTGTTAAATGGCCACTAGACTCCTCGGCATGACGTTCGAATAGGCAGTTATGTTGATTGGCACCGCGTGACGTGGCTTAGCTATCGCTAGACAGTGTGCTTTATGTGATGCTGGAAATTGGTTTTTAAATGGGCTGTTATTTAGGTGCACTTCAGAGTTTGGTGTGTTTAAATAACACTAAATCGTTCCACAGTTTTATTGCAGTGTGCTGTTATAGCTGCTGGTAGCACTGCCTGTGAATGTGTTCACGGATCATTGCGTCATCATGCCGTCAGCAAACAGTATGTCGGCATTGCACTTACGGATGCCGGTTTATAGGCACATAAACTTCAGGCTCATTAGCACATGTTTCACGGTTGGAACACCTCACCTGTTAACAGTCTTATTCCCCCTTCTATGGGGCATAAAAAAGAGCCAATTATCGCACCGTATGTAACCGCCTCCCCTGGCTATATCTGCAGCACTCAATCTGCCGATTCTCATCATTCCCTTCGTGTGCTACATTGCCTCTCAATTTTACCCCCAGGTTTTATTTTTTCCGCCTCTAAAATGAGCCTTGAAAAGGACAGTAAATATTTTTAGTACTTCCTGACCGCGCACTTTCTGACATAGTTATTACAATAAATACCAAACAGAGCACAATGTAATACATCTTCATCGTTGCAAAGTGCATTTCATAGAGTCATTTAATTAGCACACCAACTAATGCACATACATAAAGTTTTTCACATTAAAACACTTAAAATCGCTCCAACATGTTTCGATCTTAAGATCATCTTCAGGGAGCTACACTGTTCCTTGCTAAAGTCACATTTTTAAAAACACTCACTGATTAATTAGTGAGTGTGAGTCAGTGAGTTTATAAATATGCGACTTTAGCAAGGAACAGTGTAGCTCCCTGAAGTTGATCTTAGGATCGAAATATTTTGGAGCGATTTTAAATGTTTTAATGTAAAAAAATTTATGTATGTGCATTAGTTGGTGTGCTGATTAAATGACAATGTAATATAAATACAGTACAACGGTACTGAAATTTGTCTCTTCGTGTTTTGTGCCAGAATTCGCGTGATTGCTACCTGGGTTGGTTGAAACTTGTGCGACCAAATGTGTTGTGTCGCTGTGTTTTGTAGCACATTGCGTGGTGTGTTGGATTTATGGTATGAAGCACTAATATGTAGTTCTTTGTTGTGAAGCCGTGTGGTCTGGTAGGTGTGTACCAGCATTTGGAGGGACGTGCTGTCTTAATCGTGCAGGCTATTTGTGTGTGGCCACGTGTCACAGACTATTTGTGTGTGGCCACGTGTCACAGAAGATTTATCTGCGGTTTTAAACATTACGATGATGAGACAGTGTTTAAAGTTATGTTTTCTCAACCTTCTGTTGTCGGCTATTGGCTTGTGCTAATGGAAGTGAAGAGCAGATGTGGGTAAGTAAATGCACTAGAGAGTTTCCGTTTCATCCTGTTGCGTGAGTGACAAAATGTAAGTGTGCAGTCGTAATATCTAATGTTATCGCTTGTATCTTTGGTGTGTTGATTTGGGCCGTACAAATGAAAAATAAACAGAGTATATACCCTTTTTATGGAGGCACCCCTAATTGTCTTTACTCAGTCTACATGTTTCTGCCCGGCTGGGCCATTAGCAAGGATCGTACGGTATTAGAGTGAGAATGTGTATAAAATGCTAAATGAAGGATAATTAGGGATGTATCCCTGCTACGGGCTGGACGGTCCAGGAATCGAATCCCAGTGGGGGCAAGATTTTCCGCACCCCTCCAGACCGGCCCTGGGGCCCACCCAGCCTCCTGTACAATGGGTAGCGGGTCTTTCCTGGTGGGTAAAGCTGCCAGGCGTGGCGTTGACCACCCACGCCATTTAGAGCCGAGGTTAACGAAAGAGTAGGTCAATACCTTTACTCCCACTCTGGGCCTTCGTGGCCTGTCCTGTGGCCTGTTCTATGAACTTCCCTGTGCGCTGTGTATTTTGTTGGTTGTTAATTTGTCTGTGTGACGCTGTAAGACTGATATTACCTTTCAAGATGGACTGTGAATATATATATATATATATATATATATATATATACACCTGCAAATTTTGTACGAAACACTTTTTGTAAGTCTGCAGTTACAGATATTGTGACGGGCTGAACTTTTCTGGTTGTGTGTGGCCAACAGATTTACCGTACACACATGATACATAGACGTGTAAATGAGAAGTTCTTCGACGACATATCGTAACACCCTGTAGTAGGAATAACATTCTGTAACACCTGTATGTACAGTTGTGACCTGCAGCAGCACAGAGTGTGACACCAGGGGGTTATGTCACATGACCAAATGAGAAGAACCCGGAAAGCATATTCGCGAACGCGCCTGATGTCGCGGCACACGTAAATTTCCTATCTTGTTTCAACTTGCTACGATCAGCGTGTGATAAGATAGTTGACCAGCGAATAAACATAAGATTTATTACGAAGTTTTAAGATAACTTGCAGCGAAACCTTCGATTTGTTAACGTGAACTGTATGGAGCAGGCAGCAGATCTTCTTGCAGCGTTGACACAAAATGACTTCAGGTGATGCTGGGACGGCTGGAAGGCTCGTATTGAGCAGTGTGTAGCTTCCGTTAGAAATTATTTCGAAGGGGATAATATGTGGATACAATAAATTCTTTAATAAAGCACTGTTCTGAAACTAGTCTTATTATTTAATTGCCACTTCTCGTAGTAACCACTGTCCTTTAAGTATTTAATTACGCGTTTGTTTCCTCTTTCATTCAGGATCGTACTGGATGTTGTACAGACTGTTGTATTGAGTATTATACCTGCTGTTGTATGGACTGTTGTACGCGCTCTTGTACTGACTGTTGTACCATCTGATTCTGTTACAGATTCGTTTGTGAATAGCCAAGAATGGACCCTGAGCCGCAGCGTTCCCGACCTCAGGCTAGGGATCGTGGGTTCCTTGTCTTCCGGAAAGTCCGCACTAGTGCATCGGTATCTCACTGGTTCGTACATGCAGGAGGAATCGCCTGAAGGGGGCCGCTTCAAGAAGGAGATTGTTGTGGATGGTCAGAGTTATCTGCTGCTGATCCGAGATGAGGGAGGTCCACCGGAGTTGCAGGTAGGATCACCCGTTTCATGTCCGACACAATTTATGTAGGGTTCTGTCGACGCGGTTGCAGCATGTGCCGAGATAATCCAGTTGAGTGGCTTACAGAAGTGGCGCTGCTTGGCTAATCTGTCAGCTGACACTTCGCTGAACACTGATAAAACGAAACTAGTTTCGAAGTTGCTTAGACCATGACGGAGAACACGGGCTTTAGAAAGTTGTTCATTACTTTCAGAATGTCGGGGGGGGGGGGGTTACAGCACACTCTTTAAATGTATTTCTGGTTACACCCTGACGTGTGCCGATTTTCACGATTCTGACCAATAATTAGGGGCATTATGTACAGATCTCTTTTGCCGAATTTCGTCAAAATCGCACAATGATCGTAAAGGATACGGATTGAAATTCCTTTGTTGCCACGAGCAAAGTATGGCTTTCACGCGACCGATTTTCACGAAACTGTACGTTTTTGTGGATATCCCTTGTACCAAATTTTATCCAAATCGGACGAAAAATGTAGAAAATGCGGGCAAAATGTCACACGTAGTAAAGTATAGCCTTTACCTCACCGATCATTAAACTCACAAATACTGAACGACATTGCGTGAGAATCTTACGTATCGATTTTCACCCCAGTAGGTCGAGAAGTTTGATAAGTGCAAGTAGAAGTTTACTTGCACCAGTAAGTGCAGTGTGACCGTCACTTGCACCAGTAAGTGTAGTGTGACCGTCACTTGCACCATTAAGTGTAGTGTGACCGTCATTTGCACCAGTAAGTGTAGTATGACCGTCACTTGCACCAGTAAGTGTAGTGTGACCGTCACTTGCACCAGTAAGTGTAGTGTGACCGTCATTTGCACCAGTAAGTGTAGTGTGACCGTCACTTGCACCAG
>Ga0123353_10004694_pt1 | contig 17683 bp, 12 predicted proteins | sample TergutLab28metaG_3_FD_92763 | JGI IMG/M metagenome (GOLD analysis project Ga0123353, IMG submission 92763) | Labiotermes labralis P3 segment gut microbial communities from Petit-Saut dam, French Guiana - Lab288 P3 | ecosystem: Host-associated > Arthropoda: Insects > Digestive system > Gut ... | reverse complement strand
GTTGTTTAAATCCTCATTTTGCGTGAGTGGAACTGCCGCTGGGCAAACATCGCGGTGACAAAATCAAGATCGACGCTCTCCGTGAGCGTGAGATTCAGCTTGTTGGTCTTCGTGTCGGAAGAAAACGCATGCAAATCCGGCGTTGCCGACTCGACTTCTTCAAGGGCAAAAATCACATCATCCGGATTGGCCAAAGATGTCGTTCGTTTTTCGAGTTTTGTGACAAAATACTCAGAGTCGTTCGTCGGCAACCCCGGAAATCCTGCCAGGGGTTTTTGTCTTGCGTCCCAACGAATCTGAGACTCAATGACAGGAAAACTCATCGTCGTCTCGTCGGAAACGACCAGCGTTTGTACTGCGTTATTGAGTGTGGTCTGGGACGAAGACATCCCTTGCATCGTGCCCTGGTATTCGTAGGCACCGATGTCGACCGTGCCGCCGAATATTCTGTCAAACCCTTCACCACGCTGGTCGTAGAGTAACGGGTTGTCGTTTGCATCGACGGCTTTGAGGTTGTTCCCGGCGTCAATCGCGGGGCTGCCTGAAAGCAAGGCATGTGTCCATGTCTTCCCGCCGTTGTCTTGTAACGGACCAAGTCCCGGACCAACCGGTGTGCTCGTCGTGCCGATGATGTTGCCGTTGGTGCCATTGGTCAGACCTGTCATCCCTGTGCCATCACCGATCAGGTTGTTCGCGCCGGCTGGGTCAAGCGTGCCGTAGACATCATGGCTGACAAAGACCAAAGACAAAGTGGTGTTATTCGCGACAATCGTGTTGTATAATGACAACGTGGAGGCGAAATTGTAAATCCCGCCACCGATGCCGTTGCCACAGTTGTTCCCGGAAATCGTGCAGTTTGTCAACGTCGATGTACTGGTTTCGTTGTAAATCCCGCCGCCGAGGCCGCCGAAGAGGCCGCCGAGGCTGCCGGTGGTATTCCCGGAAATCGTGCTGCCTGTCAATGTCAATGTGGAATCCGTGCCGGTACAGTAAATCCCGCCGCCTTGGTTGCCGGCGGTATTCCCGGAAATTGTGCTGTCCGTTATCGTCAAAGTGGAATTCGTGCCGGCACGATAAATCCCACCGCCGGAGCTGGTACGATTTCCGGAAATCGTGCTGTCCGTTATTGTTAATGTGGAATTCGTGCCGGTGCTGTAAATTCCGCCGCCGTAGTCGGAGGCAGAGTTCCCGGAAATGGTGCTGCCCGTGATCGTCAATGCGGAATTCGCACCGGTGCTGTAAATTCCGCCGCCGTAGAAGCTATCATAGACGGTGTTCCCGGAAATCGTGCAGTCGATGATTGTCAATGTGCTGCCGGTACTATAAATCCCGCCGCCGCTATCTGCCGCGTATTCACCGAGCATGTATCCTCCGGTGATGGTCAACCCCACCAATGTCACAGTGCTGCCTTGGATACGGAACACTCGGGATTGTTCGTCGGCGTCAATCGTGATGCCGTTTTCCAGGTTCGCGGCGCTGATGATCAGGTCTTTCGTGATGGCCAGCTGCTCGCCATCAAGCGTGATCGTCCCACCATTGAGATTGCTTGCAAATGTGATCGTGTCTCCGGCATTGGCATAAAGAATCGCCTCACGCAACGATCCCGGCCCGCTGTCGTTGGTGTTGACAACGTGTGTCATGCTCATGTTATAAATGGCTTGTGCCAAAGCATAAATATCAATCCGTTGGTAGGTTGCGTATGTTGGTATCAGGCCTTCTTGAATCAAGTCGTCTTCGACAGAAACACCGGTCTGATCCAGAAGGCAACGAAACTCTTCGACCGTCAAATCGCGTCCAAGATACGTGTTGGCAACCTGTTGAGCCAGCACCGCCGCACCGGCAACGACGGGAGTTGCCATACTGGTTCCTATATGATCTTCGGTATAGTTTGGTCCGTTAGTCGTATAGTTTGGTCCGTTGGTCCAAGCGGCTGTAATCAAAGCTCCCGGTGCCAAGATATCGACGATACCGGGATATCGTTGGGCTTCATGGAAGATGGTATCACATTGAGATTCATAAGGTATAGACGTATAAATACCGAAATAAGGGTTATCGACGACAACTCCAGTCTTTCCACTTTGAGCCCAAACACTGGAGACAGAAATGACATAAGGGCTCGCAGCAGGATAGACAATTCCCGTAGTATCCGGGTCCTGGTAATCGTTTCCAGTCCCAGCCGCTACAATAATTCCCGTACTTGCGAGTTCGTTGAGAAGATCATCATACTCCTGTTGGGGTTCATGGCCGTCATAGTCGCCCTTTATACAATAGCCCTCTCCAGTAAAAAACGACATATTGACGCTTTTGATGTTGTAAGTTGAAGTATTGTCGATCACCCATTGGAGCGAAGCGCGGAGTGCCGATTCGTAGTCCCGAGTAGGAGCATTCCCTGGGTTGGGGTAAAGTTTCAACATAATAATATTGGCATCTTGAGCAATTCCATAATCCCTACCGGCGGCAATACTGGAGACATGGGTTCCGTGACCGTCATAGGCAATGGTCTCGTAGCTGTCGTCGGCAAAATTGTGAGAATAAACGATTCTGCTGTTTCCGTAATCATCCAGAAAATCGTTGTGGTCATAGTAAATTCCTGAATCAATGATGACCGTTGTGTATCCGGTTCCTTTCAGGTTTGCAAAAAGAGGATCATTGTAATAGTCGTCCAATCCGATCAGGGATTGGCCTGCCTGATACTCTTTATGGTATTGGACGTTGTTGAAGAACGTGTCTCCCCTGACGATCATGTCGGACTCCTCAAGCAAATCATCGATACCGGCGGCGTTTTCCAATTCATCAAAGGCAACGATCCAGATGCCTCCATAGGCGTTGACATTGATGTCGATTCTCAATGGATCATTGGCAACATCGTCACGGAGAGCCTTTACATCGGTTTCTGTATCGGTTTGCAGCGAATCCACGCGAACGACGATCAAATCATCCTGCGTCGTTCGAGCCGTGTCGTAGATGGCCTCTTGGATGGCCTCCCGCAGACTCTTGTCGGTCAACTCATTGGCCGTAATCTCAATGATATTGTAGTCCCCCATGTTTGCCGAAAGATTCAGGCCGGGACACTGCAAACAAATCGCATCAAACTCCGGACCAGTAACGGCCAAAAGTGCCCGTTCCTCCAGTGCCTCAAGCCGAAGGTGACGCTTTTGCGACCCCTTGTTTTGCGTCCCTTTGTTGGAACGGCTGTCTTTCCCGGAAAACCACCGGAATATTGTTTCGTGTAACATAAGCATGATTTGCTCCCTCACAAAAGGTGTAAATAAACAAAAATCGTCAATATATCGATCATATTGATAAAGATTATGATAATTATGGAGAGATCATAACGCAAGCGTTTTTTATCTGATAAAGCCGACTTTTTTGATCTTGATGATTATGATTATCGACGCATTTGCACAGAATTGTGCTATTGCATTGAAATACAATGAGTTACAAATACCTATTTATGAACGAATTTCAAAATACAAACAAAAACTTTTGCTTATTTTTCCCTACCGTTCCGAAGGTGGTAATCCAAGCATTTCTACTGTACGATACCTTTTCCTTTCAATCAATCCGGTGCATTGCGATGACGATGCGTTTGTCCTTTCCGTGTATTCTGTGGCAGAAAAATCTGCGGTGTTCGGGGTGAAGAAAATATACGCCCACTTGACCGGCTCCGATATACAAGGCAAAATTCAGGCGGTGTCAAACATAATTTTTTCAACGCGGAAAGGTGGAAAATACGGAAAATGACGCTTTTCGGTGGGGTGCAAATCATGCTGCTGGTGGCTGCGGTTTTCCTTGTGACGAAACCGCTCGGACTCTGGATTTACCGTGTTTTTGAGGAAAAAAACGATCCGTGCGGCAAATTTTTGGGGACATGCGAACGTTTTCTTTGCCGCTTCTGTGGAATCGACCCGGATTGCGAACAAACATGGGGACAATACTCGTTTTCCTTTGTGTTATTCACATTGCTGGGCACGGGCGTCCTGTATTTATTACAGGTGATGCAATTTTTTCTGCCGCTGAATCCCGGGAAGTTGAACGCGGTGGAATCGCTTTCCGCTCTGAACACAGCGGTCAGTTTTGCGACCAACACAAACTGGCAAAGTTATGTTCCGGAAACGACAATGAGTCCTTTTGTGCAAATGCTGGGGCTGACGTGGCAGAATTTCGTTTCCGCCTCCGCAGGAATTGCCGTCGCAATGGCCGTCGTTCGCGGTTTGACCCGCAAACAGCAGGGCAACCCCAAGGCGACACTCGGCAACTTTTGGCGCGATCTCCTTCGTGGAACGCTTTACATTTTGTTGCCGCTTTCGATTTTGCTCGCGATTTTGCTGGTCTCCCAAGGGGTGATTCAAAATTTTCAATCGCCCCAAACCGTCACGACGCTTGAAGGACTCGCGCAAACGATTCCGACCGGTCCCGTTGCGTCCCAGGAAGCCATCAAGGAACTCGGCACCAACGGCGGCGGTTTTTTCAACGCGAACAGTGCCCACCCTTTTGAGAATCCGACGCCGTTTGCGAATTTTCTGGAAATGTTTGCGATTCTGGCAATTCCGGCGGCACTCACCTACACATTCGGACGCATGACACGCAACACGCGCAACGGCTGGGTATTTTTCGCGACGATGATGCTGTTGTTTGTCCTCGGGGCCATGGTCGTTTATGCTTCGGAGTCGCTGGAGAATGCCGCCGTCAAGTCACCGGCCGTCAACCAAACCGCCGGGAACATGGAAGGGAAGGAAACGCGATTCGGCGTTGCCGGTTCGAGTCTGTTTGCCGTTGCGACGACCGGCACGTCCTGTGGGGCGGTCAATGCGATGCACGACAGTTTTACGCCGCTTGGCGGACTGGTGTTGATGCTCAACATGCAGCTCGGCGAAGTGGTGTTCGGAGGCGTCGGGTCCGGGCTTTACGGGATTCTCGTCTTCGCTTTGCTTGCGGTGTTCATCGCCGGTCTCATGGTCGGACGAACACCGGAGTATCTCGGCAAAAAGATCGAAGCCCGGGAGATGAAACTGGTGATTGTCTGTCTGCTGGCGCCGCTTTTGATTCTCGGCTTCACAGCGGCGTCCGTATTGTTGCCGGGAGCACTTGCATCGCTGAACAATTCCGGTCCGCATGGTTTCTCGGAAATTTTGTATGCGTATTCGAGCACCGTCGCAAACAACGGCTCCGCGTTTGCCGGATTGAACGCCGACACGCCGTGGTTCAACATCACGACGGCGTTTGTGATGCCGGCGGGCCGGTTTCTCGCGGCGATTCCGATGCTGGCGATTGCCGGCTCCATGGCCGCAAAAAAAACAGTCTCCCCCGGTCCCGGCACGTTCCCGACCGACGGCGTGGTGTTTTTCCTGCTCCTGGTCGGCATGATTTTGATTGTCGGCGCCCTCACATTTTTCCCGGCCCTGCTGCTCGGCCCGGTGCTGGAGTTTTTTCAGACATAAAGATATTGAATGGGGCAATCTTTTATGACACAAACAAGATGCTGTGGGAAAGAACGAAGGGGAGAGCACAAAGATGGCATGAAAAAACTTTGCGCTTTACGTTTTATGCTTCCTATTCGGCTTGTTATGCGCCGTTTTAGGTTTTTCACCACGAAGGACACGAAGAACCACGAAGGTTTGTTTTCCATCCCTTCTTCGTGGTTCTTCGTGTCCTTCGTGGTAAAAAACATGGAGAATGGGAAATGAAAAACAATTCCCAACTTCCCATTCCTCATTCACAATTATTTTGCGCTTTGCGCTGATGAAAGAATGATGGCCAAGCAAGAATATTTTTCGATTTTTCGTTCCGACATTTTTTTTCCGGCGCTGGTGGCGAGTTTCAGGAAACTTTCACCACGGGTGATGGTTCGGAATCCGGTCATGTTTGTCGTCGAGGTCGGAAGCGTGCTGACGAGCGTGCTTTGGTTGCGCGACTGTTTTTTTCCGGATGCACAACATGAGCCGCTTTGGTTCACCGGGTCGCTCACGCTTTGGCTCTGGTTCACGGTGCTGTTTGCGAATTTCGCCGAGTCGGTGGCCGAAGGTCGCGGCAAAGCCCAGGCCGACACGCTTCGCAAGATGCGGAAAGAGACCATCGCCCGGCGACTTGACCCCAACACCAACCGCGAGGAAGAGGTGCCTGCGTCGCAACTTCGCAAGGGGGATTTAGTCGTTTGTGAAACGGGGGACATGATTCCCGGGGACGGCGAAATCATCGAAGGAATCGCCTCGGTCGACGAATCGGCGATTACCGGCGAATCGGCCCCGGTGATCCGCGAGTCGGGCGGCGACCGTTCGGCGGTGACCAGCGGCACGAAAGTCCTTTCCGACCGTATTGTCATTTGTATCGCCTGCAATCCGGGACAATCGTTTCTCGACCGGATGATCCGCCTCGTCGAAGGGACATCGCGCCAAAAGACACCCAATGAAATCGCGCTGGACATCCTGCTCATCGGGCTGACGCTTGTGTTCCTGATGGTTTGCGCCACACTCATGCCGTTTGCCCGGTATCACGGGGTGTACCTTTCCGTGACGGTGATTGTCGCGTTGCTTGTTTGTTTGATCCCGACGACGATCGGCGGGCTGGTTTCCGCGATCGGCATTGCCGGGATGGACCGTCTGATTCGCAAAAACGTGATTGCCACCAGCGGTCGCGCGATTGAAGCGTCGGGGGATGTTGACGTGTTGTTGCTCGACAAAACCGGAACGATCACGCTTGGAAACCGCATGGCCGACGAACTGATCCCGGTCGACGGGGTGACGCCGGAACGATTGGCCGACGCCGCACAACTGGCCAGTCTTGCCGATGAAACACCGGAAGGACGTTCCATCGTCACACTTGTCAAGCGGCAGTTCAATTTGCGCGGACGTGATCTTGTCGCGCTGGGTGCCGAGTTCATTCCGTTCACCGCACAAACCCGGATGAGCGGCTGCAAGTTGCCCGACCGCACGATTCACAAAGGTTCGATTGACGCCATCAAACATTTTGTCGCTGAACAAGGCGGCACGTTTCCCGAGCAGGCGGAACAGGTCGCCGAACGAATCGCCAAAGCCGGCGGCACGCCGCTTGTTGTCGCCGAGAACGCGACGGTGCTCGGCGTCGTGCATTTGAAGGACATCGTCAAACACGGCATTCGGGAACGGTTCGAACGGTTCCGGAAAATGGGGATTCGCACCGTTATGGTGACCGGCGACAACCCGTTTACCGCTGCCGCAATTGCCGAGGAAGCAGGCGTCGATGATTTTCTCGCCGAAGCGACACCGGAAAAGAAAATGGCTCTGATCCGCGCCGAACAGACCGGCGGCAAGCTCGTCGCCATGACCGGTGACGGCACGAACGATGCCCCCGCGCTTGCCCAGGCGGACGTCGGTGTCGTGATGAATTCCGGCACCCAGGCGGCAAAAGAGGCAGGTAACATGATCGACCTCGACAGCAATCCGACCAAACTGCTCGAAATCGTCGAGATCGGCAAACAGCTTTTGATGACCCGCGGCGTGCTGACGACGTTTTCCGTCGCGAACGACGTGGCGAAATACTTTGCGATTTTGCCGGCGATGTTCGTCGTTGCGTTTCCGAATGTTGCGGCACTGAACGTCATGCGTTTGAGTTCGCCGAACAGCGCGGTACTCTCGGCGGTGATTTTCAACGCTTTGATCATCATCGCCTTGATTCCGCTTGCCCTTCGCGGGGTAAAATACCGTCCGATCGGCGCGGCACCGCTTCTGGTCCGCTCACTCCTCATTTACGGCCTCGGCGGCATCATCGCCCCATTCATCGGCATCAAACTGATTGACATGGTTCTCAGTGGCCTGAGATTGATGTGAATCATTTCAATTTTTTTAATTCTGAACATCGCAGTTTCCTTCTACTCAATCCGGTTAGAAATCTCCGAAGCTGAACATTGCGGTCCAGCGGCACGCTGGGCGATGCAACTGCAAGTTGCCCGTTGGAGACATTTTTCAACGTCCTATGGTGTAATATTTCACAACTTTCCAAATTGACCAACGATGAACGCACATAACAAAGGACGTTTAAAAAATGCTTCCCGGCGGGAAAACGCACGGGCGTTTGGTCCCGCAACGCAAGCGGTTGGAACGTCTGGTGGCCAAATGACCACCACCTATACCGGAATCGGTATACCTTCGTTTCGCTACGGCCGGACGTTGCTGCCAAACTTTTATCCGGCGACCAATAGGCTAAATATTTCCAATATTCCCCAAATTTCCTCTTGACACGCCATACTACACTGTAGTAGAATAGGCGAAAACATACTACAGTGTAGTAGTAGATAGTAGAAAGAAACAATCTGGCAGGAGAAAAGCTGGAGGAAAAAGGTGAAACGGAAAAAAACGCAACCCATCAAGCTCACACCGGGGGAAATGGAGCTGCTTGAGCTGCTTTGGTCGGAAGAGCAGGTCACGCTGGCAAAAACGCAGGAGTGGTTTCACAAACGGGGACGTCCGCTTGCTCCCACGACGCTCCACACGAGGCTCAACCGTCTTGTCGGCAAAGGACTCATTCGTCGTGTGTCCGAAAACCCGGCGATTTATGAGGCGACAATCGACCGGAAACAGGTTTCTGGCTGTTATTTTGAGTTGTTTGAAGAACTTTGCGGCCAAAATCTTGTCCCGTTCATGGTCCACCTGGCGGCGAATCGGGATTTTTCATCGGAAGAGCTCGCGTATCTTGAAAAACTGATTTCCGAAAAGAAAAACGAGAAATGAGGTCCCCATGTCCATGACATTCTTATTCACGATGATCCAGTCGAGTCTTTTTCTCGCGATTTCAGGGCTGATGGTACTGCTCCTGTTTCGCGTGTTTCCGTGCCATACTTCCCGGCTGACACGGCTTTGCTGGTGCATTGTTCTGCTTCAGGGAGTCCTTTGGATCAGGGTTCCGCTGGAACTGACGGTTCTCCCGTCACAAAAAGCGGCATCAGAAATTCCGGCGACTCAAACCGTGTCATCTCATGTCACCGGTGTCACCAATATTACCAGTCCCGTGATACACGACACGACTGATTCGACGGCCACCCAAACCACCGACAAAGTCCCAGGCAATACTTCCCCCGCGACATCCCTAGAAACATCGTCACGATTGATCTCTGTTTCGTGGTCGACACTTTTTCTGATCGTTTGGGGAAGCGGCGTCGTGTTTCTGGCCGGTTTGCAACTGTTCGGCTACTTTCGGATGCTCGCCGATTTGGAACTTGCCGACAAACCGACCGTCACGCAGCAAAACGAATGGGAATCCATCCTTGCCGAGTTTTCCATTTCCCCGAAAACAATCCGTCTGTTGATCACCGAACGGGTTGGTCCCGGCCTGTTGCGCCGATTTTCGTCTCATGTTGTCGTGATTCCCCGGGCACTTTGGGAGGAAGCAAGCCCCAAGGTTCGAAAGCGCATCCTGAAGCACGAAATCCTTCATTATCTGCACCATGATTTGCTCAAATCGTTCCTCCTCCGACTGATCACCTGGCTGCACTGGTTCAATCCGATTGCCTGGTTGGCCGCGGCTCGATTCGACGATGCCGCCGAATGGCGTTGCGATGCCGAAACGTTCGGGCAAAGCAAGCAAGGCCCTGTCGAACTCGCCGAGACGCTTCTCCTGTTTCGCGAGACAACCCCGGTGATTGCCGTCTATCGCCGCACATTTTGCGGAACCAACCTCATCACACGTCTGAAACAACTTTCCAATTACACCCAAGGAAGAAAGGACACATTCATGAAAAAGTCATTTCTGATCACGCTTTGTGCCATGTTTTTCATGCTTGGTTTTTTGCAGATTGAGCTGAAAGCCAAGCCGGAAGACGAATCGGCAACGTCACAAACCGAAACCATGACAACCGCAACGCCGGCCCAACCGCCGCAGGACAGCGATGAACCGATCGAGAGTACGGAGGCGGAAGACTCCAATCAAATCGACGTCAACCCCAAAATGGTGCAGATTCATGGAAAAGCGATCCTCCCGACGGGCACTCCCGCCAAGGGATTTCAGCTTTTTTACAACGGCCGACCCACAGACAAAAAAAATACCAGTTGGGGTGGCAACAACACCGTAAAGGACGACGGAACGTTCTCCTGGCTGGTCTGTGCCAACAGTGATTGCATGATGAGTATTCTCGACCCGGAGCATCAATGGGCGGCCCCGAATCTCATGTTTTCGGTCGGTCCATCCGATCTTGACGAGGAACTGGTTTTCCAACTTGAGCCGGGGGTCCTTGTACTCGGCATAGTGAAAGACGAAACAACCGGAAAACCACTTCCCGATTTGAAAGTCAGTCTCCAAATTTTTTCACCTGGAGAGAGGTATTCCACAATGTTCAATACAACCTCCGACAACGAAGGGCGGTACATGTTCTCCGTCTTCCCCCAGGCGGATTTCTATATCAATATCGACACCAACTTCAATTTCATGAAGAAAGGAGAATCTCCTTACAGCAAGAAAGTTGCTTTTGACGGTGAAAAGCCGGTGACACTTGATTTCAGCATTCCGCCCCCGTCCGCCGTAAAGGTCTTGCGTTCGAACGGCACGCCGGCAGAGAACGCCTTTATTCAAATTATAACAGAGGCCTCACCATTAGATAGTCTTTACTATCCCATCCTATCTTATAGCACCAACCAAAATGGTATGTTTTATATCCCATGGGCTCTTGATTCTGCCTCTGTGCAGATCAGCGATTACCGAGACGAAACGTTTGTCGGTTGGTTCAATACCAAAGAAAATCATGGCAAAGAAACGGTGTTCCAGCTTGAAAAATCATGCACGGTCAAAGGACGTCTGGTCGATTCCACGGGAAAACCGCTTGCCAAACAGGTGGTCTTTGCCCGGTATGAAAATACGAGAGGTCAAAAAAACCCGAAATTTCGCGATATTGTCGCATTCGCCGACAAGGAAGGGAATTTCACGATGACATCCCTCGCCGCGAAATACGAATACCAGTTTTTCATCACTCCCGGCCAAACGGCATGGTATGGCAGCCCCAGTCCTGAACCGCATGTCATCCTGAAAACACTCAAGCTGGAAACCCCAGGCGAAGAAATTGACCTTGGTGAGATCAAAATCCCATAAAAATGATTGGGAATGGGAAAATAATGGGGAATTGGGAGTTGGGAATGGGGAATTAAGAAATTTCCAATTCCCCATTCCTAATTCCCAATTTTTTTTTGGCATTATTCTCTTTACGCTCCTATATGCTAAAATTGAAGAATACAAGATTGATCGTCTTTGATTCTTTGGTTCCGTTCGAGGAGAAAACCATGTTTGCGGTTGATACGAGTACAATTTCCTCGGGAATTCCCGCTCCGTTCTGGTTTGTGGAGTTTTTCAAAGTTCTCGGCTTTATTCTGCATATTTTTGCCATGAATCTTTGGTTTGCAGGACTCCCGCTTGCGATTCTGGCATTTGTTTTCAGCACAAAAAATTCTCGACGCTTTGCGAGACGGATGTTTTCACAACTTCCTGTTATCACGGCCCTTGGGATCAATTTCGGAATCGTTCCGTTGCTTTTCATTCAAGTGGCCTACTACAAGATGTTCTATTCTGCGACAATTTTCATGGCCTGGCATTGGATTTTGGTGATTCCCCTGCTGATTCTCGCTTATTACGGCATATATATTTGTGCATTTTCCATAGGACCGAAAGGAAATCCCCGATATTTGCTCCCGTTTGGGCTTGTTTCCATGTTTTCCCTGTTGGCCATTGCGTACATTCTGGTCAACGCCATGACATTGATGGGACAGCCGGACACCTGGGACGCCATTTGGGAGAAAAACCGGATCGGGGCGGCAACTTTCGGACTTGGGATCAACAGCAGTGACCCGGCACTTTGGCTGCGATATGGCACCATGTTCGGGATTGCTTTGGTCACGAGTGCCGTCTGGATGATTTTTGATGCACAATGTCTCATCCGGAAAACTGACGACGAAAATCAAAAAAGTGAAGATCAATCCTATCGTCTTTGGGCGAAATGGTTTGCGACGTTTTTTGCACTTGTCGGCGCCCTTTTAGTGGCTTGGGCGTTTTGTTCCTATCTTGACGTCCTCAAGGGACGTCCCGTGACTGCCGAATGGGTCGCCGGGAATTGGGGAGTCAGTCTTTTCTGGGCCGTTATGGTTTTACCTTTTATCGTAACGTTTATTCTTCTGATTTCCGGAAAAAGTCGATGCGCCGCCGTGCTTTTGCTCCTTTTGCAACTTGCCGTCATCACCAGCTTTGCTGTTTTTCGTCAGTTTGTCCAGAATCTTGAGGTTTTGCAAGTCTTTGATGTCTCAAAACTTCCCACAAATGTTCAGCGGGACGTTTTAATTACTTTTTTGGTGGTCTTTGTGATCGGGGCGCTGGTCATTGCCTGGATGGTCCGGCAAGTCACCCTTGCACCTGGGACGTGTCCCGAGGAAACCACCTGATTTTTTTGTTTTATGTATGAAATAATCGACCTATGGGTTTTTACGATCGCGAGTATTATCGGGAACAAGAATCAAGGCAACAGTACAACTCTTTGCGTCCCAAATCAATGGTCATGACGATAATCGTCATCAATTTGATCATTTTTTTGGCCAATGAGTTTGTTTCCCCGAGCGTCAATGAGCATTTGCTTGTACGGGCGGATACGATTTTTCAGCCGTGGCAGTGGTGGCGGCTTTTGACGTATGGTTTTGCCCACGGCAGCTTTGCACACATTTTTGGGAACATGTTGGCCCTGTTTTTTCTCGGTCCGCCGGTGGAGCGGAAATACGGACAAAAGGAATTTCTCCTGTTTTACCTGACGACGATCGTCGTTGCCGGCCTTGCCTGGTGCCTTTGGGATATGCGGTTGGTTTCGGAAATTCTGCAGACGAATCCCGATAGGATGCCGAAAATGCTTGGCGCCTCCGGGGGAATTTGCGGTGTCGTGATTCTCATGGCTCTCAATTATCCGCGAATGTCGGTTTATCTTTACGGACTCTTTGAGATGCCGATGTGGGTGCTTGGTGTCATGTATGTGATTCTCGACACCATGGGCGCCTTCGGACTTCAGAAAAACAACATTGCCTATGTTGCGCATCTTGCCGGTGCCGGATTTGCTCTCGGCTATTTTTTGAGCGGCATGAATTTTTCCGTGTTTCTCTCATGGTTTGGCGGTGGACGTCGCCGACATCGCAAACTGGGGTTTTCCGTTTCCCGGGAAGAAGATTGGACGGACTCCCCGGAGGAATATCCGGAAGAAAAAAACAAGCAGACGGAAGAGCTTGATAGAATTCTGCAGAAAATTTCGGAGCACGGAAAGGAAAGCCTCACCTGGCGCGAGCGTCGTCTTCTCACAAAAGCGAGTCACGATTACCAACGCAAGCACCAGCAAAAATAACGGGGATTCTCAATTCCGTAACCGTTCACGGGTTTGTTCTTCACCACGAAGGACACGAAGTTTTCTTGGTTTCTCACAGAGAATACAGGTAATCGGCCATAGCCACGCCAATTACCGCTGCCGGTTTTATCGTCCACAAATCGGGCGATGAAGTGCTACCGCATCGGGCGCTTGGCAACTTCACCGTACCCGAATTTCCAGCGTTTCTTCGTTCCCACTTATACACTTCAAGGGATGCATTGAAATGACTGTAAGGAGAAACATGATTCTCCTGTGCCTGTTCAACGCATGGCTTCCAAGTGTCGCCTGTACCAAAACGGTATTCAAGCGTCCAGTCCCGCTTGACCTGCGAAATGTTGAGAACACCGTTCCGGACAATGGAATCAATCAGCGAACCGGAGAAAGACCGCGGAACACCGGCCCCAAGCACGCCGAGCAACAACATACCGCCGCCCAGGCCAGGTGATGAATTTTCGGTGAACGGCAGCGCGTCAGACGCAACACGATCTATGCGACCAGTGCCGTGAGACTCAAAATCAACGTCTTCACGCCAAGCATAAGGAGAAAATCGAATGGGATCATCGTCGGCCTCACTTATCCTGGGAGTTGATGATTTCTTTCAAAACGCGGAGTTCTTCCGGGGTCAGAGCACGTTTCCCGGAGAGGTGCAACATGAGCGGCGCGAGGTTGCCGCCGCAGAGTTTTTCGAACAGATCGAAATATCGCCCGGATACGTCCGACGGCTGGAGCACCGCTTCATAGACGGTTGGATGCCGGTCGAGTTTGCGAAGTATCCCCTTTTCAGCCAGGCGGTTGAGTCGCGTTTGCACGGTCGGATAACTGATTGTGCGTCCCCGTTCAAGAAACGCCTGATGTGCCCCGGCGATGGTGAGCGACCCGCGATCCCAGAGAAGTTCCAAAAGCTCCAGTTCCCCCGGCGACAACTTGAGTGGTGATTTTGCCATGTTTTTCTCCTGATCCGGAACTATGACGACGTAATAATGCACATCTTATTACGTCGTCATAATGCTGCCAAGAGTAACCATGCAATTTTTTCAATATTTTTCCTGAAACACTGTTACGGCTTCAGCTTTTCGATCATTTCCGCAACGGCTTTGCGGTGTTCGAGGATCGGTCGCGGGTCAATCGTGAATTGCGTCATCGATTTTGTGATCGACTCCGGCACATTAAGCAGCTCTTCTGCCGCGGCACGATCGACTTGCGAAAGCGTGTCGCCTTTCTGCTGTAACAGTTCATGGAGCAGGTACAGCATCTCGTAATCCTCAATGCCTTCGCGGATCATTTCCCAACGGATACTTGATACCGGTTTATCGAAAACAGGTCGCCCATCGTTCAGCCCCGGCACGGCGGCGGTCAGCGGCGGGTAAATGAATCGCCCGTCCCCGTTGCCCCAATGCACTTTCGTGCCACTTGGGACGGAGTAGCCGGAGGTATAGCCCATCGGGTCGTCGTAGGGATTCTGGAAACTGTCCGGAAAGGCCGTCCCGCTGTGCCAGTAGGTCGATTCCCAAATCAGTGAGCCGACGACGTTCCGCTGCCACGCCTGCCAGTGCCAAACACGAAGCTCGGTCGCCGGTTTATCGATAAACAGCGTGCAATAGGGCGTCTTCGGTCCGGTGCAGATGTACCACCAGAAGCGTTCACCCCGTGCCATGCGTTGTTTCGCCAGTTCCTCGCGGAAACTGTTGGAAATCGAACACCAGATGTTGATCGACGTGTTTTTTGCGTCCAGTGCTCTCATAAAACCGTCGTTGTCCATCATGAGCGTCATAAACCGCTGGATTTTCGGGCCGTACTGCTGAATTTTGGCCGTTCCATCCGCCACGAACTCGTAATCGTGTTGTCCCGGTTCGTCGAACCAGTAAATATACGCCTTGTTGATCCAGCCTTTTTCAACGAGGTGGGCCTCCAATTTGGCGTAATAGTCGGCGATCATCGCTTTGTATTCCGGCGTGTCGGCGGCAAAGCCTTCGATGGACGGCTCGGTTCGTGCATGGAACGTCCCGCCGCCCAATCCGTAACCCGGAACGGTGAAGTTCGTGAAATGAAATTTGTTCATCACGCGGTCCATTTCGGCGTCGAATCGCGAAAAATCGATTTCGCAGCGCGGCGGGTTCTCGTTCGGCAGCCATTTGACGTTGATCCCGTCAAACGGGGCCGGCGTGTAAATGCTAATCCGGTGATCCGAGAAGCATTGCAGGTACATTTCATTGACGCGGCGACGATCGGCATCGTTTCGGGCGTTGTGGTATTGTGCCGCCTGACCCGGACTGTAACCGTAAGCCGTTTCGATATGATTTTCCGTCGGCAGGGCAAAATTCCAGACATGCAACGTGTAAGGCACGGTCACGTTGAATTTCCCGTCAGCGGATGCAAGGCGGAACGTGCCCCGATAGTCCCCCGACGCAGCATCGGCGGGCACTTTGACGTTGAGCCAGACCGGTTGGTTTTTGCCTGCTTCGATGTCAATCGGATGATTCAGCGGCGGCAAAGCGTCCGGCCAATAGTCAACCAATCCGGTGTCATCGGTCTTGGAATGCACGAAATGATAATACGCATAAAGTAGCTCGATATTCTCCGTCGGGATGACCGCGCCGTTCGGGCCTTTCAACTCGCCGACGCTGCCGGTCAAACCCGTGATTGGCGTGTCATCGTCGGCGCGAATGACAAACTGGAAGCCTTCGACATCGTTTTTCGCGGCGGAAATGGCAATCGGTTTCGTTGTTTCCGGCGATGCTTCAGGCGGCAATCGGTCGCGCGAGACCTTCCAGTCGGCCTCGCACCACCAGAACGTCCCCGAGGAAGCCATGCGATTGGCCGGCAACACATACCCGTAATCACTCCGCTGGAGCGGATGCGTTTGCGTCATGAGCGAATACGTCCGCCCCTCAAACTCGAATTCTTGTTCCCTTTCCCCCGGCGAACGGGAAACCTCAAGTGGAATGAATTTTTCGATTTTTTCTCCGTCACTCTCATATCTGACGATCCGGATTTTATTATTCTCGGTTAAGGAAAAAAAGGGATACTCGTCCCTGGCGATTGATAACTCCTCCTGTTTCACTGTGGCAAACAAGGTTTCACCTGTCACATTGAGCGAGTGCAAATCAATTTCTTCATAAGTTTCCGGCAAGGACGCTTCAAAATTGATTCGGTCCACTTGGAAGTTACTCCCTTCCAGCCCGCGAATCTGAAAAAAGACGATTTCCACAGGAGAAAGACTTTCCGGCAAGTCAATTTCCATGGTTCCCACTTTGTCGATACGTGCAATTTCCGTCCAGTTACCAATATCTTCGGTTGCGATTTCGATGACACCTTCTCCTTGGGCATGATAACAGACATTGATAGTTAGTTTTACATCGGTCAATGGTATGCCCATCGGAAAGAACCCATAATACACGCGTGAACCATCGCCAAAACACCAACGATAGGAATTGAACGTTGCGTTGGAAGAAAAGAGTGGTTTTTGCGAGTTGGTTCCCATGCCACCGAAATCACTGCGGAATAGATATTTGCCGTTGCGGATGCTTTCCCCTTCACCGAGCAGCATTTTGCCGAGCGGAATGCGATCAAGTTCCCGAAAAATCGGTATAGCCAGTTCGAGTTTGGCATCGCGGAACTGGAACGTACCTGATGATTCCCACTGACCGACGCGCAGAGGGGCGAGCGGAAGACCGACAGGCGGAACAAAGTTGGGCGGAACACTGGACATACTTGGCACATGAAAACAGAACGATTCGTCTTTCCATTGATTCGACGTGGTGCTGAAATCACGCGAGAACCCTTCAATCCCGCAGGGCAGGCAGCCGCCGCTGCTGTCAACGCCGCGATGCGACACGCTGTAACGGTAAAACATCCCCCGTTGCAATTCGATGGGGGCGCTTCGCCATTCCGCAACGTCGGTTCCGTCCCCCGTGACCTGCAAGATGTCCGGCGCGACCTTTTCCCCCTCGCCTAACACAAGCCGCCATTGTCTGTCCGCCGAAATACCGGCCTCCTGGGCGAAAAATCGCTGTGCCGACACGCATGCGAACAATCCGCAAAACAGTGCTAAAACGATAACCCTAAATAATGTTTGTTTCATTGAAAAACTCCTATAAGTATATACTCAAATTGGTTTAAATTTTCCGCGAGAACATGGGAGCGGATCAACGAATCCGCGGATTTACAAAGGCCGAAGGCTACTGCCCATACCGGCTACGGTATAATCAGTAGTTCTACTGTATTAACTGACGTTGACATGCTTTAAGTTATTTGTTACAAACGTTTTCCGTAATGAAGAGGAGTGATTTTTCGGCATGGAGGGCGGTTATGGTTAAACGGTATGCGATTAACAGC
>Ga0123353_10004693_pt1 | contig 17686 bp, 13 predicted proteins | sample TergutLab28metaG_3_FD_92763 | JGI IMG/M metagenome (GOLD analysis project Ga0123353, IMG submission 92763) | Labiotermes labralis P3 segment gut microbial communities from Petit-Saut dam, French Guiana - Lab288 P3 | ecosystem: Host-associated > Arthropoda: Insects > Digestive system > Gut ... | reverse complement strand
GGTCGTCATCAAAAACCCGTTTCTCATCGCCAAGCTCGAAAAGGCGGCACGGCACATGGGGCGGCCACTGGATGAGGTCATCATTTTTTTTGTGAGCGAGGGGTTTGACAAACCCACTTGCGCCAATAAACAACGGGCGGAAAACCAGCTGAGAGAAAACGGGGACAGGCGTGAGGAGGACAAGTGTTTGCTAAAAAAGTAAGCGGTAACAAGGTAAGGGGCAAAAAAGTAAGTGGCAACGGCATCCTTGCCGTTGTGCGGGGCTTGGCAAGGATGCCAAGTCCCCACCCGCCCCAAGCCGTTAAAACAAGTGGCAACGGCATCCTTGCCGTTGTGCGGGGCTTGGTAAGGATGCCAAGTCCCCGCCCGCCCCAAGCCATTAAAACAAGTGGCAACGGCATCCTTGCCGTTGTGCCGGGCTTGGCAAGGATGCCAAGTCCCCGTCCGCCCCAAGCCGTTCACTTTTTTTTCACGAAATCCACAGGAACGTTTAGAAAACGCCCTGTGGATTTCCTATACACAGGTGGAGGGCGCGGGTGTGACTTCCGGGATGACACCAAATTGTCAGGCAGAAATTGTTGTGCAGAACAACAGAATGAAAGGAGAACGGAGATGAAGAAAATGATGACGGGATGGAGTATAGTACGAAGAATCTCTTGTGGGGTTCTTGCGCTAACGCTCATTACTGGATGCAAAACCACACAGTATGACGGAGACGTGTTTACAGGCATTGACGTTAGGCGACCGTTCATAACGTTGGATGCTACAATCACGGGACTAGCCTCCGAGACAATCAAAGACCCCCAAGGCAACTTAGGTAAAGTGATTGGCACTGGGGTCGGCGCAATTGGCGGTGGCGTCATAGCTGGCAGTGCTGGCGCAGGAAGGGGCGGTACAGCGGCTTCGACTGGCTTAGGTGCACTGATAGGCTTGGTTATTGGTTGGTTCATAGACGAACGTGCCTCCAAAGTTGACGCATTTGTCATTAGGATCACCTATCGGGATGGCATGGAAGAGACCGTCATACAAGGGAAAGGCAAGGACAGGTTCTATGTCGGGCAGGAAGTGGAGGTCTGGAAACAGGACAACTACCGCCGCATACGCCCCCAATCCTCACAAGTACCCGTAATCCCGGCGCAGTGATTTGTGCCACAGAAACGATTCACCCATTAACGAAACCACGAAAGGAACACAGAAATGAAAAAGATGATGACTCAGAATATCGTGCGCGGAATCTCCTGCGGAGTTCTCGCACTGACACTCACCGCCACGGGCGCGCAAGCGCAAGACGGAAAAATCAAACTGTTGATTACGACCATTGAAACGCCGGACACGCGGACGGATCACCTGCTGGCCCCAGTACCGATACCGCCGTACAGTGCGCCGCATTCGAATGCCGACCTTCAAAAGCTCTCGGGAGCCAGATTAGAGGAGGCGCAAAAGGAAAACGCCAAAACCGCGCAAGCGTATCGGGAGATATGTTCGAGAGTTCTTTTCAATGAATACGAACGCAGGGTCAAGCGTCAAGATGAGATTGCACAAAAGGCAAAGAATACGGTGGTCGGGCGGAATCTGACCATGGCGCGTGATTGGGTCATATCGGCCTTGATGAGTAACACGGAATGTAAGTCTCTGTTCGACATCATTTCGCGCATTGACATCAAAGAGGGGCTTAGGGAAGAGATTTTTAACGGCAAAGACCCGTTAGATGTCGAAAACGGCACTTATTTCGTCAAGATTGTAGTGGACGACCCCGATGAGGATAAATCACCTCAAACCCCATTAGGAGGCGGTTATTCTGTGGGGAAGGTGACCACTAAGCAACTTATCACCATCCATATCCAGGACTTCAACAACAAATTTATTTTCTCGCAGGACTTCACGAATGCGATTTCCGAGGGGGTCTCAAATTTCAAGCCAGAAGCCTCCAGTGATCGGCTCAAACAAAATCTCCGTGAATGTTTCAAGAAAGCGGCGGAAGGCATGGCGGAGGATTTCTCCGTGAAGCTGACCATTAGACTCAAAGGACCGAAGGGCGACACAGAATTCGACCCCGACGATGCTATTGTAACATTGAACGGCAAAAAGGTCTCGCTCGATACACCCATCACCTGTGTGAAAGGTAAGCATCTTGTTGAGGTCGAGATGGACGGCTACGAGACGTTCACAATTGAGTATGACCTCTCCAAGGAGAGCGGCAAGGTAACCAAGACAATCACCCCGAAGAGCAATTCCGTGAAGCTGACCTTGAAACTTAAAGGACCTAAGGGCGACACGGATTTCGATGCAGATTATGCCATGGTGACACTGAACGACAAAAAAGTTTCACTCGATAAATCCATCACCTGCGAGAAAGGCGAGCATGAGGTCAAGGTCGAAATGGACGGTTACGAGACACTTACAGTGACATTCGACTTTTCTAAAGAGGATGGCAATGTTACCGAGACCCTCATCTTGAAAAAGGCGAAAAACGCGGAATAACGGAACACGGGAAAAGGGAACGGTTATGGGAATAATGACGAAAAGAAACATTGTGCGTGGAATTTTCTATGGGCTTCTAATGCTACTGGTATTGTCTGCCACTGTTTTTACCGCTTTTCTCATTTTTGACCACAGCGGGCGTACGGAAGAGACACCGAACAAGTGGTTTTTCTGGATTCGTATTGATGCCCCCAACGGACGCACAAATACACCTCCAGTGATACCCCCTGTTTCCCCTACTCCTACGAATGATACTGTGATCATAGTTGTAGAACCACCAAAACCCGAAAAAACGGAAACACTGACGGAACCCACAGGTACGGATTCCGTTCAAACGAATGGAGACGAAGAAATGAAGAAACCAAAGATGTTGAAGAGAATTACGGAAAGTGTAGCCAAAACAGCGGCTACGGCGGTTGTGATGGTCGTGACGGGGGCTCCCCCTGCCGAAGCTGATACGGAGCTTCTCCCTAAAGTTAAGGACGGCGAAAAAGTCACCATCATCCTTTTGCCCAACACCACGCAACCCGTAGATGTGGCGGCGAGAAAATCGTCCACATTAAAGGATGGGACAAGGCCGTGGATTTCGACCGATTCCACCACGCCTCTCGTCGGGCGTGAGTATCTGGGCGAGAAGCACTTTTGGGACGCATTCCAGACCGTGTATGACCGTCTTGCGCCGGCGCTCACCTCGTCGGGGCGCGTGAGGGTTCTGCACGCATCGAAGATTGACGAAACCATCACGGATGAGCGCACTTACATCTGCACGTACAAACTCGTGCAGGCCAGGAAGACGGGTTTTAAGCGTGACGGCAAAGAGGAGTATATCGTCGGTATCAGTATGCACGCATGGAATTACGGGACGGGGGAGTCGTTTGCTCCGCTGACACGCACGGTGGATGTAGAGGCTTTCGATCGTACTCCGGAGAACGCGTTCAAGTTTGTGGTGCGCTACCTTGCCTTCATCATGCTGGAGGCGGTTGCGCCCGTGACGATTCTTGAAAAAGATGGCACAGATGTCAGCGTCAGCGCAGGTGGGGAAATCTTACAGAAGGGAGACATCCTCAAAGCCAAGAAAGGGTTGCGAGGAGGACCTAAGCTGCGTGTCGAGGAAACGGACCTCGCCACCTCAGTCTGTGTCATCATCAATAAGGCAGATATTCCTTCGGTCGAAGAGAGAGCCCGTGTCATTTTTCCGCTCCCTTCCGAAGAACCCAGAAACCCTCCTGCGGTTGCAATCAAGATGAGCGACCTCACAAAGTCGGTTTCTGTGGCAGAGTTGGCAAACCTGAAATCAAGTTTAACGTCGAGGGATATGGGACTTACCGTTATCTCGTTGGACGGCGTGGCTATGGAGCAGGTCAAGGAAGAGGACCTCCTGAGGCATTGCGACTATGAACTGGTTTATACTGTTACCTCGTATGTCCCGGGCGCTAAGACTCCCCCTTATCGTGTTAATGGTGAACAGGTCAACTTGGTCAGTAATCTCAAAGCCAACGTCACACTGCGCGACCTCAAGACAAAAGACCAAGTCGGGAAAACAATTACTGTGGACATCCCTCAAAATGGCTTCACCTCGTCTGGCGGTGGGTTAGCCAGTCTGCCACCAGCAATCATCGAGCGTGCTGCCAATCAGATTGCTGCAGACGTCCGTAAGACTGCGGCAACGCTAAAGAAATGACCATGAAAAGACTCCTTACAATAACACTGTGTTTGGCTGGGGCGCTTTGCGCCCCAGCCAATGAAAATACTTCTACCGCAACAATAGGAATTCGCAAAAGTCTTGCTGTGAAATAACGTTTTCATATTTCCATGTATGATGATTCTGCCATGAGACCTTACGCCCGATTATTCAAGGAGGAACGCACGTTTCAGGCGGTACTCGGTATCTCCCCAGATCATTTCCGGAAATTGTCAGGGGAGTTCGAAGAACGGTTTCTACGCACGTTCGAGCGTCCGGGGCGTAAACGCGCCCCAGGCGCGGGCCGCAGGTCTGAAATCCCTGACGGCGAGGACAAGCTGGCCTTTATCCTTTTCTACATCAGGGTTTACCCGACGTTCGAGCTGATGAGCGTGTTCTGGGGGCTGAACCGCAGCGAGTGTTACCGTTGGGTCCGCCGGCTCCTGCCGGTCTTGGCGGAAACCCTCGGGCACCGCCTGCCCCTCCCGCAACGCAAGATCCATTCCATCGAGGAGTTCCGCGCGGCCTTCCCACAGGCCAGCGGGGCGCTTGTGGAGGTGACCGATTATGGAAAAAAAACGCATGACTGTTAGAAACCTTCGTGGGAACGTGCTATATACCCGTGGAAGACGCAGGTGCGGATTCCGAAAGTTGAAATCCTTAAACAAAGGAGAGCAGACATGAAGACGTTAAAATGTTTAGGTATCGTGGCCGGGATCGCGTTGCTGGGCGCAGGAGCGGTTCAGGCAGGGCCGTATTATTACTACGGCAGGCCGTATTACGGCAGCAGGACAAGCACCACCTTGGGCATCATCAGCGACAGCGTGGCCATCGCGGCAGGTCTGGCGCAGATCGCCAACCCTCCAGAGGTTGTCATCAACGATTATCCGTATGGGTATGTGCCGCCTGTGTATGTGCCGCCGCCTGTGTATGTACCGCCTGTGTATGTGCCGCCACCCGTGTATGTGCGGCCGCACGTGGTCCATGCCCCGGTTTACCGCCCGCCGGTTGTCCACCGTCCGGCGATGGTTCACCGCCCGCCCGTGGTTCACCGCCCGCCGGCCGTCCACCGCCCGCCGGCGCCGCCGCCGAGGGGGCCGATGCCGCCGCCGAGAGGGCCGGGCGGCGGAGGGGGGCCCGGACACCGTTAAGGGGGAACTCGGTATGGTCTTCTTCACAGACGAAAACAAACTGATGAAGCAATCCAGATTTCGCCGTGCGGCAGTTTCCCTGCCGCACGGCAACACCCTCCCCGTCATGCGTTTTACGGGGGGTACGGGTGCAACTCAGAACGCACGTAACGAAAAGGAGCCATGACATGAATTCGGACACACCCGGAAATAACAGCGGATACATCATTAGCGATCCGCAACCTAACCCAAATAACCCCACCCCTCCCCTGATGAGCGGGGACGGTTTCAGGGCGTTGTTTGATTTTAGTTTTGCCAAGTTTATCTCGCCATCTTTAATACGCATTTATTATATCGTTGTGTTGGTGGTTTCACTCTTGGTGTCCATCATCGGGTTGGTGAGTTGCCTCATCAATGGTGGCTTCATGGCGGTTGTCGGAATCATACTCATCCCTCTCTTGTGGGTCATCAACCTGATCCTCGTGCGCATGGGGCTTGAACTGGTGATGGTCTTTTTCAATCTGGAGCGGAGTGTCCGGCATATCGAGAAAAACGTGCGGGACGGCGGGATGGAAAATTAAGGTGTCTTGCCATGGGATTAGAGATTGAGGTGACATCGCACAGCCTGCTCGCGGGCATCAAGCGCGGGGATGAGGTCTCGTGGGTGCGTTTCCTGAACACGTACCGACCGCTGGTGTGGATGCTGGCGGAGAAGTTCAGGCTAGACCCGGTGGAGAAGGAGGAATTGACGCAGCAGGTGATGAATGATTTCTTCAACGCGCAGGACACGTTCACGTATGATCCCTCGAAGGGGAGTTTCCGTGGGTATCTCTACACCGTCGTGCGCCATCGCATCACGGCGATGGCACGGGAGCGGGAGCGCGTCAGGAAGCGCGAGGTGCACGCGGAGAGCGAGGAGGCGTTCGAGCGCATACTCGACCACGAGGGGCTGGCGGAGGCGCACTGGGACCAGAAGGAGGCGTGGGACAGGGCGTGGCGCATCCACATCGTGACGCAGGCGCGGGAGGAAATCAAGTCGCTCCTCGAACCCAAGATCATCCAGATTTTCGACCAGTGGCATGAGCAGGGCGAGGACCCGAGGGTCATCGCCAAGCGGTTCTCCATCTCGCTCGCCACGTTTTACAATCACAAGCGGCATGTGCTGGAGGCGCTCAAGAAGTGTATCCAGAAGATGGAGGAATACCAGTGAAGCATTTTACGGAGCAGGAGATAGACGCGTATCTGGACGGGAACGTGAGCGGGCTGCGGCGGTGGCGGATGACGCGCCATTTGCAGGCCTGCGCGGAATGCCGTCAACGGAAGGCGGCGTGCGAGAAAGACCGCGTGTTTTTGGCGGAGGTGCGCGAGAGCATCGAGGCGCATGAGGCGTATGTGAGGGCGTTGCCCGCGACGCAGGTTGTCGCGCCGTCGCTGTCTTCGCGCACGCCTTTGCCGGGCAGGTGACATGAGCATGGAACATCGGGCGGAAACGGACATGGACTTGGACTTGCTCGCGGATGAGGCGTTCCGGCTTCTGGGCGGGCAGCTGATCCGCGAGATGCGTTGCGGCCGGGGTGCGTATGGTGCGGTCTGGCTGGCACGGGAGAAGATGACACGCCGCCGCTTGGCGGTCAAGGTCGTGCGCAAGGACCCCGGCGGCGCGTGGGTACGCGAGCACACGGGCGTGCGGCACTACTGCGAGCGCATCCGCCACGTCCACCCGCACCTTCTGGTGATTCACCACTTGGCCGAGGGGGAGGCGTTTTTCTGCTACTCGATGGAAGCGGCGGACAATGCCCACGCGGAAAGCGACGTCTATCAGCCCGACACGCTGGGGCTGAGGTTGCGCCGGGGCATACCGTTTCCGCTGGAGGACGTGAAACGCTTCGGGAGGCAACTCATGGAGGCGCTTCAATGCCTGCACGGGGCGGGGCTTGTCCACCGCGACCTCAAGCCCGACAACATCGTCTTCGTGGACAAGGAGGTCAGGCTGGCGGACATCGGGCTGGTCTCGCTCATCCATCCCGAGCTCAGCATCGTCGGCACGCCCGACTACATTCCCGAGAACCAGATGCGGACGGTCGAGGCGGATGGCGTCGCGCAGGACACCTACGCGCTGGGGAAGGTCCTCTACTGCCTGATGAGCGGCTGTTCCGTGAACCAGTTCCCGAAAATGCCGGCGGCGGTCAGCGGGCACAGACTCTACCTGCCGTTGAATGACGCCATCCTGACCGCGTGCCACCCGAACCCCGCGCGGCGTTTCCAGAACATCCGCGAGTTTCACGATGTGTGGGCCGCCGAACCCTGTTCCTCCTGCCGCCTTCAAACCGTCAAGCGCGTGGCGCTTCTGCTTGCCGCCTGCGGGGCGTTTGCGTTGCTGTGCGTTGCGGGGGCGCTGTCTTTGAGGTCATGCGGCGGGCAACCTGCCGGGCCGCCGCCGCCGGGTCCGGGCGTCATCGTCTTTCAAGAAAGTTTCACCAACGACAACCCCAACCTCTGGCTGATTTGCGACGCAGAAGACCGCAACGCCTGGGCGTTCGGCCGCAAGGGGGGCTTGCTCTGGGTTTTCAGCGCCAACGGGACGAATGCCCTTTTCCTTGCGCTCACAGGGTTCGAGCTTCCGGCGTCCGCCGACATCGCCGTCACCCTGACCGACGAGGGGGCCTCCGGCAGTTACTCCGTGTTCTTCTACAATGACGCCGAATCCGGCGAGATGCCCCTCGGTTATTTCAGGGAGCGCCAGCGTATCCTGAAGGCCGGCACCCAAGAGCGCAACCCATACCGGGAGCATATCCGGCTCATAGACAAAAGGCAGGTCAGCGGCAGGGAGCAGGTCATCACGCTTCGGAAGAAACCCGAAGACGCCCCTTTCAACCGCCTTGCCATCCTTTACGCCAGCACCCCCAGGGGCGACGGCCGCACCCCATCCTCGATCCGCATCCACGCCGTCACCATCCGTGCGCCGGAAACGCGGCCGTGACACGCGACCGTGACACGGATTTTTTTAGACAGGATTAACAGGATTTACAGGACTGGGTGACTTCATTTAAACCCAGATTACGCATGAGGGGAAAACGACCGTTTTAGGACATGGAATGCGGCGGCGAGCCGCCGCACTCCATATGGTCCTGATCGTCAATAAAAATCCCCTGTACCCAATATTTCGCTTGCTTATCGCTTACGGAAAGGAGTATGATGAAATCCACGGTTGAAATGTGGCAACCGTATAAAAAAAAGAGGTGTGTGATGAATAGAATAAAAGTGGGTTTCGTGACGCTGGCGGCGGCGCTGGCAGTGGGTGTGTCGGCGCAGGGTGCGCCGAATATGCTGATTAACCTGAACGCGAACGATGTGGCGTCTTACGGTAGCGGCATGGCGGTTCCGGCGTGGCCGAACAAGGGGACGCTGGGCGGCGATTTCGTCCCGACCGGCTCGGGCGCAGGGATCGTCTTCAACGCGAATGTCGCAGGGGTCCCGGCGGTGTCGTTCACTTCGGGGAACAAAGACGCGGCGATGACGAACGGGGTGTCGCCGAACGCGATCACGGGGGCGAACCCGTGGAGTTTCGAGGTGTGGATTTACAAGCCGCAGACGTACGCGAATGACGAGGTGGCGTTCACATGGTCGGCGCGGGAAAGCTGGCCGCCGTCGGGCGCAGGGGGGAGCTGCGTGGAGTTCCACTATGGCACGAATGCGGGTAACGCGCTGGAGCATTACAACGGTAACGTGTCGTGGAACGGCCCGATCCCGGCGGTGGGGCAGTGGCATCACGTGGCGATGGTGCGCGACGCGATGGGGCATGAGAGCCTCTACCTGAACGGGCGGTTGAGGACGTTCGTGCGGCCGGCGCTGGTGAACATCCGCGATGATGTCGGGTTCTTCACGCTCGGCGGGGTGTTGCGCAAGGACAACTTCAACTTGGACAGGCCGTGGCGCGGCTCGATCGCGCGTCTGCGCATCTATGACGGGACGTTGAGCATGGAGGACGTCCTGTCGAACTACCTCGCGGAGTGCCCGGCGTTCAACATCACGCCGCAGGGGGTTGACACGTTCTGGGTCGGCGCAGAGGGCGCGGCGGATGACTGGAACACGGCGGCGAACTGGTCGGGCGGCGCGGTGCCGGCGGACGGCGACCATGTGCTGTTCACGAACGGGGGGGCGGCGGAGGATTATTCGGACACGCGGACGTTCAGCGGTTTCCAGGGGTATTACGGCGGCCTGACCATGACGGGCGGGGCGCTGACGGTGCTGGACACGATGGGGGCGACGACGTATCTGGGCTACACCCTCGGGACGCCGTTTGAGTTGCTGCTGAAAGGCGGCAAGTTCGATCTGCCGGGCGCGAACACGCGGTTTCTGCGGCTGGGCGCAAGCGGCGGCTACGGCCGGGCGATTGTCGGCGGCGGCAGCGAGCCGGCCTGGCTGTGCGTTGACAGGGACCTCTCGATCGGCGACGGGTCCACGAGCCGCGGGTATCTGGAGGTGCTGGCGAACGGGCTGGTGACGTCGTCGAACGGTTATTTCTATGTGGCGCAGGGCGGCGGCACGGGCGAGGTGCTGGTCGCGGGCGGCACGGTCCGCAGCGAGCGGACCCGTGTCACGATCGCGCAGGGCGGGGGTGCGCAGGGGAAGCTCACGCTGAACAGCGGCAGCGTGGAGGTGATGGAGGACATCTACATGTCGGACGCTGGGAACGCGAACAACCTTGCGGAGATTTACCTCAACGGCGGCCTGCTGTGGTTGCGGAAGTTTTCGCCGACCACGGCCGGACGGAATTACGTCTATCTCAACGGCGGCACAATCCGCAACCGTGACGGCCGCGGGGATTTCATGCAGAACATCACGGGGGTCTATGTGCTGAGCGGCGGCGTGTGTTTCGACATCATCAACAACCTGACGATTGACGTGAGCCAGCCGCTACTCGCGAGCGCCTCGTCCCCAGGCGGCGGCCTCACGAAGACCGGCTCCGGGACGCTGAACCTGCGGGGCGCGAACACGTTCACGGGTGACGTGACCGTGGTGCAGGGTAACCTGTACCTCCGCGGCGCGAACGCGCTGGCCAGCGGCTACGGCGGGAACATCCTCGTCCAGAAGGGTGCGGCCATCGGCTACGAGGCCTCGGGTGGCGCGAACACCCTGTTGAAAAGGATTGACCCGGCCTCCGAAGGCACGCTGATGCTGTTCAACAGCTCGAGCCTGCTGGGTGAGCATCTGGACTTCTCGGGCCACCCGCACCTGTCGCTCGGCGTCTCCGGCGGCGGCACATACACGGGTACCTACACGCCGTACCAGAACAAATACTCGTTCTTTATCCACGGCGGCTCGTTCCGCTACGACCCGGCCATCACTGATCCGGGCGCGACCCTCACGGTGGAGGCCGGCTCGACGGGCTACCTCGACCTCTACGGCAACAGCTCGTTCCTGGGCGACACGACCATCAACGGCGGTGTGCTGGTGGTGTATCATGTGAACGCGCTCGGGTCTCTCCAGCAGGGGGTCAGGGACATCGGCATCTACAACGGCGCGGCCCTCCTGCTGAATATGTCCACCGCAAACGGGGCCACCCAGCAATTCGTGAACGACATCATCAGCCGTATCAAGCTCGACTCGCGCGGGTCGCTCCTCATCGGTAACGACTTCCGCGGCTTCAACTACGACCTGAGCGCGTTCCCGTCCCTCACGCTCGGCGCGGAAAACGGGCGCGACTTCGGCGGCACGCTGATTTCGCACCCCAGCTTCGACGGCCACTACGTCGGCGGCGGCCGGCAGGACTGGGGCAGCGACGGCATCCGCCTGCGTAATGTGGGCGACTTCCCGAACAACTCCCCGCGCAAGGTCGTGGCGGAGTATCTGGGCACGGTGAACTTCGCCGAGAACAACACGTTCACGGGCGGCATCGTCGCCTCGAACAATGCGAGCGTTTGGGTGCGGTACGACTCGGGGCTGGGCGCGGTGCCGTCCGCGCCGTGGGCGGATTCCCTCGTCCTCGACGGCGCGTGCCTGCGGCCTGACCCTCAGGCCCTGCCGCTGGTCGTCCACGCGAACCGCGGCATCTGGATCACGGACAACGGCGCGTGTTTCCGCCACCCCGGCAGCCGCTACACGGCGTGGATGGGCGACCTGCACGGCTCCGGCCCGGCCACGACGCAGGATAACGGCGTCTTCATGTTCGGCGGCACGAACAACACATGGGACGGCATCCTCACGTTGGGCAGCAACAACGACGAGGGCACGTTCTCCGTCGGCTACGGCCAGAACTTCAGTTGGGTCAAGACCAACCAGATCACCGGCACGGGCCTGTTCGGCGTCTCGACGGACCTGGACATCACATGGAGCGACAAGTTCGAGAACCCGCTCGGCACCGCCCCCGTGTCCTACGACGCGCCCGACGGCACGGGCGCACTCGTCGGCCTGCGCAAGCTGGGCTCCGGCACGCTCACGCTCGACGTGCCGAACACCTACCGCCGCGTGACGCGCGTTGACGCGGGCGTCCTGAAAGTCGGCACGGACAACGCCATCCCATGGGGCCCGAGCAAGGGCAACCTGCACGTCTCGAACGTCAACTTCTTCCCGGCCGGCACACTGGACATGAACGGCTTCGACGTGAACGCGAACGCCCTGATGGGCGCCGGGTTTATCACGAACTCCTCCACGCCGGGGAAGACGTTCACGTTCGGCTACAACAACGGGAACTCCGGCGCGTTGGCGTTCCACGGCACGATTGACCCGGACATCCCGGTCGTGAAAACCGGCAACGGCGCACAGAACCTTTGGAAAGGCGCGAGCATGGGCGACTTCATGATTGACGGCGGGCAGGTCGTCGCAGGGGCTGAGACCCTGTTCGGGAGCGTCGAGGTGCGGTCGGCCAGCGGGATCAACAACACGGCCTTCAACGTGGGCCTCTCGGCCACGAGCCGCTACGGCCTCACGGGCGAGTATTGGCAGTTCGACCTCACCGGCCTCCAGTCGCTGATGAACGCCAACAACTTGCTGAGCCTTTCGGCGTTTGAGGCGTTCCTTGCACCCTATGCGCCCGTCCACGTCGAGTCCAGCTTCGGCTTCGGCGAGGGTTTCAACGCGGGGTGGACAGGCTCGGGAGCGCCTCCGGGGGTGACCGCCTCGCTGTTCCCGGCCAACTTCCACAACCGCAACCACCACTATTCCCGCTGGACAGGCGAGTTCTACGCCGAGACCGACGGCGAATACACGTTCGTAACGTATTCGGACGACGGCAGCGCCCTGTTCATCAACCGCCAGCCTGTTGTCATCAACAGCGCCGTCCGACCGAACAGCGTGCCTTACCTCAACACGCGGGGCGACGGTACCATCACGCTGGCACAAGGCTGGCACGACATCGTCATCGGGTATTTCAAAGGCTCAGACCAGCGCGGGCTGATGGTGTTCATGGCCCCGCCCGGCGGCGAGGAGGCGGTGTTGCCTCAACGCCTCCTGCGCCCGTACCCCGTGACCGTCAAGTCGCTCGCGGGCGTGGCCGGCAGCCGCGTCGAGATCCGCACGAACGCCACGCTCCTCATCACGGGCGAGGCCGACGGCGCATTCCTCGGGCGCCTCGCCGCCACCGCAGAGGACGCGCGTCTCGTCAAGAACGGCCCGGGCATCCTCACCCTCGGCTCGCCGACCCCGGACTTCCACGGGCAGGCCATCATCAACGAGGGCACCCTCGGCCTGCAAGGCGCCAACCCGTTCGCGGGCAAGCCCTACCTCGCCGCCGGCACCGTGCTAGCCGCGTTCCCCATGGACGGCAACGAGAGTAACCGCGGCATCAAAGGCTCCTACTACGTCGGCAACTACAACGACAATAACGTGACCTCCGTCCCGCTGGTGGACAACTGGTTCAGCTCGCGGACGTTGCGGTACGTCGCCTACACCACGCAGACGGGCGTGCTGGCCGTGGCCACCTCGCCGGACTTCTGGTACGACAGCACGTCGTTCCCCGGACCCTACGCCGAGACCAACGGCGTGCAAGTCACGGATTTCAGCATCCGCTTCCAAGGCAAGTTCCTCGCGCTCGAGCCGGGCGAATACACGTTCGGCTTCTTCAGCGACGACCGCCTCGACGCGTTCATCAACGGTATGCACGTCATCACCAACTCCCGGTCCGGCCAGCCCGAGATGTTCGCGAAGATGAACTTGACCGCCGGGACGCACGACTTCCAGATTGCCTACGGGCAGGGCGGCGGCGGCTACTACATCCGCCCGTCCCTCACCCTCCCCGACGGCACGAAAACCCGCCTGCCCAACGAGTTTCTCCGCACCTCCGTCTCCTCGATTTACGGCATGGCGGGCGAGGGCGAAATCGCGATGCCCTCCCCCGGCTCCTACCTGTGCCTGAACATCGGGGAGCCGTGGACATTCGCCGGCGGCATCACGGGCGCGGCCGGTTCGGAACTCGAAAAGAACGGCACGGACACCCTCACCCTCACGGGCGACAACGACGGCTTCCACGGCGCGTGGTATGTGCTGAACGGCACGCTCATCGCAGGCGACGGCAACGTCTCCGGCACGCTCGGCGGCGAGCGCGTCCATGTCGCGGCCGGGGCGAAACTCGTGTTCAACCGCTCGGACGACATCGTTTACACCGGCCGTGTCACCGGCTACGGCGAGATTAGCTCCATCGGCGCAGGCCGCGTGATTTTCACCAACTTCGGCAGCGACTTCAAGGGTATCTTCACGGGCGGCGACATCGTGATTTCGGGCGCGTCGAACCTGCCCGTCAGCCTCTTCCCGCAAGGGACGGACCCCTTGGGCGTGCGCCTCGAAGACGGCGTGCGGCTGCTCGTCCCCCCCGCGGCGGAAATAACCACGCCGATTGCCCCGCTCGTCATGTCCAACGCCACGCTCTCCCTGCAAGTCAGCCTGACCGATGCCTACTACCTTGACTCGCTCATGATACAGGCCGGCAGCGACGTCACCGTCGAGTCCAGCGGCCGGTTCGCAGGCCTCTTCGGCTACTTCTACAATGTGACGAACAGCCCGATCGTGACCCCGAACGAGATGATCCCGCATCTCGCCGAGTTTTCAAAGGCCGAGGCGTTTTTCGCGAACTACCCGCTCCTCTGCAAAACGTCGTCGTGGGAGGCCGGCGACACGTTCGACTTCGGGGAGGGCGGGGGGCTTTTCCCGCCAGAGGCGCGGGCAAAAGGGTCGCAGTTCGGTGCGCTCTGGAAAGGCAAGATACTCATCACCGACCCCGGCGAGTACACGTTCATCACGCGGAGCGACGACAACAGCATCCTCTTCATTGACGGCAAAGTCGTCGTGGACAGCAACATGGACCACGGCATGAGGGACGAGTCCGGCACGATCAACCTCACGGCCGGGGCGTATGACTTCGCACTCGGCTATTATCAGGGCGGCGGTAGCTACGGGCTGAGGGTGTCGCTCGTTTACCCTGGGCAGACGGTCACGAACTACCTGCCCAACACCATGTTGATCGCCGACATTGACGACCTCGTGGGCGAGGACCTGAGCGGGCTTCCCACCGTCGGCGGCGTCCCCGGCATGGCGTACTCGCTCGAGATCAGGACCCTCGGCGTGGTCGGCGGCCCCGGCACCGGGACGCTGAACGCCACGAGCGACAACGGGACAGGCGACGGCTTACTCCTCCTCAACAACCTGTACATCGAGGCGCCCGGCGCCGTGCTGGCCACCCTCGGCGACACACAGCTTGCCGGCGGCAACCTGCACGTCACGATGGGGACCGAGCCGAAACTCTCCTCCCGCACCCTCGTCGCCGACTTCACGCGCACGCCCACCCCCGACCTCCTGTTCGCGGGTAAGACGCACTCCCTGTCCGGTGTCACCAACGGCCGCCTCGACTACAACGTCGCCGGCCTCCTCTACGTCTCGAAGGCCGGAGGGACAATCCTCATCCTGCGTTAAACGCAGGGGATTTTAGAAAAACGGAGTTTTTGATTATGTCGAAAGTGATGATTATCGGTGTCGGTGGCGTGGGGTCGGTGGTGGCGCACAAGTGCGCGAGCGTCCCGGATGTGTTTACGGAGATTGTCCTCGCGTCGCGCACGAAGGCGAAGTGTGACGCGCTCGCCAAGCAGTTGACGCGCAAGGTCGCCACCGCGCAGGTGGACGCGGACAACGTGCCGCAGTTGACCCAGCTGCTGAAAAAGGAAAAGCCCCGGCTGGTCATCAACGTCGCGTTGCCGTATCAGGATTTGCACATCATGGACGCGTGCCTCGCGGCGGGCGTGAACTATCTCGATACCGCCAACTACGAGCCGCCGGACACGGCCAAGTTCGAGTACAAGTGGCAATGGGCGTATCAGGACAAATTCAAGCGGGCCGGGCTGATGGCGTTGCTCGGCTCGGGGTTCGACCCCGGCGTGACCAGCGTGTTCTGCACGTACCTGCAAAAGCACCTCATCCCCAACATCAGGGAAATAGACATCATTGACTGCAACGCCGGGAACCACGGCCAGCCGTTCGCCACGAACTTCAACCCCGAAATCAACATCCGCGAGGTCACGGCGAAAGGGCGTTACTGGAAACGCGGCAAGTGGGTCGAGACCGCCCCGCTGTCCGTGAAGGTGCCGTTCAAGATGCCCGACAAGTTAGGCTCGCTGAACATTTACCTCATGTACCACGAGGAGCTCGAATCGCTCGCCACGCACATCAAGGGGGTTCAGCAGGCACGCTTCTGGATGAGCTTTTCGGACAACTACCTCAAGCACCTCGAGGTGCTGGGGAACGTCGGCATGACGCGCATTGACCCCGTGCGGTTCAACGGCGTTGACATCATCCCGCTCCAGTTTTTGAAGGCACTGCTGCCCGACCCCGCGTCGCTGGGGCCGCTCACCAAAGGCAAGACCTGCATCGGCTGCCAGGTGCGCGGCAAGGACGCCAAAGGCAAGGACACGGTCGCGTTCATCTACAACGTCTGCGACCACGAGGCGTGTTACCGCGAGATCAAATCGCAGGCCATCTCCTACACCACGGGCGTTCCCGCGATGATCGGCGCGAAGCTGATGCTCACCGGCAAATGGGCCGGCGCGGGCGTGTTCAACATGGAGCAGCTCGACCCCGACCCGTTCATGGACGACCTCAGCCGCTACGGCCTGCCGTGGAAAATCATCAAGAAGAGGGTGCTGTAAAAAAAACTTGTGAAGATTTTTCTTAAGGGGTTTACTTTTTCGGAAAAATAAGGTATCCTTTTTCGCGTCATCCTAAACGGGGCGTGTGCGGGGAGTGCACAGGTAACGCCCCTCAACGAAAGGTGACGAGGAAAGGTGATTAACATGAATAAAGTCGTGCTGTCGGGGGTGCTGGCGGGTTGTGTCGCTGCGGGTTTCATGGGCGGGTGCAAAACGTCGGACGGTTGTTGTCCATCACAAAGCAAAGGAGGGAAAGTGAGCTACTACAAAAGTGGGAAGTTTGACGGGGATACGGCGAAACAGGCGTATGTTGACTTGATGAAGAAGTACAAGCTGCCGATTTATCCGGTGTTCGACACCGACGAGGGCCCCAGCCTGTGGGCGACGGACTTCGGCATGGGCGACTTCGACGCGTTCGGCATGGGCGGTGTGTTCTGGACGAACGAGCCGGACGGCTACCTGGGCCACGAGATTTACCTGCTGCCGTTCCAGAGCATCCCAGAGCACCGTCACCTGCCGACCAAGGACAAGGATGGCAAGGACATCCCGGCCAAGATGGAGAGCTGGACGGTGAAGTACGGTTACGTCTATGGTTTCAGCGAGGTGGGCGAGCCGAACCTCGACAAGTTCCCGGAGGTCAAGGCGAAGCTGTCGAAGCTGCAGGTTCCGCACCTCAAGAGCCTGCACGTCGAGAAGTGGGTCGCGGACGGGCGTTCGCACAAGCTGCCGAAAATCGAGACGTGGCACTTCATGATGGCCGGCCCCGAGGGTGCGGTCGTCACGGAGACGGCGACGTTCCACGACAACGCCGGTCTGCGGTTCTCGGTTCCCGGGACTGCGCTGTAAATGTGTTTTTATCACAAACGAAGAAAGGATTGAGTTATGAAATTTCATCACATTGGAATCCCGTTGCCGGCAAAGAGAGAAGACATGAGCTATGGCGACTTGCTGAAAGTCTGGTTCACAGACCCGGCCGCGAGTCCGCATAACATCGAGTTCCTCTATTTCGACAAGGATTGCCCGCTCGCGGCGACGGTTCAGAAAGAGACGCATGTGGCGTATGAGGTGGACGATATCGAGGAGGCGGTCAAGGGTAAGAGCATCCTGTTGCCGGTCACGGAAGTGGTGCCGGGCTTCAAGATCGCGTTCATCTACGACGGTCAAATACCAGTCGAGTTGATGCAGATCGGCGAGTAATTATGAATGGTCGTGCCGGGTGGTCAGTTGATGTTTGCTGGTCACTCGGCACTGGCCTCTAAAAAAGG
>Ga0123353_10004692_pt1 | contig 17689 bp, 16 predicted proteins | sample TergutLab28metaG_3_FD_92763 | JGI IMG/M metagenome (GOLD analysis project Ga0123353, IMG submission 92763) | Labiotermes labralis P3 segment gut microbial communities from Petit-Saut dam, French Guiana - Lab288 P3 | ecosystem: Host-associated > Arthropoda: Insects > Digestive system > Gut ... | reverse complement strand
ATGTTTTTCGGTGTTCACTTCCGCCACTTCAAACTTTGCCGTATAGGGCTGTTCCACAAATACCGGCGCCATAAATTTCATCTCTTGGTAGAGATAGATGGTGCCTTCGCCCGGAAAAAGCGTTCCGAACACCTTAGAAAAAACCGCTCCCGACAAAAAACCGTGTACAATCGGTCGTCCGAAAGGCGTTTTTGCGGCATATTCCGCGTCAATATGAATGGGGTTATTATCGCCCGTAATTTTTGCAAAAGCCTCAACATCAAGTTGTTGAAACATCAACGTGTGTTGGTAAGTATCACCTGTCTTTATCATAACTTCAAAATTTCGACAAAGGTACATTTTTTTGGTGAATATCTTTAATGAATAAAGAATAAAAAATTATTGTTGGTTTAAAAAATGTTTTTACCTTTGCCGTCATAATTAATATATTTATAAACGAAAAATTTTTTATTAAACATGGAAAGAAAAATTACAATTGTAAGTGTTCTCAGTAACGGTTTGGCACTGGGAATTAAAAATGCGGCATCCTTGTTAGGATGTATTGTTTTATGGGCATTAACGTGCTGGATTCCTTACATCAACATAGGAACCACCATCGCGATGGCTTGTCTCCCGTTGGAAATAGCAAAAGGAAACATCGTTTCCCCGCTTGCCATTTTCGACAAAAAGTATTTTAAATATATGGGAGAATATTTCTTGATAACCGCCTTTACCCAGATGGGCGTAATGGTAGGAATGTTTCTATTTATCATTCCGGGAATAGTGATTTCCATAGCGTGGTCGCTTGGTTTGCTCACGATGGTGGACGAGGGAGTTAGTCCTTTGGAAGCATTGACTGCGAGCAACAAAGCCACAATGGGATATAAATGGACTATCTTCTTGTGCAACGCTATTCTGTGGATTGCCGTCGGTATTGTTGCCTCGATATTTAATCTTATCCCAGCCGTCGGATGGCTGTTTGCTTTTGCCGTTGTAGTTGCTGCATGGGCAATAATGTTGGGAATGAAAGCCCACATCTACTCTAAACTTTCGGAATAACTTTTTTGTTTTAATAAAAAGAGACTGCTCAGCAAAGGGTGGTCTCTTTTTTTTTACTCCCCGCGACAAAGATAATACGTTGTTTCGTTGGTGGTTAGGTTTTCAACTTTTGTTACGGTTATATCGTCTTTGGCGATGTGGTTGTATTGTTTCACGCCCCACGACAAGACTTTCAACAGACGGCTTTTCCCGTGTTGTTGCTCTTGGTAGGTGGCAAGAAGGGCTTCCGTTGCGGTGTCGGCGTCGGAAATGGTTCTGATTACCACGACGTCCGGTTCCAACGTTTTAATGGTTTCATGGGCAACAACTTCTGCCATTTCCGTATGTTGTTCCAACGGCAGAGTTTCGGGAAGATGTTCCGTTGTTGCCGTTGCTTCGTCGGTTGAAGGGATTTTCGCTATGGGTAAAACGGATGCGGTTTTCGGTTTTAACTCTTTTTGAGGCGAAAACGGGTCGTTTGGCGTTGGCGTGTAAAACGTGGTGTCGGCGGGTGTTTCCGAAGGGATGTCATCGGTTATTACGAGCGGCGGGTCGGGTGTTACGGGTGGCTGTATGTCGGTGGTGGGGCTGAATAGAAAGAACAGCAACAAAACGGCGGCAGCCGAAGCAACGGTAAGCCATATCGCCGACGGGCGACGAGACGATGGGTGTTTTAGTTGTTGTTTGTTGTTGAAAATCAGCGTTTTGTCGGGGACAAGTCGTAATTTTCCAAAATTTTCAAACTCCGATAGCAGGAAACTGTTTTTCTCCAAGAAGACGAAAAGCACTCGATGTGCCGATTCGTCCAAGTCGCCCTCGTAAAAGGCGATGAAATGGTCGTGATAGTTGAACTCATGGATGTCGTTTACCGAAAAGATGACGTTTTTTTTCAGTTTGTCCAACTCGGGAAAAGTTACACTGTCCGGCGTCACAACGGCGTCTTCGGATTGTTTAAACAATTCAAAATCAGCCGCTAACTGCGGATGTGCTTCCAAAAAAGCGAACAAGGCTTGCTGTTCTTTTTCGGACAACCTGCCGTCAAAATAGTCAATGACGTACAACTCAAAGTTTTTGATATTGACCACTCCATAACTCATACTACAACCTCCAATCTTCCTATATATTTTTTCAAAAAAAGCCGCGCCCGATAGATATATACCTTCACCTGCGACTCGTTTAAACCGGTTACTTCTCCTATTTCTTGATACGAATATCCCTCATAGTCGCGCAACAGCAACACCATTTTTTGGTCAGACGGCAACTGTTCAACTGCCTGATGAAGAATGTCTTGCAAGTCGGAATATGAACTTCCTTCATCATGAAATTCATGACTTGTGTGGTTCAACTCCGTAAAACGTTCCTGCCGACGAACGCTGTCAATCAAAAGGTGATAAGCAGTGGTAAAGAGATACGACTTGCTTTTTTCTCCGCTTATATCTTCCCGTTTCTCCCACATCCGCACAAACGCCTCTTGTACAATGTCTTGCGCCGAATCGTCGTCCCTGATATTTTTCAACACGAAACGATACACCGCATCGGCGTGATTATCAACACATTGATTGTATTCAAAAGTGGTCATATCGTCGTGTATAAAAAATTTCTATGAATAAGACGGCGAAGATAGTGGAAAAGTTACAGTGGAGGTTGTCGAAAAAGTTTTTTTACCGCAAAGGACGCTATGTTTTTTTCGCACGAGGGAAAATCCCTTGCCTTTAGTTTCATAATCCTGAATTAAATTCAGGACAGGACAGGACATTGAAACTGCATTCCGTTAGGAATGCATCGCTCGGTAGAAACATGGTTATCACAGCGTTGCGCATACCGTAGGTATGCGACCAATTAAATCATGGATGCATCCCTGATGGGATGCAAAATTTGTATCGTGTCCGTTTTTTTACCGAGCGACACATCCCTAATGGGATGTAATCAGTAGTTTAGTTGATACATAATCAGATATGGTTTTTTCCAACTTTCGTGCCGTAATATTCAACGCTTCCACCGTGATATGGCATTTTTTGTAGTCGGGTTCTCGTTGGTGGAGTAGTTGGGCGATGTGGGTTTCTAACTCGTCGTCGGGGGTGTTTTTTAGGAGCGGGCGTTGGTGTTTGCGTTTTATGATGCGTTGTTTCAGCATTTTTGGAGTTGCTTGCAGATAGATGGTCAGTCCGGCTTGGTTCATGCGTTGCATATTGTCGAAGAAATAGGGGCTGCCGCCGCCGGCGGAGACAACGATGTTGGTTTTTTGGGACAGTTCGGCGATGACAGCGTGTTCTTTTTCACGGAAAAAATTTTCCCCGTCCGTCTCAAATATCTCGAGGATGCTTTTTCCTGTTATCCGTTCTATTTCGGCGTCGGTGTCGCAGAACTCGAAGTGGAGCAGGTTGGCTAACTTTTTCCCTACGGAGGTTTTTCCGCAGCCCATGAAGCCGATAAGAAAGATGCGAGTCATTAATAATTTTTTAAAAGGTAGCCCTAAACTGCCTTTTGAGATTGTTAATTCTTGTTTTATTTGAAATAATTCGTTGTTTCTTTGGGTAAATAGTAAATTCCGTCAATCCAAATAACCATTGAAGGCAGTTTTTCTCTTTCTCCGTTTATTTTTATCACTTTTGAATTTGCCTCAAAGATCAACTCTTTCCCATTTTTCTTTACAACTAACGAATCAGAATTTAAAAATATAATTTCATCTTTGTTGAAATATTCAGAATGTTTTGTGTACAAATCCTTTGTCGCTGTATCAAAATCATCTAATTTTAAAATTTCAGCAATGTATTTGCCTATTTCATGATTACTTACTGTACCGGATATTTTTTTGACATTTTCAGGTGCATAAATTGCTAAAAATACATCTTCGGCTGTGTGTCCTGTTGTTGTCCAGCCAATGAAATTATTTCGGCTGAAATATCCTCCGATCAAGTATTGGAGCGTGTCTATATTATTTTTTGTTGTCACATTTTTCAAAATATTCACAAAGTCATCTGTTGGGTAAGTATTATAATACTTTTTCAAGGAATCTTTTGATATATATGCAGGATTTCTCAGCATCATTTCGGCTAACTTTCGGCTTGACCATTCTATTTTCTTTAAAGGGTCAATTATTTTTTCTTTAATATCTATATTATCATACTTGGTTGGATTTTTTGCAATAAATTCTGTTCCTGACAATTGGTTCCCAATACTTATTCCGCCGGTTCCATGATCAGGACAAATAATAACCACTGTGTTTTTATCTTCCTTTGCAAATTTTAAAGCAACAGCCACTGCTTTATCAAATTCAAGAAAATCATTGACTGCCGCATACGGATCATTACCATGTGCCGCCCAATCTATTTGACTTCCTTCTACCATCAGGAAAAAACCATTTTTATTTTGACTTAAAAGTTTTATCGCCTTATCGGTCATTTCCGATAAACCGGGAGCCTTCGCGTTATTTCTATCACATTCATACGACATATTTCTTGTTGAATCCTGCCAGTCGGGAAAAAGAGCCCACAAACATGTATCAGAAAGAGTATTTAGAAGTTCAAAAGAATCCTTGTTGGTAATAAGTTTTATCCTATTTGGCTCAAGAAGATCGTAATATCCATTTTCATCAAGATATTTTTTGCCTCCCGCAAAAACAAGGTTTGGGGAATTATAAATAAACTGTTTTGCTAAATTTTTATAGTCTCGGCTTTCCCTGCTGTTAAAGTGGCAAACAAAATCGGCGGGAGTTGCGTGTGGAAATTCGCACGTAGCCACAATACCCGTTGCAAGTCCTTTTCGTTTCGCAAGTTCTAAAACCGACGCACGTGGTTCAGCGTTACAATTCAACCCAACGTAAGGAGATTTTGTTTTTACGCCTGTTGCATAGGCTGTTGAAGTAGGCGCCGAATCGGGAAATTTTCCATCAGAGTTATGAGTTTTTATCAATCCGCAAATATAAGGGTCAATGGCAAGTGGATTATTGTCATTATACCAACGGGATAGTGTTACTAATCCAACGCTTGTTCCGTCCGGAATCAGAATAATTACGTTCTTTACTGTATGGCATTCTTCTTTCTTATGAACACAGCCAATTAGGGCAATACCCAAGACAAAAATTAAAATAAATTTTAAAACTTTCATATTTTTAGTATGTTGGTTTGTTTGCTTTTATACGAAGTATCTCGTATAATCGTTTCATCATTAACTATGTCGTGAATTGGGGGAAAATATTTTTTTCTTATTGCTCCTAAAAATTCATAAATGTGGTCGGGAATCTCATATTTATCACCCTCTTTTACTTCTTTTTGTGTGATAGGTATATACAAGAATAAATCTCCTGTTGCTATTGAATCTACTTTCGTCAGAATATCAATTTTTTTTATTTTCTTCCCCGAATTTGGAATTGGATCATAAAAAGAACGAGTCAAAATGATATAATTATATATCTGTGTGAAATTAGTCGCCATTTTACCTGCATAATAAGGTTTTTTATCTTTCTTCACAGAATCAATTAGGGGTTTGTAAAAATTGTATGTTCCACTGTTTACATTGGTATGAAAGATAATTTTTACATCATTGTCAGCATTAATTTTTTTTGTCAAATTCTCTAAGCTAATTGCCGTATCTTTATCATTCCAATTAATATTTCTAGACTTAATATAGAAAGTGTCTGTACGCAAATATACTTCAAGTATATTTTGCATAAGGTCATGATTGAACAGTCTAAAAACACTATCTTTTTCTTGCCTTTCAGATGACATAATAATTACATTACCTCGCAATTGTTTAATAAAACCCTCATCGCCAAGTTGTCCACAGCCAAGTCCGGTTGGCATTGGAATAAATAACAAATTATCAGTTGGATAGTTAGGATCAATTTCTTTTTCTATATACTCTTTTACCGTTCCACCACCAACTAATACTATTGGTTCTATGTTTATTCGTTCTACTATTTGTTCTACTATTGGCTCTATGTTCATTTGCTTGCTGTTGTTCAAACGATCAAAAACAAGAAGGCTAATGAGTCCTGCTATTAAAGCAGCAAAGAAAAAAGACAACCCCATAAAAGATTTATGCTGAATATTTGCTTGTTCTCGCCACAATTCGGAAAGAGTATGTGTGCGTTGAAAAAGCCGTAATATTGCATCAGAATCCTTGTTACTCGTACCATAGTTGAGCGGATGATTTTCGGAAGTACAATTTGTATATACAATAGGTTTTGATTTGTTATTCAGAGACCATTCGTAACATAATTCTCTTACCCAAGGCATTTCCGATTTAATGTCCTCTGTATAAATCAAATGTATTCCAATGTAATTTCTTGTAGTTAATCTATTTTCCAGTTGTTCTTTATTATTACCAATACAGGAGTGGAGATCTATCCATAATTCATTTTTTGTTTGCTCATATTTTTGCCGCATTTGTTTTGCTTGATCTGCTCCTTCTGCCGAATGGATGATTAGAACATTGAGTATTGGATTTCTTTCATAACCAAAACGAGATGGTAACATATTCCAAAACACACGCCAAAATTTTTCCGGTTCAACAATAGAATTCTCTTGTCCACGCAATGATTGCTTTGAAAGGCTTCCTAAAATAATTGTCAAAATTGCACATAAAACGAAAACACCTATTCCCCATTTTAAATATAATACGAAGTCGAACAAAAAGGATAATAGGACAAAAAAGAGCGATACCATAAGAAAAGGAATAATAATATTTCCTAATTTGTTGTGCTTCGCTTTTCTATGACTACTTTCCGATTCATCTTTTTGCCGAGAAATCATTTGCAACTGAGAGACAAAAATCGTAATTAATATTCCTAAAATTGAAAAACAATACCCAGTCACTTTTTCTATCACATCGGGAACGGTGTCATAATATTCCCATATAATAAGTCCGGCAACAGCCGCCAAGACGATTATCGATAACCAGAAGCAGATTGTTAAGATTTTTTTATTCTTCATCTTAATCCGATTGTTAATTCTTTTTGGTTTCCTTGACTCTGATGTCGCCCAGCAGCACATCCCAGAATCCGATCAACCTACCGGCGATTTGAGTCTCTTTCCGTTTGACATAGACGGTGATGTCTTTCTTGGTAACATCTTGATACACAAGACCTCGTTCTTCGTCGTATGCTCTAAATCTTTGGAAGATGGTGATAACGCCGACGTATGTTCCATCGGGTTGTTTCACCAAATCGCTCACATATTCGATGTTATACCATTCTATTTCAACGCGGTCGTAGTTAAGACGCATCAGGCGGTTGAAATAAACGCGAACTTCGTAATATTCAATGGCGGAGGTGTTGATACTGGAAACGCCCATTTTGCTTCCGGGCATAAAGAGTTCGGTAGCGCGTTCTATCACGCGGTTTGCTTCCGACCATGGGGTTTCTTTGTTGCCGATGATGGAGATATAACGGCTCAAATCTCTTACTTTTTCCAATGCGAGACTGTCGATAGCCTGTTTGCGTTGGGGTGAAATGTTGTCATCTTGTGCCATGACCGGCATGACGTTTGCCAAAAAGGCAATACCTATTATTAATATGAGGCTCTTTTTCATGATTTATCTTCCGTTTTTTAAAAGTTCAACTAATTTTATTTTTCCTGCTGCGTCTCTCTCTATGGAGTAGGTGGTGTTGTGGTTCACTTTTTGGTCTTTGAGGTAGTTCAGGTATGCGCCGATGGTGGTGGGTTTGTCGTAGTCTATCGGTTGTCCGTTTTCACGATAAACGATGATCAGCAAATCGGCTTCGGGACCCGTGAAAAATTTCAAGATGTCTTTGATTTGCATATTCGTTCTTTCGATGTTTCCGGTTTTCGACAGGCGTATGACCTCTTCAAAATACCTGTCCAAGTCGGAATTGGTTGAGATATTGCCCATTCCTTCGCGCATCTCTTTAATGCGTGCTTCCACCTGCGCGATCAGACGTTGTACTTCGCTGTCGTTGATGTTGAGTGCTTTTATTTGATTCAACTCACGTTCCAAGTCGTCGGCACTCATGGTTTGATTGTACAAAAGTCCGTTGAGCCTGATTTTTATCTCTTCGATTTGTTGCTGCTTGGCTTTTGTTACTTTGTTTTCAACCTGCCGTATCAAGTCTTTGACTTCGAGAACTTTAGGTTGCAATTTTTTGACGTAGGGCGAATCGAAATTCTGAGATTTGATCTCCGCCAATTCACGTTCCATGTCGGCAATAGAAATCAACGGGTCGTTTAAGATAGCGGTCAGACGCTGTTTGGCAACTTCCAAACGCGTTTCCAGATCTTTTTTCGCCATTTTTTTCTCTGCGTTACAACTACTGAGCGTTCCGCTCATCAATGCTGCCAGCATGACAAGCATCGCCATGTTTAAGATTCTTTTCAAACTTCCATCGAAAAGAAACGTTTGATTACCTTTTTGTTTCATAGGTTCCATCTGTTTTTAATAATACTGAAAATGTTGCTGCAAAGGTACTATTTTTTTCGATTCGATGTAAAAAAATATTTCGTGTGATTTTTTTCAGCAACATCGCCATCTCGTCCGAAAAAATGTGTTACTTCGCAAAATCTCGTCCGAAAAAATGTGCTGATTCACAAAATCTCGTCCGAAAAAGTGTTTCGTGTATTTTTTTCAGCAACCGAAAATATAATTTTGTATCTTTGCCACAAATTTTTTAATAGCAAAGTCCATGAAACAAGGGTTAAAATATATTTTATTGATTATCATCGCTTTCTCTTTTGGAAGGACGTTTTCACAGTCGTTGATTGAAGCGAAACTCACACAGGCAGACACCATTTGTAAAGGAACGATAGGTGTGGTAAAGATCGCCATGCACAGTAACAATACCGATCAAAAGGTTGCCTGTTTCAGGTTGATGTTTAAATATGATGCAACGCTCATGCAGATAAAAAGCGTTACAACGAAAAATGCGGCACTCGGAAATTTTGAAATTTCTTATCCCAATGCAGGAGAATGCGTGATTATGGATTCGCTGGCGAACCCCTTAAATTTTTATGACGCAAATCCCATTAACACGACTCTCGTGTTTGAAATAGCGTTCAACGGGATCCAAGAGGGCGTGGGGAAGGTTAGTTTTGTGAGCGACTCCTGTTACTTCAAAACCGAAGATGATGAAAATATAGCGGCGTTTTATCACGATTCCCCCGAGATAAATGTTCATTCGGGTTTCTCGGCGACGGTATTGGAACAGATCATGTTGGAACAAATCGGCATCGGCTGCTCGTATGAAACCAAAGGACGCGCTATGGTAACGCTTCCCGACGACATCGGCTTCCCGCCGTATGACTATGTGTGGTCGGACGGAGTGCCGCAGTGGGGCTATCCCGACTGTCCGAACAGACGCGACTCACTGCCCGAAGGCGAGGTGAGCATTCGTGTTATTGACGTCAATGGCTGTGCGATTGACACATTGATGATGATAGAGACTTTAAGAGCGCCGGACATTGATTGGGCTTACGAAACCCTCTACTCATCTACGCCCGAATTTGCCGTAAAAGAACACCCGATACGTTTCTACGTAACAAAGTTTGACGATGGCTATAATTGGGAATGGAAAATCTACTTCGACAATCTCGACACCAACCAGCGCGACTCGTTGGATAGAGATTTGGGCGAAAGAAAAAATGAAACCGATTTCAACTATGTTTTTCTCGAAGACAACACTTATGAGGTGCAGTTGAAGGCTCGAAGTCAAACTACGGGCTGCGATACCATTCCGGCTGTAACGAAAATCGTAACGGTAGAACCCGCCCAGTTGGAGTTTAAAAACTTGGTAACACCCGGCAGCAACCGTTTTAAAATCCACGCCAACGGTTCACAGAAATTACGGGACGTTTTTGTCAGCCATTCCCTTATCATTCAAGACCGTACGGGACGCAAAGTTTATGAAACCAAAGACTTCCCCGACGACGGATGGGACGGCGGCGGCTGTCCAAACGGAACCTATTACTTCATCTTGAAAGCAAATTCAACAAGGAAGGAGTACAAATATCAAGGTGCGCTGGTGATTTTGGGAGGACATTGAAAAAGAATCAAATCAGAAATATTATAATGTTCAATAAAAAATTTTATTTATGTCGAAAAACAGTATTACAGTTGTTTGTGCCTGTTTATTTATGATTTTTACAGGCTGGAAGCAAGCCGATGCTTGCACCAATTTTTTAATTACTAAAGGAGCATCTACCGATGGTTCCACGATGGTCAGTTATGCCGCCGATTCGCATGACTTGTACGGAGAACTCTATCATTGGTCCGCTCAAACCTATCCCGAAGGTGCTATGTTGGATATTTACGAGTGGGATACCGGAAAATTTCTCGGTCAAATTCCGCAAGTTCGTCAAACCTACAACGTGGTTGGCAACATGAACGAGTATCAATTAGCCATCGGAGAAACCACCTACGGCGGACGAGACGAATTGGTTGATACCACCGGACTGATGGATTACGGCAGTTTGATTTACATCACACTACAACGCGCCAAAAACGCCCGCGAAGCCATCTACACCATCGCCAAACTGATGGAAGACCACGGCTACGCCAGCGGCGGAGAATCTTTTTCCATCGCCGACCCACACGAGGTATGGTATATGGAATTAATCGGAAAAGGAACCAAAATGGTAACCGATAAAAAAGGTAACACCTACAACGCCAACAAAGGCGCGGTTTGGGTGGCACGCCTCATTCCCGACGGATATGTTTCGGCACACGCCAATCAAGCACGTATCACCACCTTCCCGATGAAAGGGAAAGATGTCATCACCTCCAAAGACCTTAACAAAATCTATAACAAAGAGATCACCACCGTTTACTCCCACGACGTAGTGAGTTTCGCCCGCGAAGCCAAACTATACGAAGGACCGGACGACAAGTTTTCGTTTTCCGACGTCTATGCACCGATGGATTTCGGCGCAGCCCGTTTTTGCGAATTGCGCGTTTGGGCGATGTTCAACAAGATAACCCCCGGCATGGAACAATATTGGGGCTATGCCACCGGACGCGATATTAAATTTCCCGTTCCCGCTGTGAAAGGACAACCGCTGAAACCCGAAAATTTCCCCACCAACAGAATGCCGCTGTGGGTATTGCCAAGTAAAAAAATTGACGTAGAAGCGATGTTCTTCTTCATGCGCGACCATTTGGAAGGAACAGAGTTGGATATGGCAAACGACATCGGAGCAGGTCCTTTCGCCTGTCCGTACCGCTGGCGTCCCATGACATGGTCTATTGACGGTGGCAACTACGTTCACGAACGTGTTACGGCAACCCAACAAACCGCGTTTTCGTTTGTATCACAATCGCGCTCATGGATTCCCAACAACCTCGGCGGAATTATTTGGTTTGGCGTTGATGACGCAGGAAGCACAGTTTATGTCCCCATGTACGCTTGCATGGAAAAAACGCCGGAAAGTTTTGCCGTAGGAAACGGTGGCATCATGACGTGGTCGGAGACCTCCGCCTTCTGGACATTCAACCAAGTAACCAACTTCGCCTATACCCGCTACAATATTATCCATCCCGAAATTGCCGAAAAACAAGCGGCGTATGAAGCAAGATATGTTAAAGAGGTGGAAGAAATGGACATAGCGGCGCAAGAATATTTTGCGCAAGATCCGAGAAGAGGTGTAGATTTTTTGACAAGTTATTCGGTCAATACTGCCAATACATTAGTGAAAGAGTGGAAAGAGTTCTATCAATATCTCTTTATGAAATATGTAGATGGCAACATAAAAACAGCACGTCCCGTTCCCGAAGGATATAAATATTACGCTCCGAAACGTGAACATCCGCGTTACAGCGATGAGTTCTATAGAGTGATCATCGAAAAAACCGGAGATCAATTCAAAGCAGTGGAATATTGAGAATAGATATTTTAACGCTTTTTCCGGAAGCACTGGCGGCAACGCTGGACTACAGTATTCTGAAACGCGCTTGTGATAGAAAATTGGTAGAGTTTCATCTTCACAATATCCGTGATTATGCGACCGACAAACACAAGCGCGTTGACGACTACGCCTATAGCGGCGGCGGCGGCATGGTCATGATGATTCAGCCGATAGCCGACTGCATCACCGCACTGAAAAAAGAACGAACCTACGACGAAATTATCTATACCGCCCCCGATGGCGAAATGCTCACACAACCGCTTTGTAATCAAATGAGTTCCTACCAAAACCTGCTCATCCTCTGCGGACACTACAAGGGCATTGACGAGCGCATCCGTGAACATTTTATTACCAAAGAAATTTCCATCGGAAACTACGTATTGACGGGCGGCGAGTTGGCGGCGGCAGTCATCGCCGACAGCGTAGTACGCCTTATTCCGGGCGTCCTAAACGACGAGATGTCGGCACTCTCCGACTCCTTCCAAGACGGGCTGGTCAGTCCGCCGGTATATACCCGCCCCTTCGACTACAACGGATGGAAAGTCCCCGAAATACTCATCTCCGGCAACGAACGTCAAATCAAAGAGTGGAAACTCGAACAATCCCTAAAACGAACACAAGAACGGAGAGGGGAGATGCTGGAAAAGGAGACAGAGTAACAGTTAAAAACCCCTTCCCTCTTCTAATGCAAATTCACCCCAATCAGGTGCATAAATTCTTCACGGGTTTCTTTGTTGGAGAAGGCACCGGTGAAGTCGGAGGTGGTGGTGATGGAGTTTTGTTTTTGGACGCCGCGCATAGACATACAGAGGTGGTGGGCTTCGACGACGACGGCAACGCCCAACGGGTGCAGGGTGTCGTTAATACAGTTTTTTATTTGGGTGGTCAGACGTTCTTGCACTTGCAGGCGGCGGGAGAAAGCCTCGACAACGCGGGCAATCTTACTCAATCCGGTGATATAGTCTTTGGGGATATATCCCACGTGTGCTTTCCCGAAAAACGGCACCAGATGGTGTTCACACAGTGAATATATCTCAATATCTTTCACGATGACCATCTGTTTGTAATCCTCTTTAAACATGGCGGTTCGGATGATTTCTTCGGGCGAGGCGTGGTAGCCTTTTGTGAAAAACTGCATCGCTTTGGCGACACGCTCTGGGGTTCTCAGTAAGCCTTCACGGTCGGCGTCTTCGCCCAGCAGGGTGAGGATTTCCCGATAATGGTGCATGAGTTTTTTGGTCGTTTTTTCGGGATAGTGTTCAACTATTTCAAAATTGGCGGACTTTGGCATGGCAAGGGTGATTATTAATGGGGTTGGTGTTTCTTATTTTTTATTGCCGAAACAATCAGGACGACTTCGCACGTGGTGAAAAGAAGGTAATATGCGGTGAAGGTAATGATAAAACTAACGGCGTTTTGGGTGTTATCTGCGTGAAATACAAAGACATACACCAAGACAATGCCGATAAACAAAAACATACGCAGAATGGAGATGCTCAGGAAAGAGTAGAAAAATTTGCGGGGTTCTTTTTGAAACGATTTCAACAGTCTATGGAAGTTAAATCCCGTTAAAATGAAATAGAAAATGAGCAGATAACACCATTGGTCGTGGATGAGCGGGGCGATATCGGTATGTCGCAATCCGACCGTGATAATTCCCAACACGATGGAAAAAATGAAACTTTTTATCAATAAGGGTTTTAATGTTTTCATAGGCTGTTCACGGTGAATGTCTTATGTGGTTTCGCCCGACGACATGGAGCAGTTGCCGGTGAAGAAGGCGCCGATTTCGATGACCATTTTTCCGGTTTTGATGTCTCCTTTGATTTTCGCCGTTGATTTCAGGACGAGAACGTCTTCGCAATTAATAAATCCATTGACGTCTCCATAAACTTGTGCATTTTGACATTTCATTTCGCCTTCAACAATTCCTGTTTCTCCAACCACAACGCGATTGGGAGAGATGATATTGCCAACTACTTTGCCGTCAACTTTCAAATTGCCGCTACATATCAGGTCGCCTTGTAAGACCGTCCCGTGTATTAACTGATTATGCGCGTTTTCGATAACTTGTGGTGCTTTTGCCATAATATGCCTTTCCGTTTATGTTACAAGTAATTCTTTTCAAAGAAGGATTTATATTTCGATACATTTTGATCTTGGTAGAAAATGGGATAATTCTCGGCTGAGATAACCATTACTTCTACGCCTTGTTGCGCCCGAACGAGCCCCATTACGTAGTTGTCGGACAAGATATGATAATAATATTTCATGGCGGCGTCCTTATTGGCAAAGATGCCAACCGTAACCATACCTTTTTCTCTGTCAAACATCACATTATTGACAGACAGGTTGCTCACTTTGTAGTTTTGACCGTTAAAGTCGGAAATTCTGATGCGTATGGCGTTGGAGTTATACACGTCCGGCAGATAGATAATCAATAATTGGGCGGTGTTTTCTATTTGTTCCGCTTGGAAGATAGAGATTTCGTTTTCTTCCAGAATGAGGGCACTGATGGCTTGTTCTTCTTTGGTGAGTTCTATCGGTTTTCCGGTGAGCAGGGCATATACCTCTTCGGCACGCGGTTTGATTTCGCTGTGCGGATATTTCACAATCAAACGGCGAAGTTGAGCAACGGTACTGTCGCGGGAAATAAGACTGCCCGAACTCATCGCTTTCAGGAAGTCGAACTTCGGAATGAGGGCATCGTTGGGAAATTCTGCGTTGGCTCGTTCGGCGTTGATGAGTACTACGTAATGTTGGTTGCCTTTGTATGCCAAATAGGTTTTTTCGTATAACACTCCTACGGATTTCGCCCGCGCTTCCATATCTTTGTAATAGTCGGGGTCTAAAATGAGCCGTGCCACATCGCTGTCGGGATATTTGCCGACCAGCATATCGGTATATTTTTGCCGGTTCACGTCGTCGCCAAGTTCGGCGTAACATTTGATAATCAGGTAGTAGGTCAGCAGCAGGTATTTATTGGTGGTGGTGTCGGGATAGCGTTCAATCAATTCGCCATACATGTCGGCGGCACGGACGGGTTCATGGAGACGGTCGCGGTAGATATTTCCGGCGTTGAAGTAAGAGACAATGATCATGCTGTCGGAAGCGCGACGCAGTTCGGGGGTAAGTGGTAAGTTTTGCAGGTAGTATTCCCGCTTTTTCACATCGGTTTCAAATGAGGTGGTGTCTTCTACGGGCATTCCGTCGGGACCCAATGTGATGATTTCGTCGTTGCCACCCCAGTCGAACGACTGTTTGTTGGAGATAATCCAAAGGTCTTCCAATTTTCTGGCACCAAACTTACGGGTAAATTCTTTACGCCCCATAGCAACGGTTTGCGGATTGTAGAAATACCAACTCCCCGTATTTTGTTGATTTTCTTGGTATCTGGGGTCGCGATAACCTAACTCGGTAATACGCCGTTCTTCTTCTTCCAAGCGTTTTTCTTCTTCAATGATTGCTCGAATGATGCCATCAATGACTGCCATCCGTTCTCTTTCGGGCATACCGGCAACGCGCTGTAAACTGTCTTGCTCTCTGATGGTGATGAGATTGACGACAAGGTCGGTCAATATGGCGCCACGCGCTCTGATATTTTCGTAGTCGGGATAATCTTTTGGCAACACTTGCAGGGTGGTGTCGTAGTAGGCTTGTGAGGTTTCATAGTCGCGCTCGTCGAAGAGAATGGAGGCTAAGGTGAGTGCGGAGAGTGATTTTTGATAGTCGTTTTGTACGCTGGTGGCAACGCTTTTGCGGAGATAATCTTTTTCGGATGCGATGTCTTCGTTTCGATGGGCTATCTCGTAGAGAGCGTAATAGATCTGGTCGCGATAGTCATTGTATCTTTTTTCTCGGAGCATTTTGTTGAGTTGGGCGACGATGGTTCTTTGGTCGCCCGAGCCGGCGGCGTAACATTTTGCCAAGTTGATACGTGAGTTGAACCCGATTTCAAAGGTGGTGTTTTTCTTCACCAAACGGGCATAATATTCACTTGCTTTTTGATACTCTTCGAGGTGTTGATGGATTTGTCCGCTGATAAATTGAAGGCGGCGGCGCATTTTTGTCGTTTGGGCGTATTGAATGGCGTTTCTCAAAAATGGGAGTGCCGTTCTGTACTCTTTCATCAAAATGAAATGGTTGGCAGCCGTTTCGTGGTAAAACGAGAGTTCTTTACGTTTGCCCACCTGTCCTTGGTCAATCATCAAACGGGCTAACTCCAACTCCGTTGCCGAAATGTTAAATTTTTCGGTCTTGTCCAGCGTGTGAACGAGCCACAGGCGCGATTGGAAAGTGATTTTAGGGTCGTCGAAGTGGGCAATGACAAACTCGAAAGTGCGTTTGGCACTGTTGTATTCGCGTTTGTAGAAGTAGGCTTTACCCATCATCAGGTAGGCGTCGTCAATCCATTTGCAGCGTTCTTTTCTGTCAATAAACATGGAATGTCGTTGAATGGTCGCCGAGCCTTTTTCCAAAGCGCGGTCGGCGGAAGCGTTCATCAGCCCTGCCTCTTGTATGTTGCCGGTGTTGTAAACCGGAAGAATGCCCGTGTAGTTGTCTTTTACGTTCTTTTGAAACTCTTTATAACCCTCTACTAAGGCATCATTTCCGTTCCAATAAACATTGTAATGCGCCGTCAAATTGTGGTAGTTGCGGTTGATGAAGGTGTTCTTTTTGGTGGAACAAGAAGACGCTCCCACACATAAAACAACCAACAACATCACAATAGACGCCAAAAAAAACTTATTACGAGCCTGTATAGCGCTGAAAATCATTGTCTTTCTATCTCTTTACAATTATCTAAACATATATAACATAGATTTTGCAAAAATATTTCATTTTCTCGGGTTTGCCAAATTTTTTTCATGAGGGGAAAAAATGACGTTTTTTTTCACCAAAATAAAACCCCACCTCCATCCCACAGCAGCCCATCGTATAACTCGATGATTTCCATGCTGTTTTTTTCCAAAAATGTCCGTATTTCGTTGCCTTGCGAATGTTTGGAGAGTGAGCCGATGATGACAACGGTTTTTCCGAAAACACCGCAACACCCTCCGATAAATCCATGTCGGACGCCGGGAAGCACAATCTCCTCAGGGCTAACAAACAGAACATCAACGCCTTGCCGCAAAAGATTTTTTTCGATATTTCTATCCGAACACAGAAACGCCGTGTCGGACAACGGCAGCAGGTTACAGCGCGTATAGCCCTGTGTGGTGTGGATTATTTTCTTGTCGGTGGCGTGTTGTAGCAGTGTTTCATCGCTCAACTTGGTGTTGTGGATGAAAAATTTCTCCGTAAAAACGGCGTTATAATGAACGGTCTGAGGGTGTTTTTCGCCCACCTCTTTTTGTCCGATGATGACGGTTGCGCCGGATTGAATCAGTCGCTCGGTGATTTCGGCGGGGGCGTTTGGGGCAACGATAAATCCTGTCGGGATTCGACAGAAAAAGATGTCGGGATGAGCGGCAATACTTTGATAAACACGCTTTTGCGATGGCATCCACAGCACCTCTCCCAGCGTTTCCAAACGCCGGCGTGCCGGTTCGGGCATACGGGCATCAGCAATAATCAACATGGCAATTTCTTTGGGTTAGCGATTCGTCTTCGGTGAAACGGACGGTTTTAAAATGGTGTTCCAGCCAATTTCTGTTACACCGCTTGTGTCCCGAAGCCAAACCTGCAGTGCCTTTGGGCAGGTGTATGTTGATGTTTTCGGAGACACCGAAACGGATATTTTGTTCCAACACGCCACGCCATAAATGGCTCTCTACCAACTCGTTGAACGATGGGTGATAGGGACCGGCAACCAATGT
>Ga0123353_10004689_pt1 | contig 17692 bp, 10 predicted proteins | sample TergutLab28metaG_3_FD_92763 | JGI IMG/M metagenome (GOLD analysis project Ga0123353, IMG submission 92763) | Labiotermes labralis P3 segment gut microbial communities from Petit-Saut dam, French Guiana - Lab288 P3 | ecosystem: Host-associated > Arthropoda: Insects > Digestive system > Gut ... | reverse complement strand
GTTATATGTAGCTTTCATAGTCTATGATATCATTAGCTCATGAATGAAATTAACATAATTTCACAAATTCATTCCAAATTCAAGTCAGTGACAGACACATGGTTGTTTTCTAAGATAGTTGACAAATACGGACCTTTACCTTGTAATATTCTGTTGATAAGGCCGTATAATCTGGTAGGTGTTTACCAACATTTCGGAGTACCCCTACTTGTGTACATTAGTTTCCTCCAAAACATTAGTAACCACCTAGTAGACTTTGTCTTGAGATAAACCAGAATGCAGTGGTCTGAATATTCATTTGTACTTACATTTTAACACGTTCTTCGCAGACTTTTAATTAGTCAGGTCTATCTGCCCGGAAGTTTGGTTACTTGTTCAATCGTATAATTATATGTAAATTAATTGGATATATGCATTTTACCAATAACTTCATTGTTAAGATACTTCTCATTGTTATTTATAGTTACTGATGTTGCGCTAAATTCACATATATTTTCGTTGGTGGAACGTGTACGACATTTGTTGATAACTCACGTTCCAGTTACTTATTTAAGAGCTTAATGGCATTGCATTCCGATATGACTGTGAAACAGAAGGATCATCCTCGTCCGTTAAACTGACTCTGTTTGTAAAGTTGAAATCAAAATTTAAAAGTTTATTCTGCATGGATAACGTATATAAAAATATTAACATTTCCAAAGCGCATTGTGTTCCGGTATAACAAGCCTTTTGTTCAGAAAATCCTGATTGCCTTGGGAATAGTAAATGTTTGATTTCCTTATTATAGTATTGATCATAATCTGTACATTAAGCTATATTGTACGTATCAACAAATATTAATGGTCAAAGCACATATTGAACCTCTAATATTACTCAGGCTTTTTTGTTTTAACGAAAGCACTATGCCAAATGGGTGATAAATACGCCAGATACTAATGCGTTCAAAAATAATTGCTAGAGCGCTGTGTGTTTTCCTGTCAAACAGACTAAAAAAATCTCTGGTACCCCCCCCCCCCTGCATATTGCTGTTCCTCTCATCCGGGTCATATAAATCAATTAGAAAACGCAAGCGGTTCGTTCGACACTCAGTCAGACCAATAAATTGTTAGTAGTGTCACAAAACTGCTATCCACTCACGCACACAGAGTAAAGAAACTGTTTTTACCGAACGTGCAAGGTACCAACACTTTCCATGACATCTTTTTACTTTTCTACTGTTTTTCTGTCATAATTTTAGTTACAAATTGTGGATTTTTTCAAACACCATTAGGGAAGGTCTAAATTTATCACTTTAACTCCATTCAAGTGTGCATGAATTTATTACTATTTCAGTAGAGTGCGTAGATATTTATTACATAGTTCGTATTCGAGTTCAACACGATTCGTTAATGGAAGCGATGCACAACTTTCAAGTACTGTCTGTCGTAGTCTTCCCTCACTCGGCGATAGCTTATGTTGTTTCCTCCAATTTATTTCCCTTTCCATGACGTCAGATAAAACGTAATGATGTCTATTTTTATTCTGAGTTACCTTTTTCCCACTGCGACATGAACGTGTCGAAATTCATTAAAGAGGAAGGCGTAATCCTTTGGTTCCAGAATTTGTTAAATCCTTCCAATCGACAGCCGCTATATAACTGGTCGTTAAATTAATACATGAAGAATTGAAATGAATTATTCTTACGAGCTGCAGTGGCCAACACAGAATGTGTGAGAATGTAACGTCACAATTAACATATCAGTTAAGAAAGATCAGCAATTTGTCCTGCCATTTACTTCTGATGTCCTGTTAATCGGTTGAAGACGAGAGGAGAAAGTGAGAGCAGTAAGAAGCAGTAGAAGGTAGGTGAAAGATCAGATAGTGGGAGAAATGAAAGACAAAACTCCGGAAGAGGAAAAAGAGCTTCAAACCTTTAGGAATCTTCTAGGCCTCGTCTGTCCATCCTTCTGATTGGAGTAAAATGACAATGACATTAATATGATTAAAATTTGAAGTAAGAGGTTGGGGATTTTGATTTATTGGTTCATGTAAAATTGGTTAATTTCATAAGAAGTTCGGCACGAAGTAATGCCTCCTGTTATTTTACATTAACCCGTCATCCTACCGTTCTACTCGTCATGGCCTTAGTGGTTGATAAACTCTTTTTATCAAATCAAGAATCTGGCTGTACTTTTTTAATACGCGTCATGAATATTAGCTTGCATGATTGAATATCTGTACGTAGGATCAAAATGTATTGCAGAAACGTTAACTTCTGTTGGATACCTGTCTTCCATTTGATTAACATAACTGAATAATCCAATTACACAATCATATGTACGTGTCGGTGCTGTATTAATACATTAAGAAAGCGATTTTGACACATATTAAAAGATGAAATACATCCTTAAAATCTTTTTGTCTGTGTTCCACAGTACACCCGCAGCGTAGCACATGATATGTCTCAATTAAACGAGGTTTTTAATTTGAATTCAACATTCTTGTGACAAATAGCTCTTTGATGTTATTCTCTTTTGAGATGGGTTTATACGGTACGACAGTAACAGAGTGGATAGTAGCTCGAGAGTGCAAGAGCTGGTCGCAGCAGGTGTTGTGAGAAATGGAGCACAGCATGCTTAAAAAGTTCTCCTTTGCCGCCCAGAAATTAATTACCTTTTGTTGTCTCCGCGTAAGACATCGGAATATTGTCAGGGGGATTGAGGAATAAATTAAGGCAGAAAACAGAAGTGTTTGCTTGAACGTAGTCCTCCGGCGAGGCCTTTTTTAAAATACTGGTGGAGGTGGAAATTTGATGCCAGAAGTAGACTATGCCTGTAGGCTTAGCGCATCTTGCAACTTAAGACAGTTTCTCATTGCACTCTTTTAGCACAGTTATAAACTTACCGGCTTCTAGTATGACAGCAGGAATTGCAAGTCGTTGAAGGTTAGAGCGTGTATTATACCCACTCAGTATGATAGTATGTAACTTAAAGACAGTGAATTCAATCACCAAATGAGAGAAAGAGAATCGTCAATCACAGTGAACAGAAACACTCTCCATAGTCAGTGGTAGTTTTCTGTTTAAGCTCTTCCCTTGGGATTCCCCAGGAAGGACGAGAGTAATCATATCCAGTTCGTACTTGCTTGTTGTATTGTTTCAATTACATTTTCAAGCTAACACAAAACAATTCTTCTCTTTAATTGTGTCCTATAATTGTTGCGTAAGGATTTTTCTTTTAAATTTTCCCAGCGACTCTGTATTTCTTTTAATATAGTGTTTCACCGGACAAAAGATACCTACATAATTTTATTTGATAAACCTGAAAAATAAACCACTCATATGGGAGGATAATAATAAAGAGCATCTTAAAGAAAAATTGCTTAATTTTGCATCTTGATTCGTCTGGGTCAGGATAAGTTGGGACAAGTAGTAGATTCTTTTGGATTTCTGGTTCCATAAAGGCAAGAAATGTGTATAATGGATGAACGACTGTTAAGTTCTCAGTGATGGAGTTTATCTAAGTGGTCAGCATTTCGCCCTAATTTAGAAGTGTAAACTACAGCTACATAAACATAAGCGTAAGAAGTGTTATGGTTCAGAAGGAACCGGAATCTTAAGTACATAGTTATTGCACCCTTAGCAAAGAAGTGTCACATTTAAGTATACCACAAATACAGCGACTTGTTGTGAAAAGAAAGGAACTGACAGCAACGGCAACTAAATAGAAGTACAGACTTGGCATATACCGGTGTTCAAGCATTAGTTTGGGTAGTATAACACTTTAGTTGTGAGATCTTTCTACTGAGACTGTACTTTAAATTACTGTTAATTTTATGCATAGTGATTGACCTGTTACTGCATATAGTTTCTACACACATTCATAGATATCATATGAATACAAAAATGTGTACTTCGAACCGTAATAAGATAGTGAATATGACATACGCAAGTTATGAAAGGCGGCTGTCGTAGCGAAATCTGAACTGTTACCTGACCATATTTAAGGGAACTAAGAAAAATTCCGAAACACTGCAGTCATGGTATCCGGTCATCAGACTGGGATCTGAACCCATGACCTTCCGAATACAGACAGGATATCTTCCCACTCTGGCGCCATATTTGGTACGATAATTTGATAGTTTTGCTTTCGAAAGTAACTTTTCGTATCGACAAATTAATAAGAATTTTCACAGAAACAGCAAGCTTTCTGTACATTTGAACTGCAACCGTAAGGAAGTAATTAATATTACGATACCCACAGGGCCTAAAGTATAATCTGGAAGGGGGCAAGCTTGAATGGTTGGAAGACTAGTAACCGAGTAATATTATTACTGCATATATTATACTGTGAACAAAGTTCGCCCTTAGACATTAAATCTGTTTTCTCTGAAAAAATACAGGAGTTAAGAACATTGACTCGGCACATAATATTTCGGAGATGAATGAAGTCGCTCAAATCCAAATCCTAAATAAGTCCCGAAGAAAGACCATGTACTGACACTATCTTCCAGTTGTATATAACAGTAAAGTAGACTTGCAACTATTTTTTCCTTTCCAGGCGAAGAAAACATCGAAGTGCAAGCTTAGTTAGAATGACTGTCCCAGGAAACTAGAACACCATTATTATCTGAATTATAAATCCATTCTGTGGCTTTTAATGGTGTTTTGTAGTATTTCCTTGATTTGTTTGGAGTTTGGTGGCTCGATGGACATCTTGTCTGAAGAAGGCTGGGTGGGGTGGCAGCTGCATGGGAACTTGCCATTAGCAGTTATTTGTATTCATTGGAAACTTGGCAGGGCGGAAAGTGAGCAGCGGCTGCTGCCGGCGCTGTCAGTAGGGGGTGGCCCTATACAATACGACATCCAGAATGTCGAATGAGAGGGATACGTGTGAAGCACGGCGCAAGTCCTTGTTGTCTTAAAAGTTTCTAAAGATGTTTGTTGCTACTGCGTAAATGCTAATTGAAAGGAGGGTGAAATAGGCGCTGTCATTTTAATTAAAAAGTGCAATTGTTTTTATCACTGGTTTTTGTTTTGTCCGTAGATTATTTTTTTTCATTTAACCCAAAACTGTTGTACAGAACCGATAACATTTCAAGAAAGTGCCTGTCTCTTTTCCGCAACATAGAGCTCTTAGATGAAGATCGTTATTATGTCTTCGGATAGTGTCATCTATTTCTGTTGTTATTGTCTTTGTTCTTCTTGATTGTCTCGGTTGTTCTAACACTTTCGATGTTACTTTCTAGCATTCAAAATGGAAATATCTTTAGAGTATGGGGTATGAAGACCATGACAGTACCAATTTTGTTATTAATACAACTCGATGATTCAAAACGGAGGGTGGCGCTGTAGTGTACAGCTTAATAACAGCAGACTTTTGAAATGTTTTTTTTAAGTTGTAGTTCGTGCCTCATAGAAAACACCAGCAACTTTAAATGTACTCTGTTTACAAATTCTCACGTTTTTTAATGTTTAAGCAGTTGGTACGTATAGTAAGTACTAAGCTTCAAGTAGTTTAACACAAGTTACTTGCTGTCTCTGTCCTAATCTTTTATTTCCGTAAGTGATTACATTATTAATTTGATCATTATTAGTTAACTTTACGGACTTGCGTACCTTACTATGATGCAAAGTTTCCCTCACCAGTAATTAATTAAGGTGTCACATTTGCCCTGAATGTGCAACACCACGCCCAGTAACAAATCACAGGTAAGAAAGTTACACGGCGAAGAAATTTCTAAAATTTGTCTATAGATTTTTTTGGAATAGTCCTATGAATTCAGTGTTAGTATGAACTGACTGAACATTTCTTACTTTTATTATTTTGAAATTGCGTAATTTGTATCACCGATCAGCGTAATTCAACGCGGACACTTAAATAATCGAATAATAATAAATTAATTGTATGTAGTAAGTCAGATGGTTTTTCCGAAAAAATATTCCCACTTGTTAAGTTTGCTACCCTATTACTCCTCTTTGTGGCCAGAATAAAGAGAAAGATACTTCATCGCAGTAACTGCACTAGAATAGCTTCCGAAGGAGTTCTCGAAAAATGACACGTGTTGAAACGTGTGCCAAACACTGACATAAACTAAACACTGCAAAAATTGATCTCCACAGTCGGGAAGGGAGTTGCTTGGGGAAGTTTTGCTTTCTTGTTGCATTTGAGGCGGTTACTGCCATTCAGAATAAGGCAGTACTTTGTAACAGTCCATCTTGTGGTTGGAACCAGATGCAATATATAGCTTGAATGAGTTCCTTAACGAAATGAAGGCACTTAATCTCGTTTAATAAGAGACGGTCTGTCTGGCGTAGAAACAGACAGGGAAACCTTACAGAGAAGCCTTTATCTAGGCATTGTAATGTCTAGGACAGCTGCGTCTCGTTGAACCAGTTCCCTAGCTACAAAATACTAAATAGGATTCCTTTTATAACCGTATTAAATTAAAAGGCCTAAATTAGCTTGTTAGCTTGTCATTAAATTACTGATTGAAACTGGAGAATGAGATGTGGATCGCAAGGAGCACTGAACCTTTGTTCTTTATAAAATCCTTGTTGACAGTTTTCTGCCTACAAATGGAAAGAACCTCACTCCCTTCCCTTTACACCACAGTCTTATTTTTCTGGTACCATGTTGCAAGTCATCGTTTTTCTTGTTAGATCCAGTGTAGCTCGGAGGAAATGGTATGGGGAGTAATTTAAGAAAAATGAGTGCAAAGTGCTGATCGTAAACATATTTGTGCATTTGAAGTGTTCCGTATTCCGTGCACTAATTAGAAGTTTACAGTATATGAAAGCCCAATGAATGCACTTTAATTTTATTTATGTATTCTTATTGTAACGTCATCACCCACATGTTCTGGCCAGTAATCCGGCCATCTTAAGTGCGATTTCTTGAATACAGTTTTAATTACATGTGCCTTTTAATATTGTGAAGTGAATCTGGTACATTCAATTACAGTTCGACCTATCCATATATAAATATATTTTCTACGAGATTTCCTGGGAAATTAACAATAGTCACTCAAAGCGATTTCATGTTATGGCACTACATATGCCTACCTATTTCTAATACAGGCAGAAGACCAGCTCTCCTTAACTGAGTCTGTCAGTGCCGTGTCGCTCCACTCCATCTTTCATCTCTATATTTATTATTGGTCATGTTGACCTATCTCATTTACCGGCTCATAATTTTAGTATATAACTTACAAAAACGGATTGGCTGAACTAAACAAGATACACCCTTTATTATCCACCCCATGGCGCTGCGGCCCAACGCCATGGCTTCCTCATTCTTGAGGTTTCTAGATCACACGCAACGACGCATCACAGTCGGTAGGACTCCTCTGGACGCGTGATTAGCGCGTCACAGAGAACTCTACCTGACAACACACAACACTCACAACAGACAGACATCCATGCCCCCAGTGGGATTCGAACCCATAATCTCGGTAGAAGAGCGGCCGTAGACCTACGCCTTAGACCGTGCAGCCATTGGGACCGGCCACACACTTTATACGGCACGTATAATTCCTTTATATGGGTGTTACTTCTTACAGGCAGCCAGTGTAAAACTTAATCCAATGATTGTGCATTTCTTACCTGCGTAACTATGTCACCTCATATAATAAGCCAGTGCTGCACTGCATCAAACATGACGCATATGTTACCTTCAAAGAATGTGACGTCTTATAGACGGCCGATTTTGTACAGGATCCGACGTGCGAGTGCTGTGGGGAATGCACTTCATACAAGTTGACTTTTAGGTGTCGCGAACAGGGCTAGACTCCAACTGCTGTTCATTTTGTTGGCTCTTAGACTTAATTACACGCTGAATTTAATTTCCATAAGCCAACAAATTCGCCTGACCGCAGCAGACAAGCGAACACTCGCCTGACAAGCAGACAAGTCCGTCCGCCACCCTGGCGGGGAGAAATACCAACTTCGAGTTTAAAAGGAATACAGGGTTGAATCCATCTTCGTTTATTTGTTTCGCTTCTGAACTTTAGTATGTGATGAATTTTGGAAAAGAAGAAATATATGTGAAAATGTAGCAAAGAATATTCCGTATTTTACAGACGCCGGGAATATATTTCAGTATCATCAATAGAAGGTCAATAGAGCTAGCCACATTATAGGTTGACATCTTTAAAACCTGTTTCTTTGAAATCCACTTTAATATTACCCTATAATCTATATCTTAGTCTCACAATCGGTTTCCCTCTATTAGGGTGTCCATATATATACGTGGCAACGTACACATTTCTAATATCCCCATGAGTCCTACACCCCCGCACCTTACCCTCCTTGGTTAGCTTTTTCCCTACACATTTTTCTGTGACACAAACAGTTTTTAAATTTTATTATTGAACTCCAGTTGTGATACGTATGTGATAATATAGTTACAGTTTAAGACATTTTCGGGTGTGTTTTTAACATTCAATTTAGGCGTCTAACTGAAAAATAATAGCTGAATTAACGGCTTATGAATTAACTGACGGAAAGAAGGTTGTTGGTTTTTTAATATGCCTATTATTTTGGTGTGCAGGTTATAATTAGAAATGACGTGATCGATAGTCTGTCCTCACACACCAATTTCGCTCTCATCCTGATAGGATGTGAGTCCAGGTTGCTCAGTATTCACGGACTAATTGCATGGACCCTCATTATTACTGCTGACACGCACGAGACACGTGAGAATCCTCCACACGCACGGGATTTGCTCCTGTACAACAGCGCCCTCTCCTCCCGCTCCCTCATCGGTCATGTCAAAAGACAGGTTATTAGAATAATAATAAAGCCATGAACTAATCTAAGAGCGTAGGTCGCCCGTCCGACATGACTTCTAGATGTTTGGAAAACTGCAGGGCATTGTGCGAGGATCAAAGCAAAGTAAATGGAGACAAGTTAGTTATGAACGTCACGTTCCGTCGGAAGTGAGTGTACAGGTACTCCATGAAAGAAGTGGGTGGCTACTAACGCGATTTGCTTGGGATACAAGTGTTAACACCTGAAAGTGAAATCGCACAATTCCACTGACAGTCGGATTGCACATTTCACTATGTAGCAGACTGTTAATATCACATTCATGACTGTAAGATGAAAATTTCGGGATACCATCATAAGCAAGTATGCTGCTCCTACTACTACTGCCACACTTACTACTACTACTCTACTACTACTACTACTACTACTACTACTACTACTACTACTACTACTGCTGTTAGTACTACCACCACCGCCACTACCACTACCACCACCACTACAACTACAACAACAACAACAACAACTACTACTACTACTACTACTACTACTACTACTACTACTACTAGTAGTAGTACAGCTTCTACTTACTACTACTACTACCACTACTACCACCACCACCACCCCTGCTGCTGCTGCTGCTACTACTACTACTACTACTACTACTACTCATACTACTACTACTAGTAGTACAGCTTCTACTTACTACTACTACTACTACTACTACTACTACCACCACCACCCCTGCTGCTGCTACTACTCTTACTACTACTACTACTACTACTACTACTAACACTACTACCACAACTACTACTACTACCACTACTACTACTGCTGCTATTACTATTACTACTACTATTACTACCACCGTTGCTGCTACTACTACTCCTACTACTACTACTACTCATACTACTACTACTAGTAGTACAGCTTCTACTTACTACTACTACTACTACTTATACTACTACTAGTAGTAGTACAGCTTCTACTTACTACTACTACTACTACTACCACCACCACCACCACCGCTGCTGCTGCTACTACTCTTACTACTACTACTACTACTACTACTACTACTAATGTTAGGGAATACAGAAACTGACTAGGAATGAAAAGATGTAATGGAAGATATTCATGTTTTTCCACACCGTCTCCCTACAATACACGATTTCTTACTGTCCTGCAATATTAATATCTTGTGTTATCAAATTTTCGTCTGAAACGGAACAGGGAAATCTTCCGTCAGTTTGTGAAACTACAGTAACCAAGCCTTGTCTGTAAATTGCGTTCAGGACAGTGACTACCTGATACTCAATTAACGGAAATCTTTCTTATCATTGTATGTTACGTAATGTTCCTATATCACAAAATATTTATGCATCGTTTTTCCAGCAGGGTTACTTATATTTACAGGTACTATTTCTGTCTGAGGGGAGATGTTTCGTTCCCTACAATTACAAGCTCATTTTACTGTCATTCTGACCAATGCGCATGTTGCTTCCAGTATCAATATTTTCAATGGTGTACGTAATTGTAACCTATCACATAACACGGGAATGTTGATGGTACTTGTTGCGTCTGTTTAGTTAATAAATCCTTCTGCGATCTGCATCTTTCGTATATAAATTAGTTTTCTGTGTAGTTGGAAGTCCTTCTGGTGGACACGTGTCTAATTTCTTACTGTATTTTCTTGCTGTATAATAAAAATAACACTCTTGTTTACGCGTGAACAGACTGCTATCTATTCGTTGGATTGGATCAGAAATTTTCCATTAACCAGACAGTGGTACAATTAATATTTTCATCTGTAGGTGTCTGTCAGGCATCAAAAAATCCATGTTCGATTTGTCGACAAAATTTCCTGCTAAGAGAGCTTCCATTTTGAAAATTTGTGAGAAAATAAATGACCATTATATATTTATAGACGATAAGTATTGATCTATTACACGTTCAAAATATTGTCTCACAATATTCCTAAAACCCCTAAAAAATGTAAGTTTAGAGTATAGGACATCGATAACGATTCTGTGTGTTTTATCCTAATTACTACTAGTCGGAAAATGTAAGAAATTAATTTAACGTTTGTTCGTAAATCCTATAGAAATTTAAACGGGAATATTTCGCATTTATCACCGCTATGATTTCCACAGTTACCCTTTGCATTTCACTCTTTCACTGCAGAAGCATGACATAAACAATTTTAAACACCTTGTTACATATGGTGGTGCTACCTATGAATACGGACTTATTAGGAAACATCGATGTGGCAATAGCGTTCGAAATACAGGAAGCCCAAACACTGCTTCGGTACTACTTCGCTTATGTAACTGTACCATGAAGAAATACTTGAGATACGGGGACAGAGTAACGACAAAATTTTAATTATTACGCTTATATATACGTATATGGGCCTTGTATATGTAACAGTAGAGATTTTTAATAACTGTCAGTCATTCGTTATATTCTGTTCACGATATTACAGTATAATGAAATGAGGACGGAAACATAAACTGAGCTTGCCAAAGTCGCTTAGGTTCTAACGGAGAAGTAACGATTTGATGTCAATTTATTCTAAATTATGAAAATTCCCAGGTTATTTTTTCACGTTATGGGTATTTTAGCGGAAAATCTGTTCCCTGTCTCAGCAATGTGCGCCATATGTTCAGCGGCTGCCACAAGCTGTCTATTGTTCTCAAATATTTGATGCCCTGTAGGCCAGTAAGAGATTATAATATCGATGGATTCGCAACGGATTTTGCTGGACATCCTCCTCCCCAACCTGCTCTTCCGAGCAATAATTCTCGTCACACACGTGTATGTGACAAGTTCGACCAGCCGGCTACCCATTCATTATCGCATTACATACCACAGGGTGTTATAATATTTGGAATGTTTTAGTGGTGAGAACATGGAATCAGACTCAGATATACATATAGTAGAATATTTTTAATAATCACACAAAACGTTAACCCTTTAAAGCAAAGTGTAAAAAATATGTACCTCGTTTTTTAATATGCATAAGCTCTGCATTTGGTCCTCGCTCTCTGTTTAATCCTTATGTTGTCCTTGTGATCATCAGAATACAAATAGATTGATTTTCCAGTCGGGTTTAAAGGTAAAATTAAGTTGATTTATTTCTAAAGTTTGTGCTTCTAACTTATAGAATGCAGTCTGACTCCAATTGAAGGAAGAACTGTACAAGGCTGTACAGGAAGCAATCGCTGTTCACAATAAAAATAACATGAAGCACGTAAATACACTGTGTTGACAGAATGCATAGTTCTTTAACGCAAAAGCTGTTGGTAAATACTGAGACATTTGGCTTTAAAGTTCGAAACAGTGTTAATTGGTTTGTCCATGTAACGGAGATACAAAGTTCTTAGTTCAGAGAGGAAGTGAATTTTTCATGTATTATTTAAGCTACTGGCTAGTTTAAGATTGAGTATTTTACCCTCTACTCTTTTTCTTTCATTCTGGTTGCTGATCGATCAGATCTGTAGTATTTACTCAGTCGAAGGAAAGCACACGAAACAAGTGCATGTACAATGAATCTGCACATTTTAAGCGCATTCGCAAAATTGGAAAGAGGGACTATTATCTTCATCATTTCTGTCCATTCGTCCCTCCGCCCATCCACATGGAACAACTCAGTATTATTCAAGAACTGTGGAGGAAATTAAAATTTCATTATAATCTGAAAAGAATAACAGTTGCTTTACACAAAGATCTATATACATTTATGATAATATCTCGCTCAGTTCTTCGCAGAATGAGAGATGTTGCCCACAAAATTTGTAGAGAAAATCAAAACACACTTTTTAGGTTCGACAACATTTTTCGAAAATCTTGCCGTTCATGAGATAACGTTTAAAGATATTTTAGAGCCGGACAGGCCACATATCGCAATACAGCGCATGAGCATTGCATGCTAGATACCTAAGTCTATAAACACACGCTTAGAATATGTAATACTTACTGTTTTTTCTCTGTAACAATGGTTGCACGAACGTGTCTCAGTGTTAGTGCACATGTAAGCTACAGTGCCTGTCTTGTATAAAATACAACACATGTTCATAAAGACTATCACCTATCCTATTTCAACGCCGGACTGCTGAATAGAAATCAGTTTGCATTCAGACGTTGTAGCGACTGGCCGACTCCATCGTGGTTTTCCTCCTTCCTAGACCAGATTCTATGTTCATACCCAAACTCTGCGTCGCTCCGTGTGCTTCTCTTGCAGCCTCCGCAAATCATCTTCGTAATTTCGTCCCGTGTTGCCGTCCGAAATTTATTATTACAAATTCGGCTCTATTTCAGCCCTCCTAAAATGTAGGCCAATGTATCAAAATTCGGCGTAAATATAGTAACTGCTCAACTTTTTTTTTTTGTTTTGCAAACTAAAAGATTAAACTTATCGTCGCTTTATATTCGTAACTTGCCGGCCCTCTGCCTTGCCTCCGATTTACCTGCACCAGAGGAACGAGCAAGCACTGCCGTCAGAGATATAAAACTTTCTTTTTTACCGTAATAAATGTAGTGACCTTTTCACAATATCGTCCTGCTTTGTTTATTATTTCTTTCTGTCTTATTTTCATCCTTCAGAGGATTAGAAACAAGTTTTCTGGAAGTTGAGACTTCTTGACTTAAATTTTTGTACTTATGTCTTTCTCATTTTGTCTGTAGTTTTCACAAAATCTGAACTCATATGTAAGCATTGTTTTGTGTACACATACGGATGCAAAATACGACAGAATTAACGTAACGTAGACGGGCACTCCGTAATTCGTAAGGTGCGCTCTGTTAATACGCTGCCTACCAAATATTTTACACTGGTAAAAAATTCCAATACTTATTTGTAGAGACGTGAGGCTATTTTTATAAGACAGTACTAGTGAAGTTTTTACCGTGGCTGTTTGTTTTCACTTCATTATATTCTCTTTTGCTTAAAGCATTTTCTTTGTAAAGCTTTGTATGAAGTGAATATGTTTAATGCACACATGTCGGAAATATTTATGCCTTCATATATGATGCACTTTCGCGATGCAGTACCAGGGAATTTCTATCGTTGCCAAAAGCCACCGGGGTTCAGAGGCACGCAACCTGGATGGGTGGGCGGTCCGTGCGGTTTGTCACCCTCCCTGACCATTGCTGTCTCTGATAGTGCAAAGTTTGCGAAGTACGGTTCATGTCGCACAACTAGATTCGTAGCCCTGACAGAGGTGGCGGGTGAATCCCCATCCTTGTGGGACTTCAGCAAAATTATACTCTCCTTGTTAATGTATAGAAGGGGAAACAACAGGCGCTTAATGCTGTAAACTACAGTCTGATTAAAATGTACCTTCGTTAGTGGTAGACAATATCAGTACACGTACTTGTTTATAAAGGGTTGAATTTTTGGCACTTGACAATTAAAATTCCCATACGTACGTTCAAAAGCATTTGCCGTGTTAATTACACATCTGCATTTTTTATCACTGAATATTTACTTTAAGTCTCTTCCTTTAAGAAAAATTATTCGTTTTGTCCCAGACATATGAAACTAGGTACTGGAACCCATTAGTCCCCACCCCCACCTTCCTGTTCACTGTGGAACTCTCTTTTAAAATAAAATACGGAACACTAAATTTTAAGCCGAACTTACTGTTTCAGTACTCCTAATGAAAACGGCGTGTAAATGTGAATATATGAATGTGAAATCAGGGTCTAAATTACGTTAAAGATAAAATATAATGTAGATAATACAAATTATCTCTCTTGTTTGCAAAAAAAGGTCTCCTTTCCCCGTCGGTATGGAAATTATTTCTACGTTTATAACGTTGACGAATTGTTACGTACGACGCAGGATATTTAACGCACAACACAACAGAATGACGGGACACCGCTTGGAAATCAAAATATTTTAAGTCCTTTACCTTTAATTTTAAACAACAATTAGAACTTGAAGAAACTCGAAAGGAAACTCTACATTATATGTAACATTTTATTTTGAATTTTAAGTTGAACCCATCTCTTGTGAATGCTACATGACAGCGATGAATGTCACACGTTTCAGGTGTACAGATTGTACTTTTGGTAATTTAATGCCAGGTACTTCTGAATGACTGTATTCAAACCTGAGCCTACTGTATATTCCTGATTATGTAGTGCCAAGGGAACTCCTTCCGGTACAGGGTAAATAACTTGTTTTGTTTTACTTGTACAGAACAAACGGATTCTCCAGTTCTCTTGGTATGACCTGATATCGGAATCATTCTGTTTCTCTAATTGTAATGTCTTTCCTGCATCACATCCTTTTTAGATAGCAGGATTATCCTTGTAAAGTGTGGAAATAAGTCGTGAAAAATGAAATTGTAAGAAATGTGGTACTCTTGAAACTGAAGGGCGGAAATGTTATTGCCTGCATAATTCAGTAATTAGCTGCTGCTGCTGCTGCTGCTGCTGCTGCTGCTGCTGATGCTGCTGCTGCTGCTGCTGCTGCTGCTGATGCTACTGCTGCTGCTGATGCTGCTGCTGCATAGCTTTCACTGCATAATTGATACGTTATTAATATAACAGAGACATAATGCCTCTGGATCACTCTGACTGATACGCTGTTAGACGCGTTTGCTCCTCAAAGCTCAACTGTAATTCAATTCAGGAGGGTGCCTGCTCCCTGAGACCACACGCCCTGCGATGTCGCCACAGTCGCGAATTTTTGTGTGTCCATACGTAAAATAATGTAACTAACTCCACGAACCAGAGTCCCATGGAGAAGCCAATGGGTCCTCAATTGAGATTTTCTTTATGTGAAGGTCCGGAAACATGTACAAAGTTCAAGGCGCTAGCTCCTCTCCTGAACCAATCAGAAACCTCCTACACCATTTCTTTAAGATCTAATGTAATATAATCCTCCCATCAACCAAACTTTCTCCTGCATTCAATTTTCCCCACAAAAACCACCGTCCATGACCCACTCTTCGCCCAGCCCTTTCCATCAGTTTGCCCAACGTGAAAACGCCTATTCGGTGAGCAGTAAAAATCATGAAAGTCTTCACCTTGCCTTTTTCTGCAGCCTGTTGTCACTTCTTATTGGCTTCAAATACCTGAGCACCCTGTTCTGGAACACTCTTAGCCTACGTACCTCACCTTGTATGTACGAGAGACTATCTCACACCCACATAAAACAACAGGCAGAGTTTTATTTCCGTGTGTTCTAACTTTCGTCAGTACATATGTGTTCCTGTACTCACGCAAATGCGGATGTTGGCAAGGGACCTGTCTTGTTCGCTCCAAGTTTATCGATATTACAGTCTGGTAAACTAGAGAACTACACAGGAACAATGGCAAAAATCTCAAAATCGCGGGTCACGAGGCTGTTCAAAATTACACAGTAAACTTAATATGAGTCATGTTTACCCCCCCCCCCCACTTTATTAACGATGTAGTTTGTACGAAGGACAGGCAGTCTAAATACTTAGATGAGAGTCTTGCCCTTAATTTAGGGAAAGGAGATGGTGAGGAAGATTGTGGGTTGCAGCAGGTTAAGTTAGAGGGCTTATATCAGTACAAATCCTACAAGTAAAATATCATCAGCAGCAGCAGCAACAGCAGCACTTCAACCCTTGGTGGGCTTTGGATTATTTAAAGTAAAATGCAGAAGACCAAACAACTGCAAGTGTTATCTTTTCGCTTATGTGTGTATATATATTCCATTAATTTAAAGTAACTTATAACATGGCCTAATATACTGTGCATATAACTCTTATCGGAAACATCACTGGCATAATTTTTTAACTATTTCCATCCACACTCGAAACATACTTCACGAAGTTCCGAAAGCACTGTACTTCCGGAAAGCGCTGTTTTATTTCAGTGACAATCGAAAGAGTTCAAAATCGTGTCTGTGATGATTCGAATGTTACACCATTGTCGAAGAACTAAGTGGATCATCTAAATCATATCCATTTAAATTGTGTATATTTTGCTCTTTTTCGATTAAGGACCAAATTCGAGCTAAATTACCATAATGCTTGAGTGGTCATGGTCCTTTGTGGTCATTTGTAAAGGTAAGTTTACTTTACCTATACGATTAGTCATATTGTCTTAGTCAATGCTGGTCAAATCATGCCATCGAGGATCGTTTCTTTGAATTTGGCTCAAGTATGAAACAACGGTGAATTAGCAGGCTAATATAGAGAGTGCAAAGTGTCAAGAACATTGAGAACCTGAAGACGGCAGTGACCACTTGCCGAGATATCGTGTGTATTAGACCTCGGATAACGAACAAAACTTTTCCCTACATTTTTTCGGCTGTCAATTATTTTAATAGGGTTCGTACCATGATATCGTCACATTTCAATATTATTTTGTTCGACGCCAACAAATATAATACTATTGAACTATTTTGTAGTCGTTTTTTAAGAAAAGAAACGAGAGATGACTGCCTTCTAGGAGAAGAAAGTAGATTTATATCTTGAACACTGTACCTGTCAAACATATAAATAAGTACATTTGTTATGTTGGGTTTAATTTGACATATACGTGCACTTGAAACACAACCGCTGATTCCAATATGCGAAATAAAAATGCAAATTCAGTCCTGCGGGTTTCTTGCGTGGACGATTTTAATATGAACATGAGGCTGCGTGCGTATAACGTAACATTGAGGCGTGTTCGTGCAACAATTGTTGCAGTGGAAAAGCAATAAGTATTACATATTGTGAGTGTGTGTTTGTAGACGTAGGCGTCCAGGATGCATTGCGCCTGCGCCATATTGTCATCTGTGACCTGCCCGGCTCTACGGTATCTAATGAACGGCATAATTTTCGAAAAAAGTTATTAAATATGAAATGCGTGTTTTGAATTTCTCTACAACTTAGTCTCAACCATTTCTCTACAACTTAGTCTCAAACATTTCTCTACGACTTAGTCTCAAACATTTCTCTACAACTTAGTCTCAAACATTTCTCT
>Ga0123353_10004688_pt1 | contig 17692 bp, 5 predicted proteins | sample TergutLab28metaG_3_FD_92763 | JGI IMG/M metagenome (GOLD analysis project Ga0123353, IMG submission 92763) | Labiotermes labralis P3 segment gut microbial communities from Petit-Saut dam, French Guiana - Lab288 P3 | ecosystem: Host-associated > Arthropoda: Insects > Digestive system > Gut ... | reverse complement strand
TACACTCTTCCACCCTCTCGAAGGTACTATTATCAATCCTCACACTGTGATTTCGTCCTGCATTCTGATCTCGAGACATAACCATGTACTTAGTTTTATCCGCACTTATTTCCAGTCAAATCTCCCTAGTAGCAGCTACTAAAGCTTCTGCGTTTTCCTTTAGCGTATGTAAACTTCCTCCCAGTATAACTATAGAGATTAAAATACTAAAATTCTTAAATAAATAAAATTGACAAACATATAATTAAAATGGTGTGATATGAAACTACGTGAGTGAGTCGCTTCAAGTAGAAACTTGCAACCGTTTTTATTCTGTCTGAAGTATGTATGCAGTTGGTTAATATATTAATTGTAAGAATATGCACAATACGAGTAACATAAAATTCACAGTATCAGTTGTGGATATGGCATAATACACTAGAGAGAAGAGATTTTTGTTCTGAAAACCATCTTAAATGTGACAGAGTCGTAAAGAAATTACCTACAAAAGTTTAATGTTCGTGTTGCTACTATTAAATATTGTTTAATTGTGACGAATTTGCTTCCAATATTTGAAGAAACACTTTATTTGTTGATTAAGCTCTTTTGATTACAGACATGAACGAGGAGTGAGAAAGGAAGAAACCGTAAAAGTTATGTCTCAAAGTGTTCAAAGAAGTTTATTTCTCATATTTCCGAGTAACTTGACATTGGTCTTGGAACAAAGTATAATGGTCTCTGACTGGTTATAAAGGTGCATCCTCAAAATATATAACGTTTTTTAACATTTATTAAACATGAAAAACAATTGCCTGCTAGATTTGTGCAATTCATTTGCTGATTTTATTGCAGCAAATCTTGGTAAACCTAAAAACATTTGGTTTATAAATGAAGCCGATTTATATCTAAGAGACGGGAGAGTCGCATAGGGTTACATAAACTCAAGGCCACTAGAATTTACTCTACTTTATCCAACAAATTATATCCATTGGATTAAGTTGTCCACCACATATTCCTACAGGAAAATGTGAATTCTGGATATCACGAGACATTCGCCGAAGATAATTTTTTCCTCTCTTGCAACGAATCTTGATCTTAGTCACGAACTGTTAATATTATTGTGAATATTTTACACATTTATTTCCCAGATACTGTAATGTACAAAGGCTAGACAGACAAGCACAGATTAAGAAAGAGTCACACTGTGGGAAAACGGACTGCAGGAGATGGTTCGTAGAGTACCTGGGGGCAACAAGAAAGGAGAAACAGTATCGTGTTGTGGGGCTGGAATAGAAGTTGAAATGAGAGATGCGTGACAAACGTATTGAAGGTGTAAATGAGGCTACTGTACTCGGCTTGTAATATCGAATAGGTTTAATTAGCTGTACTAAGGAAATGTGAAGTCAGCGTAATGTTTTTGTGAAATATATTTTTCAAGAAAGCTAGACGTACTGGACAATACAAAGAAATCGGAGGGTTCAAATGTTTGCGTTGAAGAGGACTGTCCCGAAAACGAAGAATATGAAGAATATAATTTGCCGGGATGGGGGAAATAGTGTTGATTTGAATAAATGAAATCCGGTGCTAAATGGAAGGATTTGTGAGCTATGGTATGTGTTAAAGTATACGAAGTTGAATTATAGGGAAGCAGTGTTGTGGGTACCCCGCAGAAGAAAGGATGGAATGCAGTGTTGTAATTAATCAGTGGGATTCACATAGTTGATTGACGCAGCAATTCGAAAAAGCGGACAAAAAGAGTGAGCAAGTGATGTGATGTAGGAAGAACTGTGAAGCGATGAGAAAGGAGAGGAAAGAGGGAGTTGGACGCTACGCCATGGAAACTTAATGCACGTCACAAAACAATGTGTTCAGCCTTGAAAAGCCGAAAGATTGTCATCATGCCTATGGTCAGACTACCCTTTCATCAGCTGTTACGACAGAATAGCTAACCCAGCTGTATAATTTGGGAAGCTGGCGTACGAAGACCAGTGAATGAAATGAATGGCGGCGAGGGGAATGTGGAGAATAAGTGAGTCAATGTAGATTTAAGACCGATCCGTTGTACAGGAAAGTGCGGTAGGCTTATGACAGGAGTGTTTTTAGAGTGGGGAGTGTATTAAATGCATAACAGACGAAACGATTTGTGTTGTAATACGATATATGTATTCGGGATGGAGACGGGTTACGGCTAGTGTGAAAGTTTATTTTTTTTTGGTAGCGATAGTTTTAGTTATTTGAAAGAAAACAGAAGAATTATATCTGAAGCAATCCTGGTAGTCTAGTAGATTGTGTTACACAGGAAAATAGCAGAATGTTTGAGCTTATTCAAGGTGTTGTGAAAAGTAAAAACAGGTTATGAATGCAGGAGAAAATGAGTTCCCCTTTAATAATATGTCTTGTCTTTGGATATATATATATATACATAAGCCCCACTTAAAGTAGTTCCGATAATCCGAATTTTACGATATAGGTAGAAGAATAATTCGAAGGTATATGTGAAAAAGTTTTTTTATATGAGTAACGGACGTGACCTTATGCACATAAGTACTGGCTCCATCACTATTTTATAGGTACAAATTTGTTTGTTTCGGTTAAATTAATGTTTTGAGTTTGAAGTAATAGACAGACAAAAGGTGTCATTATGTATTAATGTTAGAAGGTATGAAAAAAACAGAACTTGAACTGGATAAGACTGAATGTATAATATTGTTATGAATAAAGAATGCACAAGGTAAGAATGGAAACGAAATTGCAGATCGACTTGCGAAGGAGGCAACTTAAAACTACTACGTCACACACAGTAGGATATCAAAAAGCGCTATAAAAAATTATACCCGAAAAGAAAGCATAAGAAAATGCAAAGCCAATGGGAGGAAAAACGAAAGGAGAGATTATTAAAGAATTTTTCCCAAGCGTATAGAGTAGACTGGCAGTGAATCCAAACTTAATTCCAAATGTAACTACAATTATGACCGACCATGGAAATATTCGATCTCACTTGCATCGATCAAAAATTAGAGGAAGTCCAGAGTGCCCATGCAAACATGGCACACAAAGAGTAAACCATCTGATATTCCAGTGCAAAATGCTAAAGAACGAAAGAGAAATTCTGAAGAACAGTGTACTTAAAGAAAGCAACTGGCCAGTGAGTAAAAGTGTACTAACCTATAGGAATCTGAAGAAATTAATTGGATACATAAAATCAATGGACCTTGAAAAAATAAATCATTATAACGAACAGATATAATGAACACAAACAACAGAAATGTAAGATTAAAATAGCATGTGTTATTACTTACTGTAATGGAACATGCCGAGGATTTAATAAAAAAAAGTAACAATAGTAAGTATTAAAAGTTTACCCGGTATTATAAGAAAGGTAATGAATATCTTAAAATTTTAACACAGAGCATATCCAGAATAAGAGATTTGGAAAGGTGTTTCAGTGTCGGTAAATACAACTGATAAACTGAGGAAATGTCAAGGAACACTGTTTTAAAGGGAAATAAATACTCAGGAATGCAAAAATCCCGGTTATCAACAACGCTCTCTTGTGTGAATTTGGTTCAACAAGTAAATATGAGGGTTGTTTGACCGTGGCTCTTCCTCATGAAATAAAGTGAAATCCCAACTTGATGCAACTAGGTAAATTTTTTATGTATTCTTAGCGCGACATGTTTCGGGTAAATACGCCCATCATCAGGGGCATTAGATGTTGAGTTTCAGCATTTGGTTTTCTGCACCGAGTTTTTGGATGGGTGGTGGTCTTGAGAGCCACTGCGTAGGTCGTGTTTATGGTGCGGATCGTGTCGTGCGAGTCGCACGGCACCATGCGCACCGCACACACGACCTACGTAGAGTCTCTCAAGACCACCACCCATCCAAAAACTCGGTGCAGAAAACCAAATGCTGCAACTCAATATCTAATGTTCCTGATGTTGGGCTTATGTACCCGAAACATTTCGAGCTAAGAATACATCAATAAAATTACCTAGTTGCATCAAGTTGGCATTTCACTTTATTTCACCACTAAATATGAATACGAACATGATATGCAGTAGGGTAGTCTTTACCATGGGCGTAACGTGGGGGTGTAAGGGGGAAAATGCCCCTCTAATAATGTTTCCACCACAGGATAAATTTTTGGCTACTGAGTTGGAGAACAGCAAATAAAAATTAGAAATATTTTCCCAACGATTACTCTGTACAACAAATTTAAACTTTTTCTGTCCTCTGAATAAAACAGCCTGGTTTTAGTTGTTCTTAAGGGGCTGAATCAGGATGTGCAAGAAAAATGTCCTGTCACATACCGCTGCCAAGAAACACAGCTTTCAATTTAATTATTTATACACAAAATTCTTACAGAATAAATAAAAATTACTTTACACGTGAACAAATGTAAAATGTCTTCCTTAATATTTTTCTTCTGTAGTCAATTTCTGGGGTTTCTCTCACTATAAACAACAGCATTCTGCAAGCATATTACAGTTCCATCTTCTCACGAACTGTTTTTCCATAATGAAAATGTCTTTGTGAAATCTTTCACCGTCTTCATCGCTAAATTCTCCCAAGGTTTGAGGGAAAGAGTCCATATGAGAATCGTGGAAATGTAGCTTCATTGACATTTCCACTCCATAACGTGGAAAAACATGAACATTTTACTAACAGTTTCTCTATAGTTTTCAGCTTTGTGGTTCCCAAGAAAATTAGTGCACACTTACTTGATAGTATTCCATGCTGCCTTTTCAGTTTCGCTCAAAGTGCAGTGATAGTCCAGCTACAGCATAACCTCTCATAACTGTGGATCAAAGAAGACTCCTCCTTTCTCTGTAATCTCACTCAATTTTGGGAAAGTGTTTCTCAAATAAGCGAAAGCTTGTCCTTCTCTGTCCAGAGCTTTAACAAAGATCTTCATGAATCTTGCTTTAATTTCTAGAGGTGGGAGATAAATATCTTGAGGATTCACTAATGGTTCTAATAAATTTTCACTTTTCCTGGAGTGAAAGTGTGTCGCTGACGCTGGTCTTTACGTGCACAATGATGTATTTTTGTCGTGAGTGTCTAATTCACATAAGAAACAGCTGCATTTAGTGTAACCTTGCTGCATACCAAGTAACAGTCCCAGTACCTTCAAATCTCTACTTATCTTCCACTTATGCTTGTCATAGTCAATGTAGCTGAACAAAGTAAGAATTCTTTCATGAGATTCCTTCGTGTGCACAGAGTATGCTAGTGGAACAGAAGGATAAATTTTGCCATTGTGAAGAATCACTTCTTATTAACTGACTTTCGATGAGTCAACAAAAGCCGCCACTCTTCTGGATTATGAACATGACCCAAAGCTCCAAACAAACAATCTGCATCTTTACAATACACAACATCTTCTGAGGACAAAGAAAACTTTTCAAAACCACTCTGTCTTCTCCTAAAGGGGGTGACTAAAACCTTTCTCTAGCAGATTGCACCCATGCAGTCGTGAAGCCAGCAACTCTGTGTTTCTGAAAGTTTTAAGTCACTAACAATATTATTGATCTCTTGTTGTGTGATGAGAGGAGGTAATATTGACGCTAGTGAGAGAAAAAAACTATCGGGATCCTGGCACACTATACTGGTTGTAGTTCCATGCCTGTTTTCTGACAATCTCTCCTGGCCTTCATCATTAATGGTCCAGTCACTTGGGTTTTTGGAATGGGAAAACCGTCATGAGGAACTGGCCGTTTTACCAAGGGCAAATTCGGGTATTGAATGCCACGCTTTGATACTGCAGAGAAGCCTTTCACGTTGGTCAAACAAAAATAACACTCTCTGGTGTAATTTTTTGTTCGCCTTACACCATCAAAACTGCAAATCGAAATGATGATCGCGATCCCTGCAGCCACTTTCTTAACATACTTGCACATGCACCACAACAGATATGAGGGGCTCAAGGCTTGTCTAGGTCCCCGAATTTGCAGCCAAAATATAATTCGTAAGCTCTTTTTGCTGTAGGCTTAAGACTGTGTCTTTGAGCTTTCGCTGTAAGTTCTCCACATACGTAACAAGACTTATCAGAGTTTTGACACATATTCGAGACATTTGATGATCAGTTGCAACAAACCCTAACATGCAAAGTCACACAAAAAATTATCACCGTCATTAAATGTCAACAAATAATTCAGAAAACATATAGAAAATGGAGTTGTTGAAAGATATCATGCCAGATATTGTGGGAAGATGGTTTTAGCAGGTGAATAAGCGAGATGAAGCGCCATATGGATGAGAGTTAGGTGTTGTCAAAAGGTGTAAATTAACGACAAACTTTGAAGTGCGTGAACTTTAAACGATCATATGTAACACATTACATTAGAAAATTTAACAAACAAGACGGTTCACTTCTTAAGTGATCGGTACATGATAGAGAAAAACTAAACCATATTTGGAAATGTCGTGTAAAAATAAAGCAAAATAACCTATTCTCATTTGGAGGGCGAAATCTGTGTTGTGCAGTGTTATTGGTGTGGTGTAAAAGACAGAACGAACAAGACAGGAAATGTACGTATAACGTAACATAGGAGTGCATATGCGTGATTACTGTCGTCGGGGAAAAGCAATGATTGTGTGTGTGTGTGTGTGTGTCATTAGACCAACTTATCCAACACGCAAAGCGCATGCGCCGTATTTTATTGTCGTGTGTGGCCTGTCTGGCTGTACCGTATTTTTCCACATTTTCTCACAAATGTCGCGACTTTCAGGAGAACGTCACTGAATAGAAAATGTTTGATTTTATTTTCTCTACAACTTGTGCCTGAAATATTTCTCATTCTAAGAAGGATTCATCAAGATGTCTTAATAAATGTTTATTCTTTTTACACGTAAAGTACCCGTTTTTCTATTCAGATTTTAGTGCAACTTGTCATTGTCAACAGATTTTCGAAAAGTATTCAAATATCAAATTTCATGAAAATACTTTCATTGGGAGCTGAGGTGTTCCATGCGGACAGACAGACATGACGAAGCTAATGGCCACTTTTACAAAATTTGTCTAAAAATAAAAGACCTGCCTTTCAATGCATCGCAAATTAAAGTACCTTACAACTATGGTCGGTCCCCCCCCCCCATTATTACCGCCTAGTTTTATCTATGGTCTTGACCGTCGTATTCTTTGACGTTTTCCTTGTTTATACTTCATGGGGCTTCCTTTAAGTTCTTTTCTATAAAAATTCGTGAGTATGTTATTTTGGATAATTTTCAACATTAATTTAAGAATTCTTACAAGTTCGAATATTTACAGCAGGTGACAGGAGTAGGAAAAGTTTGTATATTATCAGATGCAAACAAACAGCTTATCAATTTTCAACCACCCTGTATGGTTCACTATTGCGTGTTCACGCACTACAGCCTTCTGATGCGGAGTAGCGTCAAATTCTCGTTAAAACGTAACATTCCTAACGCTGCTGTGTCTGTATCATTAGGGTCGTCTCTTTCGGATATATTTTGAGGCGAGTAGTTACCGAAAGTTTATCATGCAGATTTTTTCTACTGTAAAAGTTTCACAGTTTACAAATTTGAATGGATGTTCACGGGGTTTTGAAGGAGAGTATGATGTTATCGCATAATGAGGACAATAAAACTATTCGCGCTTTTTTATGTATGATTTTTTTCCAACAAAATTTTAAGGTACATCTAGTCTTTGAAGTCTTTATTATAACTTTTCTCGAAACAGCATGGACAGTTTCCGTTCACTAAAGCATTTTCCCTAAACGATAAAAAACTGAAGCAGTAATGGAGCTATCCCAGTACAGGCCTGGACTGGCACATAGGACCCCAGTAGTTTGAAGTTCACAGAATTTCTATGCAGTCGGCACATGAAGGTGACAAGGATTCCAGCCCTGCACACAGGGCGCCTTTACTTCCAGCAGATACCCTGGTACTACTTTCTGCTACAGACTGAACGAACTCTAGGATCATAGTGCGGCCGCAAGGATTAAGTCAATTCAAAAGCCCTATAATCCCATCGGGAAATGTAGCAGTTAAGTCCTACATTAATCTTCCGAATTTTCTCAGATAAAATACTGAACGAGTTACCGCTTAACCTAAGTGTGCCTATGTTTTTCTTCTGCTTCTCTAGGTAAATACAGAGTAAGTCAAAACTCTCTACAACTGTTTCCACCTAAATATTTGCCGACTTAAATTTCATTATCACTTTTTCGTCTTATCTACTGTTATGTAAAATCTACATCCGAGCAATTTGGATCACTTGGTAACGTTTCATGTAGGCACCCCGGATAATTTATGTTCGAATTCATGCAGCACATCAACAAATCTGACTGATGTTCTTCGCTGTATTCTTTAGTTTCTCCTGGAATATGCCAGGGATAGACATAAATTACACACGCTCATCTCTTGAGTAACTTTCTGGCCTGGTCTGCCCTTGTCGGTAATTGAGTAATTCTCGACGTGTGGGATTGTGTTTACTGAATTAGTAGATTTATGCTTTTGTAATTGAATTCGCTTTGGCTTAGCACTGTACTTTGCGGTAAATCCGGGACAACACTTTCGAATGCAGGTGGTGTTCTGTTTGAATAATTTGCCGTTTGCCCTTCGAATGCAACTAAAAGAACACTTCTAATTCCGACTGTTGTTTACGTCTGTTAATCATGAACTACATTTCAGATTCTCGTGAACTACATTTTCAGATTCTCTCCTGGTTATTTTACAAGAATCCAACGGATTCGGATTATCTCCTTCATATTAATGGTGCATCACGTCTCATCGTTATTTTTAAATCAATATAGATGAGATTCTCAAAATATCATTGATCAGTAGTTGAGTCGATTTGAGTTCGAGGCTAAGTGGTTTCAGACGATGGCCCTTGAACAGCCTGGTAAATTATAAGTACTTAAGTTTCTTACAATTAACTTTATGAACTATCCAGACTTGACTCTTTCTTTCTTTGGCAGCTTTAACAGTGTACTTTAGGAGATTATTTTCCCAAAACATTGAACTTATGTCCGGCTGCAGTATTTTCTTGAATATAAACTATTCTTATGATTATATATACTTGTGTGTGTGTGTGTGTCTGTGTGTATGTGTATGTATAAAACATGTCCAACCTTCTCTATATTGAGAGCTAGCTGTGACACCGTCTACAAAATTCCAGTTCAGACACTCAACTAAATGCTCTACTACAGAACTAAACTGCAAGCTCTTCTTGCCACGACCTTTCCAGTAAATTACTTATTCTCATCGTTCATTTGACACTGGGAAGTGCTGGATTACTGACAGACACTTAACATAATCCACAAGTCAATTAAATACACTGGGTGCCTGAAAGAGCACTGCAAAATATAAGCTGTGTTACGCCGATAAATTTTGTTTTTGCCAGTCTCTGGGCGGTGCTCTAAAGGATATTCATCCTATTCCAGAATCTCCAGTCATTGTTTGTTAGGTATCTTTTTCAAAGTACATCTTTATCTGCAATTAGTACAACTTTGGAACTAACGAGGATTGTGAACCGTGATATGCCAAACTGATCAAAATCAGCCTTCCAGATTTGTCATTTCAGCAGGTAATCAACGCCAAAAATTTAAATGGGAAAACTCTAAAATAGCGTTGCTTGTGAATATTTCATTCATAATAGAGAGAAATTACACCACATTGCAGGTCTTCCTTATGTAAGACAAAACATGATTTGTGTAGTTGAGGCAAATATCCCGGCTGTTGGTTAACCTCATGTACTGTACGTCTTTACAACCTTTGTCCATTTCACAAGAGGTTAGGGAGGCCACTGTTCCGTTATGAACAGGGCGAAGAAGAAATTAATTCCGTTATTCCACTGCGTAGCCAGTCACTGCGTTGGTTCATCTTAGGTAATTGAAATTATTAGTAGCTAGCTCCAGCTCAAAGTGCGTCACAAAGGCGGGGGAACAATTGCATTCTGCTACTTATGTAGCTAAACATCCTTTTACAGCTTTGTGAAAACAAAAGCACACACATTCATCATTTCAAAACACAGGTTGCTGTGAACCATGTAGAAGGGAAGATTTCCCACACTTGTAAAATAATTTTATTGAAATTTGTCGGAGAATGTTTTTGTATTGGAGCATGTTCCAGTTACTTTAACAAGCACGGAAAATTACTGTGGTTAACCTGATTTATATAAATTACCCTCATTGATATCTGCCTTTTACATTACGTTCAGGGGAGAAATACGGGAAGCAGACTTGGTTTCCATATTAACCGCAGTGCTTTAATTACTAGTAACTTGTTTCGTTTCAGTGTGTACCCTATAGGTGGTACAATTACTAATCCCTTGATTAATGGACAGTATTTCCCAAACTGCTTGTAATATAAGTACATACTGACCACACAATTCTGAGAGAAGAGTTGTACAAAATGTCATAAAACTTAGGTATTTTCCTAGCAAATGCCAAACAAACAAGCAAAGCTTTTTTCTGAACGACTGAATTTCTAACTTAATACATGTCAATCTAGCTCGTGCGAATGTTTCAAAAGTGTGGTTAGAGAGTAAATTTCCTGAGCACTCGCAATATTGTCGCTAAACGCATCTTTTACAACAAACATACGTTACTACAAATCGATAAAAAAAAAACTGGCGGTGCGGCTTTATATCCGTTCCAGTAACACAATGCTCCATTAATTCAGCCGAAGTTCATAAGCGTTGTTTATCAACGCAGATATTTATCGTAAAATGAAAAGTGTTTTCGTATCGTTGTGGGAAAATTCTTTTGTATGAAGCGTTTTTATTATAGACCAAAATGACCAGAAATTTTGCATGAATAAACTCTGTGATTCCATGGTTGATTTCTTCGCTTTTTTCAATAACGTTTGGGTTTTTTGAGCCCTGTATCTGTCTGTCGTTCCTCCAACTCAGCTTCTAGCATCAATAGTACATACACCAACTAAATACATTTGTAAAATATAGCATTGAACTAATTTCAAAAAACACCTACATATTTTGATAGTTCTTAATTTTCTGTCATCTACAGATTAAACAGGATTGTGGCGCGAAAAATAATTACATGGAAGCAATACTAGATGATTTATTCAGTGTCCGATAATTTGTATATTCATAGGTATGTGAAAAGATACAACTTTTATTAAAGTGTAAGTTTTAATTCAATTTAAATTACAACATAGCTCTCATGGGAAATACTATGAGACGAGGCTGAAAAGTGGCGAATAAATGTACCAATCTCTGAAAAATCAGCGTGAAGATTTATACAGATATCTGCACAGAGCTTCAGTTATTTCGATGTCTATATTTACAAGTACTTCTGAAAATTAAAATTCATTGTGCAAAACACAGAATTTTTTAATAACTTTCTAGTTGTTCTGAGGAATAGATTTCTTTCTTCGTAACCCTGCTGACGAGCCGTGCATTCGGTCGTCCAGACGTCATCCAATTCAGTTGCATAAAACAATAACACTGACTGCCTTTGTTGTTATTACTCAATGTTTGTCCTCACGCTAAAATATTTCGTAATTACACTGCAGGATTCGTTACAGTTTTTGGAATTAAAAGTAGGTATATTATGGAAAAAAATTATTTGCTTTGTTCCTGTCAGTCGAATTCTCTCCTGCTATTTCTTTATGGATTTCTCTTCTTCAACTTACATGGCATGCAGAGAGTAGACACATTACGGACCAGCCTGTGCTTCTTAATGGAAAGACGCTATGAATCCCAATTTATAAGTGGGAGAAATAACGACAGTATCGTCTTTGACCGCACACGAGAGTTATGTATAATTGCTTCATATTCCAATTAAGACCGCTAAGTTACTCTCGTTTCAAGTACCGTTGTTTCTACTTCCCACATTCGTGAGCTTAAAGTTGTTATTCCGTAGTTATGTAGAAGAAAATTAACAAGATTAGGACTGAATGGCCTAGCCCTCATGCAGATTTTAAAGTATACGGATCAATCTGTATTTAGAATTAGTAACCACATGTTTTGTTTATAGTTTTATTAGGTGAAGGGGAGACAAAGAGAATTTCATGGACGATCCATGAGAAATTTGAAAATATCGAATCACCAAAATACCTCCGAAAATTAATTTCTTACCACAGAACGCCCTTCCCGTTTCTTTAATTGTGCGTGACTAGAGCAGCAGTCTAACAACCACACAAGTTCTAAAGCGCAACCAGGTAAACTACAGTCCATTCTAAAGTATATTTCATCACTCTCCATTTCCAGCTTTCCGGCCTGTTTCATCTTAGCTTAGTTCGTCATGTCAGACGGGTAATTTCAGGGCTCCAATTTCCGGTTTGTGCTATTAGCGTACACATTCCTACAACCGTTTTAATATTTTCATGCCTTACTCTTAACAGGACTATAGAAATCCTGCATCCATCTGTATGGAAATTAAGGTCCGTAGCGTCGTAATCGAAAAGGCTAGTAGCAGGATAAATGAGAATTGTTCCCAGTCTTCAGAAAAATCCAGTGTTTTGTGCCGAGAACTTTTCGAAATTTCTGACTTAGTGACAGATTGGAATCTCTGGTTTCAAATCTCTTTCATATTAAAGCTGAAATCACCAATCTCCGTAACAAAAGAAATAATCAAAATGGTGCTGTACAAGTCTCAAATCAGATTCATACTGTATAACTGTGGTGAATAAGGTGATTTTGTTCTGTGTAACGGTTGTGAATTGTTAATAAATTAAAGAATGTTTGGAGAATAAAGGTAGGCATTAATTAATTAAAGGGTGGATGGTTAGAAGGGTGAATGAGTAGTTGCTTAGGAGGGTGTATAGACGAATCTTTCAAAAATGGATTAAATAATAATTGTACTGTACCATAAGTTTATTTTTTATATGCTGGTCGATTGTGATACTTATCTAGTGTAAGTGCGTGTGGATATTTGGAAATTCCAGGAAACTTTCCGTAAATGGGCCACAGATTCAGGATTTATCCAAATTAATTCCACATATTTCCTTCAATATTAGAAGGTTATGTTTCCTCCGGAAATTATTATAGGCCGGGATAGCGTAGTTGGTAGAGAGAATCGATACCCTTTGGACAGTGAGGTAATCGAATCCCACTGGGTGGGATAGATTCTCCGTAGTCCTTCATACCGGCCAAGAAACACAGCTAGACTCCTGTAAGACGAACACCACATGAATTCCAGGAGTAAAGCGGTCAGGCTGTGATTCTGCCCGCTCACTCGCTTCAGTACCGAGGATAAGAATGGGTTAAATTATGCCTCCGCCTAAACTCTGTTCCTTCTTAGGCGAGTCAGGCTTGACCTTTATCTTTCATATATTTTATAGACATAAATTTTACACGAAATAGATCCTGAATATTTACATTCATGGAGATTGACTTCTGGTAACTGATACTTGGAAGACTGAGAAAGCAAGCAGCAGGAGCTAACTACAGGGATTCATTTAATTAAATATTCCGCTTGGATGTATGGTTTAAATGTGCCTTTCAGAACTCCGTGAATTGGATTTTAATTTCCAATTTTAGGTAAATTATTGCCTAACAGTTAATTTGAAGCACTTCAACAAGAGAATTATTATGATTAACTTGATACTAAGTATTTTTATGAGATTTCTCCTAATGCATTAACTCTCACCCGCAAATCTGCAGGCTATATTATTTTTCGCAACGTTTCCTTCTACCATTTTTAGCTTACTCTCCTTCTCTTTAGAAAGAAAGAAAATGTGTTTGTGTGTGTATACGTGTGTGCGTGCGCGCGTGGGGCGTTTCACATCTCAAAACATTTTTTTTAATATTAAGGGTTATTAGACCCAAACAAAAGAGCCATTGTTTGGATAGATGGAAAACATCAATAAATAAAACCACCTGTTGTATTATTTCAAATGTAAAGAAGTAACTTTGTACATTAAACCCCTATTTTTATACAGTTCAAATTTAAACATTATTTACAAACTAATATGTAGGCCTTTGTGTTTATTTCTTCAAGTCCGAACATATACTACGTATGTTCTTCCGCGATATTCTTGTTTCTGTATCCGTCATTATATGTGCAATCATGTATCACCTAACAAATTCTGGAAGACATTTTGAGATCCTTAGAGTCGTAAATTTTAAATGTTCTTCTTCTTCTTGTTCATAACACCATGTGATCCGTGAAAAGATACTGAGTACATAGTTCTATTCCTTTGTTATTACATCTTTAAAAAACTTACAGTTTTGTACAGAATTATATATTATAGATTGTGTGCAAACTGTCGATATTTTACACCTATCAATTCCTGCTACATTATCACGCATTCATTTGGCTACATAAGACCATTTTCAGGGTACAGATCACTTTACGTGTCTTGTGCCTACACCCATTTTTATTTATCTTGTACATGTTTTGACACTAACTCTGTCTACTTGAGCTTAAGTCTCTTTTCGGGCAGCTGGAAGCCGCTGTCAATGTGATGGTCATATTACCAGCAACGAGACCAATGGGACAACGATCGTTTCAATTAAAAGCTCTATAATCTGAATGAATAGGAAACCTGACAACTTTTTGTGTTCTGGGTTTACTGTCGAAAAATAACTACTGCTCCTCTGTGTCTTTAAGAGTTCCATTCTTACTTTTCCACTCTTTATTTGAGAAATTTTCTGATTTTTCACTCATTATCTTACAAACATAGAGCAGAGATCTGGATATGACCTAGAGAGATGGTTGATATGTAATCACAAATGTCTCCAGTTAATAGTTCTGTGCGAGAGAAGTCGGTGTAGCTTACGTATGACTTTTGAAAATTTACTGGTTTTTTGTGGCTCCGGCGAGAGAATATCTACAGGTTGCCTCTCCGTTTGGCTTTTGGGTGCTTGAGTATTGGCAGTGAGGCACAGGAATTTAACCATTTACAGAGTCTGGTGTAAGACTGAGTGTTGGATCATCTAGTCAAGCAATGAATATAACGTAAAGTATCCTACAACTTTATTCATCGTTTAGATACCAGCAGCAATTATATGCACGTCTTATTTTAAAAATTAAAACATGTGTTTTGCCATACAGTTTAGGTGTTTCTTCAACATTACTTCCATAAACAGCGTCCTCTGATGCAACCTTGTATTAGACACTGGTCTTCCTCTGTGACGTAGGAACCGAAGTGCTGTATCTAATGTACAGCAACTCAGTTCTTCAATGCGTCAATATAAAATATAAGCTAATAAAAGCTTTATATAAATAGAGACAATCAGCAAATACGATTAAAATTTATTACCGCGCGAGATGGATTCGTTAAAACGTATAATTCTCTCTTTTCCAGCTTATGTTTTCTCAAACTTTGTAGTAGTTACAATGTGTGTTTTATTTAACGAAACTGTCAGAAAATCGGATTATAAATGTATGTTGATATAGAAATATAAGTTACATAAGTTCAGAAAATTAATTGGTTGGATGAACATCTTTTGAAGGAATACAATCCAGGGGAAATTTTGCAAAGGAGCCACACTTATTTTTTATAATTTATACGAAGACCTTAAAAATCGAATACTTTTCAAAAACCTACTCTTGCAGAAGTCTCAAACTGTATCAAGTGCAAACAATTACTCTTCCACCGTAAAAGCTCACATTTCCTTCATATTTATTACTTTTAATATTGAAATTATAAAAACACGAAGATGTCGAAAGGTAATGTGGTATTATATCTTTACCACAATTCATTAATATTCGTAAAAATCCTTGCAATATGTCGAAAGGCCAAGTGGTATTATATCTTTACCATGATTCATTAATTTCCCTAAAAATCCTGGCAGGATGTCGAAAGGCCAAGTGGTATTATATCTTTACCACAATTCATTTAATATCCGTGAAAATCCTGGCAAGTTTGTTGTAATTTAAAAATGTTACACAGAAACAAGGAAAATATGTTATTACAGACCCATCCGACAGTGCGTAAAAGAAGAAGAGTAAAGGAAATCCTGTAGCCCAGGGCATTTTTATTTTAACAAACTTCGATTATTTCCTTGTGTAAATAATGCATTTATCAGAGTAAATATCAAGTTACCTTATTTAGGAACAACATTAATAAAATAAGTAAATAAGTAAGGCAGTTAATTACGAAAGTCTAATTATAAAATAGCAGTTTTTACGATTCATTGCCTCGGGGGTAGCTAGGGAAATAATATTATACTTTCTTATAATTATTTAAAATTCGGACCATCTCACACAGAGTTTACAGAAGTTAAGTACCTAATAATTAACAGTTCATTCATGTTCACCACAATTGTCGTGGGGCCACCCTTTACACCGAACTCTTTGAATCCATTCCTCAGCGAATGGCTGTCAAAAATACGCAAAGTTTTTTTTTTTGTCTTGGTAGTCGCGGCTTTCCCTTCCAAGAGCTGTTTCTTCTTACCTCCTTTGTCTTCATTTGACGGCTGATATTCTTTTTGTTTCCTTTCCTGTCTTTTGGCTTGGTTTCCTTTTTTTTCCAGATCTTTCTTGAAGGACTTGGGTTATATGTTTCACTTTTAGCACTGTTTATATTTTTTGAGGTTATTCTATGCTGCTTGCCATTTACGAAGGAAGGATAAAAGCATAAGCCAATGTTCTTCAGTATTTCTGTATGTGAGGACCATGGTCTGTAAACGGGGAGGAATGCCACCCAATCCAAACAAACTTATAGAAAAGAACACATTAAAAGTGTGTGTGTGTCTGTAAAAATTTGATAACGAATGGAAACGTCGTAAGGAAATGTAGATTATAAAAATGTACTAGGACAACTTTAATTTTTGACAGAATATTTCTACTGTGTTAACAGAACGATGGATAAAATCTATTAACCTATTTTAACTCAGCTGTTATTCTGCCCGTAACCTAAAAGAGGTTTGCAGTAAATAAGTACGTTATTTATCTGCAACACTTTTATCCCCTGCCCAATTAATCAAAAATGGTTTTATTCTTCTTGTTAACCTAAATTTCGCGGACAGAGTAATTGTAATTCAACTTAGTAATATTGCGTGAACAAGGTTACAGCTTCTTCAGAACACAAAATGGAGTAGACAAATGAATGGTAGCATCTGGAGCTCGTAAAAGACTAAGAAAGTAAACAGAAATAGTAGTTTTCTTACGCTGGTTGCTATTCCGAAGAGAAATCCTTTGGAATCCTTCAAAAGTAATGCAACTAATATAAAAATTAAAGGGAAATTTTTAAAATATTACATGCTTGAAATGTCCTTAAACTTAATCGAGAATATAACATGTGTCTAAACGAATCCGTATGAAATGTTCAACAATTCGGGAGTCTCACGCTATACGTCACAACAAGCACATCGACAGCCGGTCTCATTTGAACAGCTTACGACTCACACATGACACACGACATGCTGCCACACCAATTTAATATAACAAAGTAAATCACTGAGTGTTTTAAACCGTAACTTTGGCAAGGAAGAAAGTATGTTCCCTGAGGATGATCGTATGATCGAAACAAATAGGAATGTAGGAGCGTTTGAAGTGTTGTAATGTAAATTTTAGTTTATTAAAGGCTATATATGTGCATTTGTTGGTGTGTTAATTGAATAAAAATTCGGGAGAAGTTTCCGCACAAAAGTCGGTGATTAGTTAACTTCACACACTCAGGAAGAACAACTAAGCTATCTAAGACACTGGTTCAAGACGGTTTTAAACTTGATCCTGTAAGGTTACACATAACTCGGGAGGAAAACTACTGCTCTTATTTTTCTTAAGATATATTAATCTGCATTGTACATTTAGCATTAAATACTAAAGTAAGTGTTATG
>Ga0123353_10004687_pt1 | contig 17694 bp, 15 predicted proteins | sample TergutLab28metaG_3_FD_92763 | JGI IMG/M metagenome (GOLD analysis project Ga0123353, IMG submission 92763) | Labiotermes labralis P3 segment gut microbial communities from Petit-Saut dam, French Guiana - Lab288 P3 | ecosystem: Host-associated > Arthropoda: Insects > Digestive system > Gut ... | reverse complement strand
CTTCCTTGTTGCGCAACCCGGTTTCGAGGTCGTAGGAATACTATAATCCAAACTGAACGCCATTGCAATAGGTTTTTTGCCATTTGAGCCGAGGCGGGTATTTTTTTACCCACCCCGCGATTTTGACGATATGAAAATCCTTTGTTTTAGGGATATTTTGAATGTGAGCCGATAAGGGGCTATCTGCCAACAATTCCGCGCAGCAGATTCAAGTATCGTTCTACTACATCTTCGGGTGCGGCAATCTCCATCCGACCTCCGAAACTGACCACCCAGCCAAAGAAGGTAGGACTGACGGATACTTCCACCATTGCCGAGAAGTGTTCTTTGTCTACAACCGTGGTTTTCACTTTCGTGCCAAATCGGTCGATGATGGATTTCATCAGACTGTTCTCACAACGGAGTGTGACCGTGCGGGTTTCTTCATCATACATGGAGAATACCGACTTGGTGTATTCCTCCACGCGAAAATCCTTTGGTTTAGGAACGGCGGCAAGTTCAGTCAACTTGGGGTTGGACATCCTATCTACCCTGAAACTCACCACCTTACCGTGGCTTTCAGAAAAGCCCAGCGCGTAATAGCTATCGTTGTTCCACAGCAGGGAATACGGACTAAACACATACACCTGACCGCCGTGCTTCAACACTTTTTTCTTTGCAGCCGTGTACTCGAAATATTGGAATGTCACTTGCCGCTTGGTCTGTATGGCGGTTTGGAGCAAGTCTACGGTATAAAAGACTTTTTCATTGACTGATTTAACTTGCTTCTCCACATATAGTTGGCGATTGAGCCGAACCGCCTGATGTACACTTGTCAGGGAGGATAGTTTCTCAATCAGCTTGCGGCTCTGCCTGACGGAGATAAACTTGGCGGCTTGCACAGCATCCACCAGCAGGGTCAATTCCGGCAGCTCAAAGGCACGGTTGCCGATGAAATACTTGTTTTGGCGGCTTTTATTGCACACTACATCCACCCCATGCGCAAGCAAAGTGTCAATATCCTTTGCCACCGTTTTGCGTGTAGCAGTAAAGCCCACAGCATTTAGGCGGTCTATGATTTCCGCGACGGTGATGGGATGCTCCTCATCTGTTTCACGGTTCAACAATTCTAACAGGAACAATAGACGGTCTTTTTTCTGTATCATTGGCAGACTCCTTTTTCACATTATACCATAAGCAGCCTCGCTGATTACAAGCTTAATATTGCTAATGAATTGTCCTACGCAGGAAAGAAGCCTTTATGTATCTTGAAGAAAACACGCAGCAGGGCGAAATGGTTTTGGGAGAGGAAGTGAAGTAATAGCGCAATAAAGCTATTGCTTTTGCAGTATAGTATTTTTGCAAATTTCATCTTCATTTTCATGGTTTTTGTGCTATAATGTTAGGGTATAGCGAAAAATGACCTTTTCTTGAGGAATTCTCGCTGTATTAGTGATGGACTGGGGAGAAGAAAACCAACTTGCATCCTACCCTTGAGTTGCTTGGCATAAAAATCCATGTGTTCCCACTTGCTCTTTTTGCTGCTGTGGTAGCTTGTATTGTCGTTTACCTTATCAACAGAAAGTATCAAGTAGGATATTTGTATATATTCTTAAAATGCCTTATTTCTGTGCTTATTGGAGCTGCTATTTTCGGTCGGCTTCTTTCTGCTTTTGTTTTACTGCGTTCATCAGAGAATTCTTTTTTTTATAATATTCTATATGGCGGTTCCGTTTTTTATGGAGGCGTTATCGGCGGCTTGATTGGTGCATTTATCTTTTGCGCAATTAAACGCATAATTCTCATAGAAATACTAGATGTATTATTTAGCTTGTTACCTCTTGGGCAATCGATTGGACGTATTGGATGTTATCTAAATGGTTGTTGTTATGGGCGCCACTATGATGGCATTCTATCCGTGCATTATACTGTAGATGGGGTTTCAACAAGGGTCTTTCCAACATGGTTTTTTGAAGCGGGGTTTTGTTTGATTTTAGCAATATACTTTCAGGTTTTTTGCAGAACAACAAAAAGAGGAATTCATACAGCTGTGTATTTGTTAGCATATTCCGCGTTTCGGTTTGGTATCGAGTTTCTTAGAGGCGATGCAATTCGTGGTGTGTTTGGTTGGATTTCGACCTCACAGATTATCAGCATCTTGTTTCTTATATTTGGTGTCTTTGTGTTGATTCATTCACGCACAAAAAACATAGATAATTCATTTTTATATCAAAGGAGTATTGCCCCATGAACTTTAATGTATTTCCGCCTGTTTTTGACAGACAAATGGAAAGTGAAAAACAGCAGAGAATCTCTAGTGAGAATTCGAGAAACACCAATGATGCTAGCCGACTCGCATCCTATAAAGGGAAAACACCTGAAATGTCGATGTTTGTTATGCTTTTTAGTGCGATTGGTGCCGTAATTGGTTTTTTTGCATGTGTAAGTATATGCATAAATAATGATTCTGGCAGCCCGTTTGGCACATTTATTCTTTGTGCTATTATAGGCTTGATTGCTGGTTTAATTATCGGGGGAATCGTCAAAAGCAGTCACAAAAGTAGTTGCGACAGAATTGACAGTCAAATTGCGCAGAATTCAAATACTTCAAGACAAAGCATTGCGCAGATCAACCACGATATATCACGCAAGCAATCTGAATACAAAGCTGCTTTTGAGAAAAGGGCGCAGGATGAGAGTGTTCAATTCGCAGAGAGCGACTTAGCAAAAGAGGTCATCGCGTGGATGACTGATGGCTTTTGTAAAACAATAGATTCTGCTGACAGAAGGAGCCATGTTGAGCGAATCAATGTGCCTTTCATATTCAATGTTTATAAAGAAAAAATCACATGCAACCTTGGGACATTCGATTTTGAACTAAAGCGTTGTCGTGAGCTTCGCAGTCCAATAGAACAAACGGCTCTTGCAAGAGCAATCGCTTCTAAGATTCAACTCAACTTAATTATGAAATATCCAAAGGATTCAAGCGGAACAGATATTTCGATTGCCCTTCAGTATGGCTATACTGACACTAGCGTGACTGCGACTATTACTTATGTTGCGCCGAACGGCAACTATAAGGTGGTTAAGGATTGGTAGAGGGGCTTATTACACTATGAGTTTGATTTCGATGTTTCCGCAATATAGCTGCATCAATATGAAACTGAAAAACTATACAGAAGCATTCCAAGCAGCCAACGTAGAACTTGAATGCGCTTTGCGGGATTATCGGGATGCTTGTGTGACTGCCGAGCAAGCGGCTAATGAGGCATTATCAAATAATGAACAAAACAAGAAGCAGATTGAGGGCTACATCAACATTGCGCGAGCGCATGCAAAGCATCTTATTTCTGCATCAGGTGCATCTGTTTTTGATAGCAGTAAGTTAGCGCGTCTTGCTGTTCAAATTAATAATGCCGCGAGGGATGATAGATTTGCAGCGCAGCTTTATACCGAAGCGTCTGGGCAATTGATTAAAGTGAATCAAGAAGCCTCTCAATTGGCAAAAGAGTGTGAGCGAATCAAACAGACACTCGCCGCTAAGTATGAAACTGATAAGAGCAACATAGAGAGCAAAATTAGCACTATTATTAGCGAAAACACAGAGTATCTGCATTCAGCTGAGTTTGCAGATTTTCTCAAGCTGCTAAAAGATGATGCTTCGATTTACAATTCAAGTGGCGACAATTCTTTGAGTGCTGACAGAAGACCTTATGTGATTAGCGCAGGAGTAGTTCAATTACAGATTCCTATTCCCAATGTGTTGAAAACGAAACTTGTTGAAGTAACAAACGGCCTGTATAGTAGTTCCACTGGAACAATAGGTATCCCTGTTTCCATTGATATTTCAAAAGGGACTGTCATCATTTCCGAGTATTCAAATAACAATGAACAAGCTATGTTGAGCGGCATACAAAACATTTTGCTCAATATTGCTAGATACATGAGGGATGATTATGGTCAAATTGCTTTCTTTGATCCAATTAGATTTAACAATAGCTCTTTGGGGTGCTTGGCTGCATTAGCGAATGGAAAAAAATCGTTTATTGATGATGTGCCTGCTACAATAGACGAAATAAGGAAGAAGCTAAAAGGCATCATCTCAAACATAAACGAAGAAGAGCGACAACGGGCTAACATCGCCATAATCCCTAAAAAAAGATTCTTCGTGTTTCACAATTTCCCACACGCTTATGATTCCACATTAGTGAGTCAGATTCGACAGCTTTGTGTCAATGCTTCACATTATGGAATTACCATCGTGCTTACCAACTCTGTGTCAACGAAAACCACAGTATCTGCTGACGTGTTGGATTTCTTGAAGACCAAATCGACTAATATTGTCGCGGATATAAATACATTCAGCATCTGTGCTGAAAGGGATAGTGTTAGGAGTCCCTTTGTTTGGTACAACGCTCCTCAATCGCTACCGAAGGATGTTTTGCATCATGTAATGAGTGGCAGACCTATTGGGGATACAAGTAATGTCTATGAAAATAGAGTTTCCATTGCACAAGCCTCCAATTACAGAAAAGGCATACGGCAAATAACGAATATTCCTTTTAGCATTGATTCCGATGGCAATCTGCAAACGCTTGACTTTGAAAATAGTAACTTCGCTACATTTATTTGCGGTGCCGCACGCTCCGGCAAGTCTACGCTATTGCATACAATAATCACAGGAATAGTCAAAGACAACCATCCTGATGATGTGGAAATATGGCTGATCGACTTCAAAATGACAGAGTTCAGCAGGTATATTGACCATTTACCTCCGCATGTTCGCTATATAATTTTAGATGAATCACCTGAACTGGTATATGATATTATTGACAGGCTCTCCGAAATACTGATGAAGCGACAGAATATATTTAAGGGGAAATGGACTAAACTGGGTGAAGTGCCTCCCGAAAAATATATGCCTGCTATATTCGTTATTATTGATGAGTTTTCTGTCATGTCACAAATCATTGCAGATTCACTTGTAGCGGGGAAAGACAATTATAGTATTAAGCTGCAAACCCTTCTTGCAAAAGGATCTGCACTTGGCTTGCGATTTATTTTTGCAAGTCAAGGCTTCACAAGTGGCACAAGGGGATTGAATGATTTTTCAAAGAAGCAGGTTCAACAGCGCATCGCCATGAAAACGGAATACGCTGAAATAAAGGCCACACTTGACTTAATGTCGGCAAGCGATGATGACAAGGCTATGATGGAACAACTTCCTGTACATCACGCTTTATTAAGAGTTCCTATTGATGAAAGAGGAAACCATCTGCTTTATACTGAGGTTTTGCATATATCCGATTATTCAGTCCAAGAGGGCTTTATCGACAGCATTTGTAATAGCGTTATGCCTGCTCCGAAGTATGATGTGGCTAATCTCCCCGTTTACATAGACAAAAAGCCAATGATTATAGACGGAAACAACTATTTCCCGTTTTCTGCAAAAAGGCCAGAAATGGAAAAGCATTTGAGAGAGTATTATCCAGTTCTTACTGATAAGGATGAGTACAAGCTATTTATCGGAGAGCCACGGAGAATGTTGTCCTTATACCCCGTAGAAATTACAAATAGTTTCTGTGAAAACATTATGGTGGTTGCCCCATCCTCAGAAAAAATGGCGACATCATCTGTGGTGATGTCCACTATCGAATCCTTGAAGATGCAAGGCGTTGACTTGGAGTTTTGGTCTACAAGAAAGCATCCTGTTTATCGTCAAGTAGTCATTGAAAGCAGAACTCCCGCATTGGTCATAAGTGAACTTCAGGATGTATGCAAACAAATAAAAGCGGTCAAAGAAGCCATCCAGCAAAAGTCTGAGGATAACAGATTCTTTATTCTTCTCGGTTTTGAATCGTTTATCATTGATATGAGTTATCAACAGGCTGATTCAACATCGCAATACGCATTCAAATCCTCACTGGAAACGAAAGTTGATCTCCCTCAGTATGAGAAACGTGGAGAGAATGAACCCGATATAATGACGCAGCTCTCCGCTTTGGAGTCTGGGAATGAGCTTCCATTTCGAGTTTCGAACACAGTTGCGGCTAAAGCCACTCCTAATTCCGTTAAGGAGCGTCATAATACAACAGATGATTCTAATGCGGCTTATGATGCAAGGAACGATTTGAAATTTATCCTCACTCATGGTCCCAAACTTGGCTATCACTTCATCATGGTTTTCAACACAGCGGGAGAAATTGCTCAAAGCAAGATAGACATGTCCTTGTTCAGGCATAAAATCCTTTTTCGCATTCCTAAAACTGATGCCATGACTCTTGTTGGTGCCGCTGGTTCAGGAGTGGTAGCTGAGTTAGAAGACCGCTCATTTAGGTATACTGATGGATTAGATGGTATTTCTTTTAGACCATATTTGCACCGTGGATTATCATGGGACGGATGGCAAATGAGTGGGGATAACGCAGTCAATGCTGTTGATGAGGAAGAAGAATATCTGCTGTAGAAGCAATGAAAAACCAAACTAAACAAGAAAGGAAATTAATTATGGCAAATCATCTTGAAATTGAATCGTTGGACATCCTTATCAAGGCGGTACAAGATTACCAAAACGAGTTGTCAATTAATCAGCAAATACTGGTTAATGCCGCTAATGTCTGCGATGCCGCGATGGGAAGCGATGACATTGTCAAGAAGCACATAGCAAGGTTATATGAGGCTCTTGATGAACTAAAGAAAACATCACAAATAGCAGCTGACGTTGCGGAAGCACTAATTAGGGACAGGGCTCACGCTATTGAAGTCTATGAAGACTGATTGACGGAAAGGAGTTCACTATGAAATTAGCTTTGAACCAAGAAAGCGCAAGCGCGTTGAGAACTTTTGCCGAAGCCATGCCTTTCGCAATCGAGAATATCAGACAAGATACTGAGAAAATCATTCAAGTATATCAATCGGTCGCGGACTCGCTTGGAGTTCATGAGCAAAACTTCTATGATATGCTGATGATTATTAAGAATGCCCAAGAAATCGCCGCCGAAGCTATTCAGATTCTGCCGCCAAAGATGGTTTTGGTTGCAGACAAGATAGATGCCTATGTTGCGGCACATCCGAGTGTTTCTGCTTCAGGGGGGAACTGACAAGCCCGACCAAGACTAGGGAGGAAGTGATTGTTCATTGAGATTATCAATTAACGCAGAAAGCGTAAGTGTATTGCGAGAATTTGCTAAGAAGATACCGATTGTTGCAGATGAGATTACCGAAAGGACAGAATCCCTCTTTTCAACATATAGTTCTGTTGCCGAGTATGCCGGCCCGCATGAACAGGAATTTTTAGATATGCTGTATTCCGTGAAAAGAGCGCAGGATATTGCCGCCCAAGCCCTAAACGAACTTCCTTATATGTTGAACTCTACTGCAGATAAAATGGAGTCGTACATAAAACATGGTTCATCCAGCGGAACTCTTTTAGCTGAGAAACCCGACATTGCCAAAAGATATGCCGATGCCGCTCAAGCACGTTTGGATAACGGGGGAACAAATCCCTTGGCGAGAGGGCTTTATGAAGCATTCAAAAACAACGTTCGCATCGTTGATTATGGTTTTATGGGGACACCATTTTACAACTCTCTGTCAAAGGGAATAAAACTAAATGCAGTGGCTGATTTGCACAATCCTACCGGGAGCATGTCAACGTATTATCATGAGGTCGGTCACATGATAGATGATTATGCCGGAAATGGACTTGCTTGGCTTTCATCAGACCTTGAATACCGAAAGTGTCTTCAACAGGATGTGGATGCCTATATCAATAAAACGATGATAACACAGCATTGCGATTTAATGGAGGCTTACGATATAATTAGTGAGGAACTGTGCGGCAACTGGAACGCAAATGTTTCTGATATATTTGGATCGCTAACTGGTTGCCGTTGCCAAGGAGATTGGGGTCACCATTTCACATATTGGAATGCAGACCAAAGCCGCGTTGAGAAAGAAGCCTTTGCAAATATGTTTGAGGCGTCCATTGGGGATTCAAAAAGAGCCGATACCATGAAAGCCTTCTTCCCAAATGCATACGCGCGTTTTGAGTACATAATAAGGAGCATATAATTATGATTGAATTAACAGAAGAATACCGTTCTGCAGCAAAGGAGTTTCGCAAAAGCTTTGGGTATGGAGTTCCTCTTAGCATGATTCCGCCTGTTACTGAAACGCTTGACTTAATCAAGAATCTAAAGGAGTGCATCGCTAACAATAAGGATGACTTGCTGGAACGATATAGCGTGACAGTCGGCGAAAGTGATTTTATCTAAGAGGACGCTGGCGTTCTCAATTTATCGTTTGCTCGCAGACGTGTCATTTGAATGCCAAATGCCATCATAAGGAGAATAACAACAGCGAGGATACTTTGCGTATAAATCGTTGAGCTCTCCCGATGCTAGGGGTCTGCAATCATCACAGGCATAGCGATACTCGCAGTCCTTGCAAGTCTCAACGGAATCCTTTGTGATGTGCCAATAAGACAAAAGCTGCTGCTTTATAGTATCAAATGAATCAATCTTGATATTACCGCAAACAAGATCACGAGCAAAAATGCAAGGGATGATGTCGCCTTTTGCCGTTACTGCAAATTTTCCAAACCAGCAATTATTCCAAGTCTTGTTGGTGTTGTAGCTGCTTGCAGATGTGTAAAAGCAGGCTTTTGTAATATAGCGCTGCTTCAAGAGTTCTTCATTTGTCACTGCATGGCTGTCTTGCGCATGATTTGACACTTTTCTTACCGTATCAAATCCTGTATATGTATGCCCTACGCTCTCGATATATGCCTTGATTTTATCCAAGCAGCCTTGGTTCTCCCTCATAAGAACAACAGCAATAGTTGTAGGAACACTCAGGGCTTTCAACAGTTTCAAACAGCTATCCAGTCTTTTGAAGCTGCCGCTTCGCCCTGTGATACGGTCATGGGATTGTGCATCGTAGCCATATAGCGACACGCGAACGGTTGCCCCAGCAGACACAATCTGCGCGGCTATTTCCTCGTCCAGCAGATATCCGTTTGTGAAAATGTCAATTCTCCCTATTCCCAACTGATGAGAAAAGGAAAGCAACTCGCTGAAATAAGGGGATAGCAACGGCTCGCCGCCAATAAACTGGATAGCATTCCCGCCTAGCCTTTTAATGGTTGAAATGACTTCTTTCCACTCATCGAGGGACAGTTCGCTGTGTAGAGAATTTTGCGGATGACCAAAAGCACCATAACAATGCAAGCAAGAACAGTTACACCGCTCCGTCAATTCCAGCCAAACATAGTTTATCCTACTTTCAATTTCGAAAGAAAAAGCATCTTCGCCACCGACATTTAGCAACTTGTGACTGCATAGCGAGGATAAAAACTCATCTGCTTCTTTGCTTGGTTCTCCGCGTAGCGCTTGTTCAAGTGATTCGGTGGCATCCGCGTTCAGGCTGTATACTTTCTCCTGCTTCAAATCATATATAGCTGAACATAGTGCACCTTTCACATAACGGCAGTGATGCGAGATGAAGTGCTGCTTATTGTCCATATATTACAGATATGCTGCGCACAGTTCTCTATATACAGAACTATAAACAGCAACTGCCTCTGTTTCGTTGCCTGCCTTGATAAGGCGAACACAAGGTAATACTAATCGATTATATAAGCTTTCATATATGGCTTTTGCATCGCTCAGCGAATCGAGTCTTGAAACAATTTTTGGAGCAACCGCATAATACTCCTGTACCATTTGTCCAAATGCCGCATCATGTGCTTTTCTTGCGTCCCGAAATTTGCGCAAGGTCTGCAGTTCATCGCAGTCATCGGCAAGCCCCTTGCTTCTTATACAGGCACTGGTAAGAAAGCATCCCGAACCTCCGCCGGAATTGCCATCACGCATCTGATCGGGAGAGCAAGGGTTACAGGGATTGCATTGGTTCCCTCCTCTATGTTGATCAGGGGAGCAGGGATAACAAGGATTACATTGTCCGCCATCTCGCAATTGATCTGGGGAACAAGGATTGCAGGGATTACATTGACTTCCTCCCCTGACTTGATCGGGGGAGCAGGGATTGCAGGGGTTACATTGGCTTCCTTCCCTAATCTCATCAGGAGAGCAGGGGTTGCAAGAATACAGAAGTACATTGCTGACACTAGGAGTGACGCATTCATAAGCTGGGATAAGTTGTTTCATAATTGCCTCCAATTTCCTTTTTTATCTTGGCTTCCAATAATCAGTTCACAAGCCGCCTGTCGCTTCCGTCGGTATTGATTGAGTACCATACGCCTGAACCATCATAAGTATAGCACACATAATATATTCGGTTGCCGAGCACATAGAAGTTTCCGGCATCATCAACAAGCATTGTCCGTTCGCTGCCGTCCGTTTTTATAGTGAATAAGCCGTAGACACACCTGTCCCACTCAACAGTATAGTATATTCGGTTGTCAAGAACACTGATAACTACACTGGAGGGGTCTACTTCATCATCACCGATTTTCTTTCGCTCACTGCCATCCGTTTTGATTGTATATATTCTTCTGCCATCGTTATTGTTGACATAATAAATACGATCTCCTGCCACATTGATGCAATCCGCACTGTCATCGCACACTTTTTGCACGTCGCCGCCATCTGTTTTTATTGTGAATATCCCCTCTTCTTCCCAAGCGTGGTAAGTGTAATATATACGGTTTCCAACCACGCATATCTTCTCATTTATATCCGCATTCAATAATTGCTTTCGATTGCTGCCATCCGTCTTGACTGAAAAAAGGTTAAAGCCACTCGCTACCCAGATGGTGTAATATATATGGTCGTCAACCACGGTAATACTTCCCGTGTCCTTATCATCCGTCAATTTTTGGCGTCCGCTGCCATCGGTATAAATCTTATATATTGTACTCTGGTCTTCCCAGTTGACATAATAGATACAATCCCCTGCTATACTGATAAAACCTGCGCAATCATCCGTAAGCCTTATTCGGTCGCTACCATCCAGATTCATAGAGTACAAGCCCGAATAATCCCCGGAGCAATACAACCGTTGACCGTGCATAGCGAAATACTGAAAATTGGAATCTATGGCCTCTTCATACAAAAAATCTTCTGTTAGAAAATCTGATTCTATGTATGATGGAGCAAGAGTAGGGATGGAGCCGCCTGTTCCAATAAGGTTTCTACCTCCACAGGAGCAGTTGCCGATCAGAGCCATTATGCCTCCCACAACTATCCCCAACATTAAGATAACGATAATTATTCTTCCTGTTGGCGATTTCCGTCGGCTTGATTTTATATGGTTAAGCATCTCGGCTGCCTTATCAAACCCTAATTGATTAGCTTTCACAAAGCTACGATATGCTTCATCAGTGTTCTGTTGGGTGCCAATACCATGCATGAGCATAAGGCCAAGCATATGATAGCCCCAGCCGTTATCCTCTCGATTGAGTTCATTGCTCGGCAAGACTCGCACAAGCCGATTATAGGCTAAAACAGTATCAGCGGGGGACAATGCGTTATCTAACGCAACGATTGCCGAATAGATAGCCGCTTTAGGGTCGTTTGTCTTCTTGTAACATTCAAATGCTTCCCACTTGCGGTCGGTAGCAAAATAACAATCACCTAAATCACGGAAAAGCGAATTGCTAGTTTTATGCGCTTCGTTTGAATCATATCCGTTTTGCAGTGCCAATTCCAAATACATTTTTGCTTTTTCCAAATTTCCAGCAGTAATAGAATTGTCCGCACCACCCATTTTCACCTGTGCATGTCCAATCATACTCCAGCGCAAATATGCTAATATCATCCCTTGTGGGCTTCCGGCATCAGCTGCCTTTTCTGCCCACGCTGCTGACTCCCCAACATCTTTGCCTGATTTACGCTCCCAGTGAATACTCGACAGCTGTAGCATAGCATCCACATTGCCTAGTTCGGCCGCCTTGATAAGCAAATCATATTGCTGCCCTGGTGGCTGCTCCGATGGCTGTATTGGTTGTACTATCTGTACGATTTCTGAGTTTCTCTTGCCACATTTGCAACAGAACTCTGCGTCGTTCGGAAGTTGCGCCCCACAGTAATTGCAATTTTTCGCCATGTTTTCTCCCAACAATAACGGATTAGCCTATATACTCGTATCCGCCAAAGAGCTTTTTCTTATATCTGCGAAGCATCTTGGCAGCCTCATCAAACCCAAATTCATTGGCTTTCACGAAACGAAGATATGCCTCGTCGGAACTCTGTTGAGTGCCTATACCATTCTCCAGCATTAGACCGAGCATATGATATCCCCAACCGTTATCCTCCCGGGCAAGCTCTTTGTTGGGCAAAACTCGCACAAGCCGATTATAGGCTAAAATAGTATCCGAGGGGGACAATGCGTTATCCAACGCAACGATTGCCGCATAGATAGCTGCTTTCGGGTCGCTCGTCTGCTTGTAACACTCAAATGCTTCCCACTTACGGTCGGTTGAGAAATAACAATCACCTAAATCACGGAAAAGTGAATCGCTGGTTTTCCGCGCTTCAGTTGAATCATATCCGTTTTGCAGTGCCAACTCCAAATACATTTTTGCTTTTTCTAAATTTCCAACTGTAATAGGATTATCTACACCGCCCATTTTCACTTGGGCGTGTCCAATCATGCTCCAGCGCAGATATGCTAAAATCATCCCTTGGGGGCTTCCGGCATCGGCTGCTTTTTCCGCCCACGCAGCGGACTCCCCGACATCTTTACCTGATTTGCGCTCCCAATGAATATTCGACAGTTGCAACATAGCATCTACATTGCCCAATTCAGCTGCTTTGACAAACCAATTATATGCCTCGTCGTTCCTGTCTTGGGCTGCGTAGAGTGCGCCAACCCACCCGAAAGCCTCAGACTGTTCATCTTCTGACGCTTCCTTGTAATGTTGGATAGCCTTATCGTAATCAATCGAAGTGCCGATACCCTTATGATACATTTGCCCTAAAAAATAGTGTGGCAAACCACAGCCATTTTCCACGGATGTAGTAAGCCAGTGAAAAGCCATTTCATAGTCTTGAGACGCTCCGTCACCCCACATATAGCAAAGACCAAGCTTATACATGCTTTCTCCATTGCCTAATTCAGCCGCCTTGACAAACCACGCATATGCCTCATCATATTTCTCTTTGGCGGCATAGAGGACACCAATCAGCCCAAAAGCTTCGGGTTGCTCATCCTCCGATACCTCCTTGTAGTACTGGATCGCCTTATCATAATCAACTGATGTGCCGATGCCTTTTTGATACATTTGTCCTAGGTAGTAATTAGGCAAAGCACAGCCGCCTTCTGAAGATTTTTTATACCAACGAAAAGCAGATTCATAATCTTGATCTGTTCCGATGCCCCTCATATAGCAAGCGCCAAGGCTATACATGCTTAAAGCATAGCCGTTTTCAGCTGCTTTTTGAAACCAAAAAAAGGCTTTTTCTTTATCCTCGGGAACGTCAACTCCCTGCTGGTACCACAGACCCAACTCAAACTGTCCGCTCTCATCACCAGCTTCCGCCGCTTTATAGTACCACTCGAAAGCTTTTTCCATATTCTTAGCGACTCCCCAGCCATATTGAAAGCATTCCCCCAACATATACATTGACGCTTCATTTTCAAGTGTGGCTGACTTTTCGAACAGCAAAAATGCTTGTGCATTATTTTCTTCTACGCCTGCTCCCTCACGATACAACATGCCAAGTTGATACATAGCTCCGATGTGGTTCTTTTCCGAAGCAATCTGCCACATCTTGGCCGCTTCTTCATGATTATTATAGCCAAATTCATAACAACATCCGAGCCGGAAGTATGCATCTTCATCATCTTGTTCGGCGGCTTTTTCAAGCCAATAAATGGCTTTCTCATAATCCTTTGGAATTCGTTTTCCTAAATAATAATGATTTCCTAAATTGTATTGTGCTGCGGCATTTCCTTGTTTTGCTGATTCTGAGTACCAGCGAATCGCCTGCTCCACATTTTGCTCAACAACTTCCTCGCCATCAATTAGGATATTGGCAAGGGCGTTCTGCGCTTTCGCATGACCAGCATTTGCGGCCTTGAGATACCAAGCAGCGGCTTTAGCATAATCTAAGTCACCATTTTCCTCTGTGGCATAATAGAGCCCTGCTTCGAACTGTGCAACCACATCGCCGTCCTGCGCTCGAGATAATAACTCGTTATCAATCATTTTTTTCGCTCCCTCCATAATTAAAGTTTAGTGACACATGACCATTCCAAAAATGCACACAATTTTGGAATAGCCTAAAATTTGTATAGTCGATAGCAAAGCCACTAATTCTTTCGATTTTCGACAAAAAACTCTTGATTATTATAACACATTTTGTTAGAATGGCAATAAAATAACCGTCCAAAAACGTGTACCTTTTTGGACGGTTTACTCTTTTTTCTTCATATATAGCAGTTTATAAAGCTGTACTCTTTGGTAGAATGTAGACCTGCCCATCCCGCATTGCTTCAAGATTTGCTCCAACGGGACTTGTTTTTTCTCCCATTGCTTAATCAAAGTACCGAAATTGTCAGGCATTTCTATCGGAGGACGCCCAAAACGGACACCTCTGGCTTGTGCTGCCGCAATGCCCTGTGCTTGGCGTTTGTGTATGGATTCACGCTCGTTCTGTGCCACAAAGGAGAGTAGCTGTAGCGTCAAGTCTGCAATAAGAGTTCCCACCAAAGTCTTTTCGCTTCTTGTATCGAGCGTTTCCATATCAATCACGCAGATGTCCACGCCTTTTTCCTTGGTGAGAATACGCCACTGATTTTGGATTTCCTCGTAGTTGCGCCCCAAGCGATCAATGCTCAACACATAGAGCAAATCGCCAGCTTTGAGCTTCTTCACCAAAGTCTTGTACATAGGCCGCTCAAAGTCTTTTCCGCTCTGCTTATCTATGAATATCTGCCCATGCGGAATGTTTAATTCCTGCATGACGATGAGCTGCCTGTCCTCGTTTTGGTCTGTGCTTGAAACGCGGCAATAACCGTATGTTTTCATGCTTTGTGATTCCTTTCATAAGAAATTAACGCTCATGCAGAAATGGTGCATGAGCGTTTGAATGTGGGCAAGTTATTTATTTGTGTTCAGGTGAGTTAACCTATCGCTGTTACAACGCATTTCCCCGGCGCATTCAATAACAATCTTTATGGCGGTAGGCGGAGAGTTTTCTACCTCAAGGCCGTTATCCGTTTGATTAGGATCATCAATGCACATCCATATCAAAATGCCGAGCAACACACGGAGGGCGGCAAACGCCGCCCTCAATAGAGTTTCAATTTACTTCTTGTTATCCGTTGCTTCTACAAGCTCGATTCCCGTAATTCGTCCGATATTGACATGTGGGCTATTAGCATCTGCTACGCCATCCCGCGCCTCTTTTTCCGTTCCTTCAGCGTTTTAGCGTACTTGGCGATTTTGGCTTTATTGTTATGAATGACAATCTCAACATCTTCCTTGCGTATGCAGAGAATGGCGACAACTTCTTCGGTACCCATCCCGCTGGCAAGAAGGCGGCAAATACATTCCTCATATGTATCTTCTTTCGCGTTCTTTGCGGCATCGTAGGTAAGCCGGTCGATGCCCGGCTGCACAACTTTCAAGGCATTCAAAAGGGTTGTGTTCGGCTGGTCAGATGCCAGTTCGTTTTGTATAAAATCAAGCGTTTTGTTTGGGCTCATGGCTCTGCTTCCTCTCTGCAAATTGTTGTGTCTGACAAACTCACAATATATTATGATAACACAAAATTCTACATTATACAAACATGGCTTTTTGAGATTTGGCAATTTGGCAATTAGGAGTAGATTCTGTTTGTGTTCTCATTCGTATTGTCAGTGTGAGTTATCCTATCGCAATAACAACACACTTCCCCGGCGCGTGGCCGCTATACCGAAATGGATAGCAAGTAACAAGCACCAAAGTCTTGCCATCGGCGGCGGGAAGCTTCCAGTCGGCGGTACTGTCGTAGGTAATGGTGGATGAAATTGTGTAGGTGTGAGTTATGCCATCGGACATAGTTACGCTGATTGTGTCGCCAAGGGCGACTTTCTCTAACACTTGAAAATGACTGCGGTTGCGATGCCCGTAGATGACGCACATTCCATCCTGTCCGGGGAGAGCGGAGGATTCCAACCAGCCCGGATGCTTTTTGAGCGTTTTTTCATCCACGCCGTATAGCACAGTTATCTTTTTACCCTTTATTGTCAGGGTGCAGAAGTGACTGCCGGAGGGCTTTGCGGGGCTTGTTGTGCCTGCCGCTTTTGGGGCTGGTGTTGTAGCAGGGCGATGTGACGGCGTGGGGCAGTCCATTTGATCCGTGGGTATTGACGATTCCATGCCGATCTCATTCGGTACAATCTTTATGGATGTTGACGGCAAGATGTCTACAATGAGGTCGGTATCTGTGTGATTTGAGCCGTCTACGCACATCCATATCAAAATACTGAGCAACACAAAGAGGGCGGCAAACGCCGCCCACAACAAGGTTTTCTTTTTCATATCGTTTCCTTTCCGTTTTGATTTAGTTCGTGATTCGTCCGTAGCCCACCCATTCCCACTCAGAGCCTTTAATGCCCCAATGCTTGCGGATTTGGACGCTGTTTTTGCCGCCCGTGCTGTCTATGAGAAATTCATCGTTGATATAGATGGCGACATGGTGGATTTGCTGCCAGCGTTTGCACTTTCCCGTGCCACAACGCCGCGTGTCCGTACAATAGCCTGCGCCGCGTCGGGCATCCTTTCGGGCGAAGAAAATCAAATCGCCCGCTTGGAGTTGCGAGGGGTCGGTGAACAGAATCCCAAGCTCCTGACAGCGTTTCGCCATGCCTGTGGAGGATAAGCCATTCATGGAGGTTAGCCCACAATCTCTGAGTGCGGCGCGGGCAAGGGCGGAACAGTCCATACTCGCATAGCTACGCCCGATATACTTCTTTGCCGCCTGCACAATCTGTGCGCCAAGTTCGTTTGGGGGCAGATTGGGATTGATGTCAAAGCCAAAGCCGTATTCGCCGCCGTCGCCGAGAATATCGCCTGTCAATTCAGCGAAAAGCGGGTAGTAGGATGGGTGCATCATTTCGGTCAGGATTTCGTTTTGGCTCTCATTGAACGAATACATACTCGCGCCGTCTTTGTAGTCCTTGCTGCTCACGTCGATATAGATATACAGCGTGGTCGTGGTGGTGACGACAGGCTCGCCGTTCTCGTTCAAAACAACAGCCCCATATTCGTCCACCTTGGTTTCGGTTTCCGTTTCAACCTCGGTTCTGTATGAAACGCTGTTCATATCATAGAAAACCGTGTTCAGTCGGTCTATGTTTTCGGGCGTAACCGAGAACACTTCGGTTTGTTCTTCCTCTATATCGCCCATAGAGGTTTTGACGGCATAAACGCCTATCACATCCGCCCAATTCCACACGTCACCGCCCTCGTCCATGTCGCCCTCATAGATAAGCTCCACAATATCAGCGTTATGGCTTGCTTTCAGGCTGGCGATTTTGGATTGTATGGCGGCGTTGAACTCGTTGTTGATGGACGTGATGGCTTCCGTCATCGGCTTGCTGCCGTCCACCGCGCTTTCATTAGAAGAAAACACCCCAAAAGCGGAACAGACGATGAGAGCAATAACCGCTATGACGATAATTGCCACAACCGCCACCCAGCCGCCCGCTGCAATCATGGCAACAAGCCCCTTCACCGCCGCGATAATGGCTTTCACGGCTGCG
>Ga0123353_10004685_pt1 | contig 17697 bp, 14 predicted proteins | sample TergutLab28metaG_3_FD_92763 | JGI IMG/M metagenome (GOLD analysis project Ga0123353, IMG submission 92763) | Labiotermes labralis P3 segment gut microbial communities from Petit-Saut dam, French Guiana - Lab288 P3 | ecosystem: Host-associated > Arthropoda: Insects > Digestive system > Gut ... | reverse complement strand
CCGGCGCTTTCCGGCCGGTCGGCGCGGACCAGGGCGATGTCGGCGACCCGGGCCGCGACCTCGCGGGCGGCGGGCTCGGTGGCGTCGAGGGCGACGACCGGCCGGCAGTCCGGCGGGCACGCGCCCGAGGCGCGCATCCCCTGCCAGGTCCGTACCGCCGCCGTGGCGGCTTCCGCGGCCTCGATGGCACCGGCCGCGGCAGCCCTCCGCGCCGCCCCCATGGCGGCACCGGACTTCCGCCCGGCTCCGGACGGCGCGCCGGTCCCTCCGGCGAACCCGGCAACCCCGGCGAACGCGCCCACCTCGGCGGCCGACGTGACCACCCACCCGGCCCGGCCGCGGCTGGCCCGATCCAGCGCGGCGACCTCCGCCGCCGTTCCGGGACCTCGCGCGGCGGGGGCCGCGGCCAGCAGCCCGATCCGGTCGGCGCCGGACGCGATGCGGGCCAGCACCCCCACCGCGTCGGGCGGGCCGGCGCCGGAGTCCGCACCCGCATCCCCACCGGCACCGGCACCGGCACCCGCACCCGCACCCGCACCCGCACCCGCACCGGAACGCGCGCCGGCCGCCGTCGCCACCGTGGCGCCCGGCCCGCCCGCGGGAGGCCCACCGCCGCCGAGCGTCACGAAGTCCAGGGCCCCGCTCTCGGCCAGCCGCGCCAAGGGCAGGTACGACTCCATCGCGTAGGGCCCGCCGCAGTCGATCGCGGCACCCAGATGCAGGGTGCGGGTGGGCATGGGCCGGTGCGGCCGGGAAGGCTCGGGCGGCTGGTGAGTCCGATGCGGCGGGGACGCCGAAGGGAAGGCCGAGGCGAAGGAGGGATGCGGATCTGCGGGCATGCGAAGGCTCCGTGGCAGACGGAAGATCGGGACGTGCCTTCACACGGCTGCCGCGTCCCTCAACGCGGCCCGGCCCCAAGGGCCTTGGCACGAGGCTATGCCGACGCCTTCGCAGGCTGTCAAGGATGTCCGAGGGGTGGACACCGCGTCTCAGCGCGGTTGACGGATGCCCGGCACGGCTGCTGCACTGTCCGCATGCGCAGCTGCCGGCTGGTCACCCGCGGCCACATCGACTTCGGTCGGGTGTGGTCGGCCTCGTGTTGTCGCCGCTGACCGGCCGCTGACCGCCCCGGCCCGCCGCCCGGTGCCCCGCACCCGGCGCGCCACCCGCCTTCACACCTCCACGGCCACGCCGCCGCGGACCTTCCCTCAGCGCTTCCCCGGGCCCTCCCTCGGGCCGCGGGCACCGCGGTCGAGCACCGCTCAACCGCAGTCGCAGCACTCACAACATTCGCAGCACTCACAGCAGTCGCACCCGTCGCAACAGTCGCAGCAGTCCCCGCACTTGCTGCACCACGACTCGCGCCGCTGCCCGCTCCACGCATCGTCGTGCTCGCGGCAGCACACCTGGCACGTGCAGCACAGGCCGGTGTACACCAGGCAGCCGGCGAGCAGGCCGCGCCTGCGCGGCGGCTCGGGCGGCGGCGGGAAGCCGCCCGGCCCACCCGGCCCGCCCGGCGCATAGGGGTTGCCCGGCCCGGGCGCGTACGGATTCTGGCCGGGACCGCCCGGCGCGTACGGGCTCTGCCCCGGCCCCGGCCCGTAGGGGCTGCCCTGGTACGGGTTGGACGCCTCGGCGCCGCCGGTACCCGGAGCATGGTGCGCGCAGGAGCCGGTGCCGAACGCCCGGTCCACCGAGCGGCCCAGTTCGTGGACGAGCAGCACATGGGCCAGCCGCCCGGACGCCGAGTTCGCGAACTCGACGTCCTTCAGGGCCAGGCGTATGCCGTGCAGCGCGTCGTCGCACAGCCGACGCGCCTCGGGCAGCGCGGTGCCGGTGGCGACGAGCGGGTTCCAGGCGCCGGTGCGGGTGTCCTCGGCGAGATCCTCGACCGCGTCGAGGAGGTGGGCGAGCCGGCCGAACAGCCGCCCGGCCTCCTCCAGCGGCGCCTGGTTGGCGGGGCGTCCGGCGAGCACGGCGGTGTGGGCGAACGCCGCCGCGGTGGCGGTCTCGGTCGGCTCGGTGACGGTGAGCAGCGACGTGCCGGGGCCTGCGGCCGCCTCCACCGCGGCCTGCCGTCCGACGGCGTCGAGCAGCACCGCGGTGTCGAAGCCGAGGTCGTCGCCGCCCCGGGTGCCCGCCCTGTCCCAGCGGCGCGCGACGTTGCGGGCCGCGGCGGCGACCGGGCGCCGGGCGAACGCCCCGTCCGCGTCCTCGACATGGTCGCGGACCTTCGCCGAGGCGAGGACCAGCGAGACCGTGGCGGCCAGCCGCGCGCCCTCCCCCATCGCGACCGGCGCGGTGCGCATCCCGCGCAGCGGGCAGGGCCCGGCCTTGCGGCGCCGGCTGTCGTCGGGGGCCGTCTGCGCCTCGGTGAGCACGGAGATGACCAGGCCGTCGTAGTTGGTGGCGACCCGGGCGAACTGCCCGTGGGAGTCGCGCAGCGCCAGGCACAGCCCGCACAGGTGGGCCAGCCACGAGGCGGCCATCCCCTCCGACATGCGGTGCCGGCACGGCCTGATGATCCCGAACATTCCCCGCTCCCCGTTGTCCCGCCGTTCCAGAGCCCGCCCGGGGCCCGCCATCGCTACCGGCGGCGGTACGACTGGTACGACTGTCGTTCATGACCAGGTGATCGCCGGTCATGCTAGCGGCCCAACGCCGTCCCCCGTTCGGAGCATGTCTGCCGGGGCTTCTGACGCACCATCAGCACGCCTGCCACTCCCCGGAGGACGTAGACCCGCGCCTCCCGCGCCCCTGCGGCGCCCGCTCGCGTCCCCCTTGCGGCTGAGCCGCCCTACGGAAGTCGCGGTGCCCGGCCGGCGCGCGATGCGGAGGCCGCTCTGCGCATCGCGGGCTCATGGAGGGCCGACTCCCAGTGCCGGCAAGCGTTCTGACCATGCGTTCGTCACCGCGCACCGGCGTCCCCGGTGAACTGGCGGAGGGTCGATCGGGCCTCGACGAGGCGTCGACGCGGGCCGTCACGGGGGTCTTCGGGGACAGGGGCGTACGGCCGTTCGGCTGTGCAAATCACCCGGAAGTGGAGAGCGTTCCCATCGAACCGTCAGCTCGCTTACCCCTGTGGCGGGCTGACGGTACGCCACTATCGTGTGTGCCAGTACCGTCACAAGTCGCTCGCACGGCGGCTATCTGCTTGGCGCATCCCCCACTTTATGGATGACGATAGGACCAGCGGACGGTACGACCGCGTGAGAGAGGAGGCGTCCATGGGTTCGGTTCGACGGGCGAGTGCCTGGCTGGGCCTCGTCGACGACAACGGCGGCGAGGGCTACTACGACGAGGAGTACGCCGACTACGGCCAGGGCTCCGAGCGATCGGACACGTGGGTGACCGACCCGCGGGTGCGCGTGGCCTCGGAGTCGGCGGTGGAGCAGGGCCGCCGCATCGCCACGGTGACCCCGGACGGGTTCCGGGACGCGCGCGGCATCGGCGAGCTGTTCCGCGACGGCGTCCCGGTGATCGTCAACCTCACCGGCATGGAGCCGTCCGACGCCAAGCGGGTCGTCGACTTCGCGGCGGGACTCACCTTCGGCCTGCGCGGCTCGATCGAGCGCGTGGCGACCCGGGTGTTCCTGCTCACCCCGGCCGACTACTCGGTGATGAACGGCGACGTCCACCGCGGCGGCGACGGCTTCTTCAACCAGAACTGACCAGGGCCCTCACCGGACCGAGCGCCCCGCGGCGCCGCCTCACCCGCGGAAGGCGTCGAGTCCGGTGAGCGCCTTGCCCAGCACGAGCTGGTGCATCTCGACCGTGCCCTCGTAGGTGAGCACGGACTCCAGGTTGGTCGCGTGCCGCATCACGGGGTACTCCAGCGAGATCCCGTTGGCGCCCAGGATCGTGCGGGCGGTGCGGCAGATCTCGATCGCCTCGCGGACGTTGTTGAGCTTCCCGAAGCTGACCTGCTCGGGCCGTAGCGTGCCCGCGTCCATCCGCTGCCCGAGGTGGTGGGCGAGCAGGATCCCCTTGTGCAGCTCCACGGCCATGTCGGCGAGCTTGGCCTGGGTGAGCTGGAAGCCGGCGATCGGCCGGCCGAACTGCTCCCGCTCCTTCGCGTAGTCCAGGGCCGTCTCGAAACAGGACCTGGCCGCGCCCATCGCGCCCCAGACGATGCCGTACCGCGCGTGGTTGAGGCAGCTGAGCGGCGCGCCGAGTCCGGTGGCCCCGGGCAGCAGCGCGTCCGCGGGCAGCCGTACGCCGTCGAGCACCAGCTCGCTGGTGACCGAGGCGCGCAGGCTCCACTTGTGGTGGATCTCCGGGGCGGAGAAGCCGGGGGTGTCGGTGGGCACGGCGAAGCCGCGCACGCCCTCCTCGGTCTGCGCCCACACCACCGCCACGCCCGCCACGCTGCCGTTGGTGATCCACATCTTGCGGCCGTCGAGCACCCAGTCGGAGCCGTCGCGCTTCGCCCGGGTCCGCATGCTGGCCGGGTCGGAGCCGTGGTCGGGCTCGGTCAGGCCGAAGCAGCCGATGACCTCGCCGGCCGCCATCCGCGGCAGCCACTGCTCGCGCTGCTCCTCCGAGCCGTAGCGGTGCAGCGCGTACATCGCCAGCGACCCCTGCACCGAGACCATCGAGCGGATCCCGGAGTCGGCGGCCTCCAGCTCCAGGCAGGCCAGCCCGTACTGCACGGCGCTGGCACCGGCGCAGCCGTATCCGGTCAGCGGCATGCCCAGCGCGCCGATCGCGCCCAGCTCGCGGGCGAGTTCCCTGATGACGGGCAGCTCGCCGCGCTCGTACCAGCCGGCGACGTGCGGCAGCACGCGGTCCCTGGCCCAGGTGCGGACGGTGTCGCGGACCGCGCGGTCCTCCGGGCCGAGCAGGTCGTCCAGGCCCAGCGGGTCGTGCGCGTCGAACGGCGGCCTGGCGGCGTGGGATGCGGACATGACGGACCTCCGGCCCGGGAGAACCAGCAGTGGCGGCAGCGCTGCGAAAACTAGCGGTGGTAGTCGACGGCTCGCCGCCGACGTTACGGCTCAGTCTCCCGCGCGTCCAGAGCGGACCGCGGGCGCCGCCGCCCGGCGTGCCGGGCGGGTCAGCGCCGCCGGGGCCGCGGCCTTGGCCGGGGCCGGCGCCGCCGTCTCGGCGCGCGGCGCGCACTCCATGACGCGCGGCAGCCGCAGCGCGGCGACCGCGCCGCACGCCAGCAGCACCGCGCTGACCAGGAGCGTCAGATGGAGCCCGGAGACGAACGACTGCCGGGCCGCGTGCCGGAGCGCGGCGCCCGGCGGTCCGCCGATCCGGTCGGCGACGGTGTACGCCTCGCCCAGCGAGCGGCCGGCGGCGGCACGGTCGGCGCCGTCCAGCCCGGTCGCGCGCGGCGCGTAGGTGTGGTTCATCACGCTGCCGAGCAGGGCGATGCCCACGCCGGCACCCAGCTGGTACGAGGTCTCGCCGATCGCGGCCGCGCTGCCCGCCCGTTGGGCCGGGGCCTCGTTGAGCATCGACTCGTAGGCCCCGAACAGCGTGGTCTCCAGGCCGAATCCGAGCAGGACGAACGCGGTGGTGAGCAGTCCGGGACGGTCGCGCTGGCCCATCGCGGTCAGCGACAGGACCGCCAGCGCGGTCAGCACGAACCCCCCGGAGACCATGCGGCGCGGCCCGAACCGGCGCAGCAGCCGGGCGCCGGCCAGCCCCGCGGCCATCGCCGCGAAGGTCAGCGGCAGCAGTCGCAGCCCGGTCTGGAACGGGCTCAGTCCGAGGACCAGTTGCAGGTACTGGACGGCGATCAGCTCCAGGCCGACCAGCGCGAGCATGGCGATCACGATGCAGCCGACGGAGGTGGAGAAGGCGGCGTTGGCGAACATCCGCAGGTCCACCAGCGGGTGGGGACGGCGCCGTTGGCGCCGGACGAACCACACCAGCAGCGCGGCGCCGGCCAGCAGCGGAACGGTGGCGGTGGCGTCCAGCGGCCCCGCGCCGCCGCCGAAGCGCTTGACGGCGAGGATGCAGCCGAACAGGCCGAACGCGCCGGCCAGCGCGCCCGGCACGTCCCAGGGGCCGTCGGCGGTGCCGCGCGACTCCGGCAGCAGGATCCGGCCGAGCGGCAGCATCACCGCCATGAGCGGGATGTTGACGAGGAACACCGAGCCCCACCAGAAGTGCTCCACGAGGAAGCCGCCGAGCACCGGCCCGACGGCGGCGCCCACGGCCGCGACGGCGCTCCATATGCCGATCGCCATCGCCCGCTCCCGCCGGTCGGGGAAGACCTGACGGAGGATGGACAGCGTGGCCGGCATGATCATCGCGCCGCCGGCGCCGAGCAGCACCCGCGCGGCTATCAGCACGCGGGGGTCGGGGGCGAACGCGGCGAGGGCGGAGGCCGCGCCGAACAGCCCGTACCCCATCAGCAGCACCCGGCGGCGGCCGATCCGGTCGCCCAGGGTCCCGAAGAGGATCAACAGCGAGGCGGCGACCAGCGGGTAGGCGTCCACGATCCACAGCAGGTCCTGGGCGCCGGGCCGCAGGTCCTCAGTGAGCGCGGGCACCGCGACGTGCAGGACGGTCGCGTCGAGGGCCACGATCAGCAGGCTGACGCAGAGGACCACGAGGACGGTCCACCGGCTGACCTGCCGCCTCATAGGCGCTACCTCCACGACCTCCGCGCACGAATGAGACGACAGCGTACGTGAGGTGGCCGTGGCCGGGCCGTGGCCCCGCTCACGGTGCCGGGGCCGCCGCGGGGCCGGCGGCGGCCCTTCCCCGCAGGGATACGGGCCGGGAAACCGGGCAGAAAGCCGAGGGAAATAAGCGATAAATAAGAAGACGACAGTGTGAGTATCAACACCCGAACATAAACTTCAGGGGTGACGCGCATTCCCGCCAATCGGCCGACTCCAAAGGGGTGGTGAGACGCACTCCACATCACATCGTCATTACAAAGCGGCCGATTCTGCCGATGCATGCCGTCACACGCTGTAACGTCGATTGAGTGCGTACCGATGAGAGGCTCCACCGCACGGAGGAGCACCCGAGCGCCGGCGGACCGCCGCGGATGAGCCGAACGCGCGTATGGCTGTTCGGTCTCACGCTGGCCGTGTACGTGGCGATCGTGGTGGGCGTTCTGACGACCTCCAAACTGGTGACGCTTGACTGGCAGGTCATGCTCTGGCGCCCCTACAAACAATGGCCGCAAATCCACGCATTTCTGGACTATTTCGTGGTGCTCGGCCAGCGGGGACCCACCGCCGTGATGGTGCTCGCGTGGCTGGGGTGGCGTTCATGGCGCCACCGCACCCTGCACCCGTTGCTCGTCCTCGGCAGCTCGCTGCTGCTGCTCAACATCACCGTGGGCGCGGTGAAGTACGGACTCGGGCGGCTCGGCCCCCACTACGCGACGACCGTCGGCTCCGCCGAGATGTTCGCCGGCGGCGATATATTTCCGTCAGGTCACACCGCGAACGCGGTCGTGACCTGGGGTGTGCTGGCGTACCTGGCCAGGACCCAGCGGGCCCAGCGGATCGGCTCGGTGATCAGCGCGCTGCTGGCGCTCGGCGTCGGCGCGACCACCGTCTACCTCGGCACGCACTGGGTCAGCGACGTGCTGCTGGGCTGGGCCGCCGGGCTGCTCATCCTCCTCGCCCTGCCGTGGTTCGAACCGACCATGGCCCGCACCGAGGAGGCGATCAGCACGGCCTGGGCGCGGCTGCGGGACCGCTCGCGGATGCCCGTCGGCGTGCCCGCCGTGGGTCCCGCCCTGGCCACACCGCGCACCGCCGACGAGGACGAGCCGAGCCGGGAGACCGTTTCCGCGGCTTCCGCTTTCGCCCCGGCCCCGCACGCCCCCGGCCGTCCCCCCATCGGACGCCACGAGCGCACCCCCCTCACCCCGGCCGGCAGCCGCCGCCCACCGGTCGACCGCGGCCCCCGCCCCACCCCGCCCCTGGTCCACCAGCAAGTCCGCGGCCGCGGTATCGCGGGGTAGTTGCTGCTTCCGGCCTGTCGCCTCCGGACCCCTGAGGGGCCCGGAGGCGGGACGCCGGCGAAAAAGGGCCCCTCACCCCATCCAGCAGCGCTGGACGCGGCCGTCCGCGACGGTGAAGTTGAGGCGGCCCACGACGTACTCCATGGTGACCACGGCGTCGGGCGGCAGACTGCGGACCGTGGTCCAGCCGCGGTCCCTCGCACGGCGTTCCGCTTGCTGCTGTTCCATCCCTTGATACGCGTTCAGGTCGTCGGGCGGATTGTCTCCGGGAAAGCTCTCGTGGGGCGCCATACGGCAACCGTAAGGGCGTCGGGCCCGCCGCGCCCCGGGGAATACCGGCCGGTCACCAATTCCGGGCGCACACAACTCCCTCACAGGTTCTGCGCGGAATCCGCCTCAGCGGGAGCCGGCGCCGCGGCCCGCCATCCGCTGGGCCTTGCGGGCCGCGGCGCCCGCGGTGTCGGCGGCGGAGAGCGCGGCGCCGAGCGTGCGGGCGGCACCGGCGCGCACCCCGGCGCGGGCCCGGTGCGCCGGGCGGCCCCGGGCGTCCAGCAGGTCCTGGAAGAGCTGCAGGTGGCGGTCGGCGATGCGGGCCGGGTCGTAGGCGGAGGACGACGCGTACGCGGCCCGGCCCATGGCCTTGCGCCGCTCGTCGTCCTCGATGAGGGACAGCAGGGCGGCGGCGATGGCGTCGACGTCGCGGGGCGGCACCAGCAGCCCGTTGACGCCGTCCTGCACGATCTCCCGGGGCCCCAGCGGGCAGTCCGTGGAGACGACCGGCAGCCCGACCCGCATCGCCTCCACGAGGGTCATGCCGAAGGACTCGGTGGTGGAGGTGACGGCGAGCACCGACGCCTTCGCGAACTCCGGTTCCAGGGGCGTCGCCGCGCCCATCAGCGTCACGTTCTTGCCCACGCCCAGCTTCGCGACGAGCGCGGCGAGGCTGTCCCGCAGCTTGCCGCTGCCGTAGAGGCGCAGGCTCCAGTCGGGCCGGGCGGCGGAGACGATCGCGAAGGCGCGGATCAGGTCGTCGTACCGCTTGGCCTCGGCCAGCCGGCCGGCGGCGACCACCACCGGCGCGGTGCAGTCCGAGGGCTGCCCGGCATAGGGCGGCACGCTGTTGGGGACGGCGGCCACCCGCACTCCGGGCATCCGCCGCCGGTAGACCGCGGCGTCGGCCTCGGTGGTGGTGGTCACCGCGTCCAGGCTCGGGTAGGCGCGGCGCAGCGCGAGCACGAGGCGGGTGGAGTGGGTGTCGAGCGTGAGGTGCTCCTGGGCGACGCGGACCAGGTGCCGCGGGGCCTGCCGGGCGAGGTGGACGTTGAGCCCGGGCCGGGTGCCGACCACCACGTCCGCGTCCAGGCCGGCCAGGCAGTCGCCGATCAGCTCGTCGGTGAGGACGCTGAACGACGCGTGCCGGCGGTCGGAGGACGGGAAGACCGCCGACGGCTGCGAGCGGCGGGGGTCGTTCCGCACGTTGCCCTCGCTGTCGGGGCGCAGATCGGCCAGCCCGCGGACCCGCACCCGCGGGTCGTACCGGAAGTACGGCTCGTCACGGTCCCTGACCACGGAGACGATCTGGACGTCGTGGTCCTCGGCGAGCTGCCCCGCCAGGTTGCAGGTGGTGCGGATCGTGCCGCCCAGGCCGTAGGCGTTGGTGATGAGGAAGGCGATGCGCATGCGGTGTCCCGAACCCCCGGCCTGGTGCCCGCGCGGCCGTGGACGGGAGTGCCGCGGGCCGGCGGGGTGTCCGCCGACCCTAGCAACCTCCGTACGGCGCGCGGGCGCGAGCCCCGGAGCCGCCCGTGCCCCCGGGTGCCTCGGCCCGGGGCTGCGCGGGTCCACGGGTCGCGCCCGCGCGGGTGCGTCAGGGCAGGGTGAGCACCGTGCCGACGGCCAGCTGGTCCGGGTCGCCGCCGACGGCCGCCTGGTTGAGCCGGTAGAGCCGCGACCAGCCGCCGGCGACGTGGTGGCTGCGGGCGATGCCGGACAGGGTCTCCCCGGGCGCGACGGTGTGCCGGCCGTGGCCCTGCGGCTGGACCCGGCCGTGCAGGCCGAGCCGGCGGGAGCACACCGGCCAGGCGGTCCAGCCCTGGTCGCGCAGGACGGACTGGGCGATGGTGATCTGGTCGACGCGGCTGGCCAGGTCGGCCCTGCGGGCGAACTTCCCGCCGCCGAAGCGCTTCCAGGTGGGCTGCCAGAACTGCAGGCCGCCGTAGTACCCGTTGCCGGTGTTGATGTGCCAGTCGCCGCTGCTCTCGCACTGCGCGATGTCGTCCCAGACCGAGCCGGGGGCGGTGGCGGCCGGGGCGGCGGCGGCCTGCGGGGTGCCGGCCTGTGCGGTGGCCGGTGCGCCGGGGTCGGGCTTCCCCGGCGACGCGGCCGTCGTGTCGCCAGGGGCGTCACCGGGCGCGGTGGCGGGCGCGGTGGCGGGCGCCTGCGCGGGCGTCGTCGTGGGCTGCTGCGTGGTCGCCTGCCCGCCGAGCTGCTGGGCGGCCGGGGTGCCGGTGCCCGGCAGCGGGCCGCCGGTGAGCGTGGCACCCGCGCTCCCCATGCCGGGGGCACCTCCCGTCTGCGCGGGGCCGGACAGCACGGGGCCCTGCGGGGAGCCGGACAGCGGGGCGCCGGACAGCTGCGTCCCGGACGGCAGGGTGCCGTGGACGGCCGGGCCCGCATGGAGCGGCCCGGCCTGGCTGGATCGTGCAGGGGGCGCGGCGGCTTGGCGTAGAGGAGGCGCCGCGCTCGCCGTCTGCGTGACGAGGGGCCAGAGCGCGGTGGCGCCGAGCGCCGCGAGGGCCGTGGCGGCGCGGACGCCGTTGCGGGTGGCGCTGCCGGAGCGCCGCGACGAACGAATCTCACGATATTTGGACAGTTCGATCATCGGGCCACGCTAAGCACAGCCCCCTCGCATATCCCGGCCGACACGACCCCGCGTGGCGCGCACCCCACCCGGGTGGCCGAGGCCCCGCGCCGGGGCAATCCGGATCGCCGCAAACCGTGACTCCCGGCGCAGACCGTCCGTTGTCACAGTGCGCCGGGACATGCCCGGCGCCCGGATCCCGCCGGACCCATCGCGACCGCAGCACCGCACTTCCAAGGAGACTCCCGTGGCGCCCCTGCTCGACGTGAGTGACGAGGTACGAGCCGAGATCGGCGACGAGGAGACCCAGCGGCTCCTCACCGGTGAGAACGCGCCCGGCTCGTACGACTGCACCTCCTGCCGTACGCCGGGCGACACGGCCCAGGAGCGGACCAGCACCGTGCTCTTCGTCGGCGACGAGACCGCGGTCCTGGCGTTCGCGCACGCCGCGTGCATCCCCTCCCAGGTGGTCCCGGTCTCCGAGGAGCAGCTGCAGGGCGCGGTCCGCAGCATCTCCGGGACCGACGACGTGGCGGCGGCGGGCAGCGCCCCGGCCGCCCCGGCACCGGTCCCGGTCCAGGCGGACCCCGGCCCGGCACCCGCGCCCCGGCAGGCGGTGCTCGGCATCACCTGCGGCCTGATCATCGTCGAGGAGCAGCTGCGGCCGGCGCTGGTGGTGGAGCCGACCGGGCCGGTGGCCCGGGTCGGCGCGGTCGGCGGCGGGGACGACTTCCTGCCGCTGCTGATCGAGCAGGGCTTCATGCCGCAGCTCGACCTGGAGGTGGCGCCCTCCCCGCTGCGCGGCTGGTCGGTGCTGCTGGCGATGGGCAAGCTGCACGCCGTGCTGCAGCCCGGCACGGCCGGCGCCCCGGCGACCGCCTGGTGGCAGGCGCACCAGCCGCTCCAGGTCAGCGACGGCTGGCGGTCCGCGGTGAACCGGAGCAACGAGGTGTACGTCTACGCGGGGCCGGCCGGCTCGGTGGGCCGCCAGCCGCGGGAGGACCTGATGCGCGAGGCGCTCGCCAAGGCGTGCGCGCGGGGCCAGCTGGTGGCCGCGACGATGCCGCTGTCGGGGACGTGACGGAGCCGGGAAACCGGGAAACGGGGCCGCCACCAGCGGCTGAGCGGCGGGCGGGTGGCCGCTCGGCGGCGGCCGGCCCGGCGTGGGCAGCACCGAGGGGGCGCGCACGGATGACCGTGCGCGCCCCTTCATGCGCCGGCGCACGTTGACGAGGTCAAAGATCGGCAATTCAGCCGTGCGGCCCGCATCCCGGGGCACGTCTCCTCGTTGGCGTTTACGTGCACACCTTTGACGCCTCCCCGCGCTCCCCGTTCCAGCGGTACATCCCGCCCATGCGCACCGCGCAGGACGCGGCCGGAGGCAGTGGCACACCGATCTACGACGCGCTGTACTCCGAGTACCGCCGGCTGTTCCGGACGTTGCCGGGCGACCGCAGCGGCGAGGAGCAGCTGCAGTTCCGCGGCTTCGCGGCCTGGCACGCGCAGTACCCGCCGCTGGGCGCCGGCGGCCGGCACCGCGGCACGGGCCCTGCCGCCCTTCCGCCGGGCCGGGCCGAGAACGGCGGCGACCGGCCGGCGTGACCCGGCGGGCCGCCTGAACCGCGCCGGGCGGCCGGCGCGGGCCACGACGACCGGCCGGCCGGAACCACCCGGCGCGGCGGTTACTTCTTGCGGCCGCGCTTCTCGCGCACCCGGACCGACACCTGGATCGGCGTGCCCTGGAAGCCGAACTCCTCGCGCAGCCGGCGCTCGATGAAGCGGCGGTAGCCGGCCTCCAGGAACCCGGAGGCGAACAGCACGAACCGCGGCGGCCTGGTGCCCGCCTGGGTGCCGAACAGGATCCGCGGCTGCTTGCCGCCGCGGATCGGGTGCGGGTGGGCGGCCACCAGCTCGCCGAGGAAGGCGTTCAGCCGCCCGGTCGGCACCCGGGTCTCCCAGCCGGCCAGCGCGGTCTCGATCGCCGGCACCAGCTTCTCCATGTGGCGGCCGGTGCGCGCCGAGACGTTGACCCGCGGCGCCCACTGCACCTGGACGAGGTCGCGCTCGATCTCCCGTTCCAGGTAGTAGCGGCGCTCCTCGTCCATCAGGTCCCACTTGTTGTAGGCGATCACCACGGCGCGGCCGGCCTCGACCGCCATCGAGATGATCCGGGTGTCCTGCTCGGCGAGCGTCTCGCCCGCGTCGATCAGGATCACCGCGACCTCCGCCTTCTCCAGCGCGGCGGCGGTGCGCAGGGACGCGTAGTAGTCCGCGCCCTCCGCGAGGTGGACGCGCCGGCGGATGCCCGCGGTGTCGATGAACTTCCAGGTGATGCCGCCGAGTTCGATGAGCTCGTCGACCGGGTCGCGGGTGGTGCCGGCCAGCTCGTTGACCACCACGCGGTCCTCGCCGGCGACCTTGTTCAGCAGCGACGACTTGCCGACGTTGGGCCGCCCGATGAGGGCGATGCGGCGCGGGCCGCCGGTGGCGGCGCCGAAGGTCACCGCGGGCGCCTCGGGGAGCGCCTCCATGATGGCGTCCAGCAGGTCGCCGGTGCCGCGGCCGTGCAGCGAGGACACCGGGAAGGGCTCGCCGAGGCCGAGGTTCCACAGGACCGCCGCGTCGGCCTCGCCGGACGGGCCGTCGACCTTGTTGGCCGCCAGCACCACCGGCTTGCCCGCGCGGCGCAGCAGCTTCACCACGGCCTCGTCGGTGTCGGTCGCGCCCACCGTGGCGTCCACCACGAACACCACCGCGTCGGCGGCCTCGATGGCGAACTCGGCCTGCGCGGCGACCGAGGCGTCGATGCCCAGGACGTCCTGCTCCCAGCCGCCGGTGTCGACGATCTTGAAGCGGCGGCCGTTCCAGTTCGCCTCGTACGACACGCGGTCGCGGGTGACGCCGGGCCGGTCCTCGACGACCGCCTCGCGGCGGCCGATGATCCGGTTCACCAGAGTCGACTTGCCGACGTTCGGGCGCCCGACGACGGCGAGCACCGGCAGCGGGCCGTGGCCCGCCGCGGCGAGGTCGTCCGCCACGTCCTCGAGGTCGAAGCCCTCCTCGGCGGCGAGCTCCATGAACTCGGCGTATTCGGCGTCGCCGAGCGCGCCGATGTCGCCGTGCTCGTCCTGCTGGTCCATGAGGTCTCTCCGTCGATCGACAAGTGGGGCTGCCGCCGCCCGCGGGGCGGCGGCAGCGGGGTGGTTCAGCGGCCGGTGGCCCGCCGGGCCTCGGCCAGGTGGGCGGTCAGCCGGTCCTGGATCTGCCGGGTGGCGTCGTCCAGCGCGCTGCGGGTGCGGCGGCCGCTGCCGTCGCCCGCGGTGAACGGCTCGCCGAAGACGATGTCCACCCGCGCCCGCAGCGGCGGCAGCGGCCGGACGATCCGGCCCTGCCGGGCGCTGCCCAGCACCGCGACCGGGACGACCGGCGCTCCGGTGCGCACCGCGAAGTAGGCCAGGCCGGCCCGCAGCTCGGCGAAGTCGCCGCCGCTCCGGGTGCCCTCGGGGAAGATGCCGAGCACGCCGCCGGCCTCCAGGACGCCGAGGGCGGACGTCACGGCCGTGCGGTCGGCGTTCTCCCGGTCGATCGCGATCTGCCCGATCGACCGCAGGAACGGGTCGAGCGGACCGATGAACGCCTGCTTCTTCACCAGGAAGTGCACCGGGCGCGGGGCGGTGCCCATCAGCAGCGGGCCGTCGATGTTGTGGCTGTGGTTGCCGGCCAGGATCACCGGGCCGTGCGCCGGGACGTGCCAGGCGCCGAGCACCCGGGTCCGCCACAGGCCGCGCATCAACGGGATGCTGATGCCGCGGCCGACGGCGGCGCCGCGCTCCGGCGGCGCTCCTGCGGCGTTGCGGCCCGGCCGGCGCTGCTGCCCGGCGGCCCGGTCGGGGCCGGCCGCCCGGCCCTTCCGGTCGTGCCCGTTCCGGCCCTGGCCGTCCTGCGGGCGGCCGTCGGGCGGGGACTGCGGGGAGCGGGGCGTCACGAGCCGGTCCGCTTCTCCTCGACCAGCGTCACGATGTGCTCGATGACCTGCGTGAGGGTGAGTTCGGTGGTGTCCACCTCGACCGCGTCCGCGGCCTTGGCCAGCGGGGAGGCGGTGCGGGTGGAGTCGGCGGCGTCGCGCCGGATGAGGTCGGCCCGGGTGTCGGCCACCGTGACCGCGCCGTTCAGCTCGCCGCTGCGGCGGGCGGCGCGGGCCTCGGCGGAGGCGGTGAGGAAGATCTTGACGGTGGCGCGGGGCAGCACCGTGGTGCCGATGTCGCGGCCCTCGACGACTATGCCGTCGATCGCGACGGCGACCGCGGCACGCTGCAGCTCCACCAGCCGCGCCCGCACCTCGGGCACCGCGCTCACGGCGCTGACCGCGGCGGTGACCTCCTGGCTGCGGATCGGGCCGGCGGCGTCCACGCCGTCCACGGTGATCGTCGGGGCGGCCGGGTCGGTGCCGGAGACGAGGGTCGGCTTGCCCGCCTGGTCGGCGATGGCGACGGGGTCGCCGACGTCGACGCCGTTGCTGAGCATCCACCAGGTGATCGCCCGGTACATCGCGCCCGTGTCGAGGTAGCGCAGTCCCAGCTTCTCGGCGACCGCACGGGAGGTGCTGGACTTGCCCGTGCCGGAGGGGCCGTCGATGGCGACGATCACCGGGTTGACCGTATTGACCACAGCGGAGGGACCTTCCTCGTACACGGGGGGATCGGCGGGCGGCCCGGACGCACCCGTGGCCGTCCCCCAAGGTTACCGGCCCCGCGATGCTCCCCACGCCGCCTGCGCCGGGCGGCCTCCCTACTGCCGCAGCGCCCAGCCGCGCTCGCGCAGCGCCGCGCTCAGGGTGGGCGCGGAGCGGGGCTCGACCATGAGGTTCACCAGACCGGCCTGCTGGCCGGTGGAGTGCTCGATGCGGACGTCCTCGATGTTGACGCCGGCGGCCCCGGCGTCCGCGAACAGCCGGGCCAGCTCGCCGGGCTGGTCGCCGATGAGCACCGCGACGACCTCGTACGACTTGGGCGCGGCGCCGTGCTTGCCGGGGACCTTGGCCCGGCCGGCGTTGCCGCGGCGCAGGATGTCCTCGATGCCGGCCGCGCCGCCGCGCCGCTTGTCGTCGTCCGCGGACTGCAGCGCGCGCAGCGCGGCGACGGCCTCGGCGAGGTCGGTGGCCACGTCTGCGAGGACGTCGGCGACCGGCCCGGGGTTGGCGGCCAGGATGTCCATCCACATCCCGGGCTCGGAGCCCGCGATCCTGGTCACGTCGAGGATGCCCTGCCCGCACAGCCGCACCGCGCTGTCCTCGGCGTGCTCCAGGCGGGCCGCGACCATGCTGGAGACCAGCTGCGGGGTGTGCGAGACGAGGGCCACCGCGCGGTCGTGCGCGTCGGCGTCCATCACGACGGGCACCGCCCGGCACAGGGCCACCAGTTCCAGCGCGAGGTTGAGCACCTCGGTGTCGGTGTCCGCGGTGGGGGTCAGCACCCAGGGCCGCCCCTCGAAGAGGTCGGCGGTGGCGGCGAGCGGGCCCGAGCGCTCCCGCCCGGCCATGGGGTGCGTGCCGATGTAGCGGCCGAGGTCGCAGCCGAGCGCCTCCAGGTCGCGGCGCGGGCCGCCCTTGACGCTGGCGACGTCCAGGTAGCCGCGGCCCAGGCCGCGCTGCAGCGCGTCGGCGAGGCTGGCCGCGACATGCGCCGGCGGCACGGCGACGATCACCAGGTCGACGGGCTCGTCCGGGATGCCGGCGGTGCCCGCGCCGAGCGCGGCCGCGGTCCTGGCGGCGTTCTCGTCGTGGTCGCTGAGGTGGACGTCGACGCCGCGGGCGCTGAGCGCGAGCGCGGCGGAGGTGCCCATCAGCCCGGATCCGATGACGAGGGCGGTCCTCACCGCAGGCCGTCCTTGCCCGATCGCTCCACGTCCACGTCGTTCGCTCCTTCGGGCCGGCAGAACCTGCTGTGCTGGACACCAGGCTAGTCATCGGTGCCCGCGCCGCGGCGCGGCGGACCGCAGGGCGAGACGGGGACCCGTGCGCCCCTCCGGCACCGCGGCCGCCGTGACGACTGTCACTCCCGGAGTGCTCCTGATCACCGTGTGAAGCAGGAAAACCCCGGCGCCGGGAGGGGTTGCTGGCGATAATCGCCCTCATGCGCGAATCCGAGCCGCCGACGGCGCCCCCGGCACCGGAGCCGCCCGGGGTGCCCGTGGTGCCCGAGGGGGATCCGGGGCACGCCCTGGTCAGGGACCACACGGTCTACTCGTGCGTCATGGGCTCGCGTGCCTTCGGCCTGGCCACGGAGTCCAGCGACACGGACGTGCGCGGGGTGTACGTCGCGCCGACGCCGCTGTACTGGCGGTTCGACAAGCCGCCCACCCATGTCACCGGGCCCCGCGAGGAGCAGTTCTCGTGGGAGATCGAGCGGTTCTGCTCGCTGGCGCTGCGGGCGAACCCCAACCTGCTGGAGTGCCTGCACTCGCCGCTGGTGGAGCACGTCGACCAGGTCGGCGGCGAACTGCTGGAGATCCGGGACGCCTTCCTGTCCCGCCAGGCCGACACGACCTTCCGCGGCTACGCCCAGCAGCAGCTGCGCAAGCTGGAGGCGGACATCCGCTCCCACGGCCGCCCCCGCTGGAAGCACGCCATGCACCTGCTGCGCCTGCTCATCAGCTGCCGCGACCTGCTGCGCACCGGGCGGCTGGTGATCGACGTCGGGGAGCACCGCGACGCGCTGCTGGCGGTCAGGCGCGGCGAGCGCACCTGGGACGAGGTGCGCGCGTGGATGCGCCGCCTCCACGAGGAGAGCGACGCGGCCGCCGCCGCGAGCCCGCTGCCCGCGGCGCCCGACCGTGCCCGGGTCGAGGACTTCCTCATCCGCGTCCGCGGCCTGACCGCCGCCCCGCCCCGGCT
>Ga0123353_10004684_pt1 | contig 17697 bp, 20 predicted proteins | sample TergutLab28metaG_3_FD_92763 | JGI IMG/M metagenome (GOLD analysis project Ga0123353, IMG submission 92763) | Labiotermes labralis P3 segment gut microbial communities from Petit-Saut dam, French Guiana - Lab288 P3 | ecosystem: Host-associated > Arthropoda: Insects > Digestive system > Gut ... | reverse complement strand
TTTACATCAAAATCGCCGTCACGCTGGCCGCAAAATCTTGTTGCCCATTCCACATTCGTAGCGCCGCAATCTTCACCGCCAACTCCCCCGACCAAATACTGATTGGACTATAACGCGTATCCTCCAGCTTCGTACTCACCACCTCGCCACCTTTTGCCGCCACCACCTGGCCATTATGGCAAGTTACCACCGTCACCGGATAAGTAATCGTAAATTTATGCAATGTTTCGATCAATTGGTTCGTTGGCATCGATAAGGCAATCATTTTCGGATAATATACCGCTCTAAACAATTTTTGTAACTGCGGCAGGGCAGCACACAATATCACACCTTCCCGCTCCAACCAAGTACTCGCACTGGTAGTTATCAAATCTACTGCATCGCGCGTCACCAGCACCGGTTTGGTGTTTCCCGCTATCAACTCCTCCGCGAAAGTCACCGTCTCGGAATTTTTACCCATATCGCCAATCATCAGCACCAAATCCGCCTCTTCCGCCGCCGCCAGCCCCAACTTCAGCGCCTGTTTACCAAAGCCCCCCGACGCCCCGCTAGGCGCAAAAATTACATCCGGACCAACCGGCACTTGCTTTTTCAAGCTATCCGGCAACAAAATTTTCACTTCGCCAATACCTACCTCGACCGCTTTAGCCATCGCATTCGCTACTGCAAAAAAACTCCCACCACAACCACCAAGAATCAATAACCTCCCCGCCAACTGCTTCTGTTCCGGCTTTCCACTATCAATATCCGCAAACAACCCCTCCTTCCCCTGCGTCCGCCAATATCGATCCATGTCCGTATTGTAACAAAGCTAGCACCAATAAAAAACCTCGGTCTAATTTTTGAGAACGTATGTTGTTGATATAGATACCGGGCAATGATCTGAACCTTCCACTTCAGGATGAATTTCCGCCGCTTGCAATCCCGAACGCAGCGCCTCCGATATCAACACGTAATCAATCCGCCAACCCACATTGTTCGCCCGTGCATTCCCCCAATGACTCCACCACGAATACTTTACCGTGTTCGGATGCAGCGCCCGAAAGCTATCCGCCAGCCCAGCCCGCCGCAATAGCTCACCAAACCCTCCCCGCTCCTCTTCCGTATAGCCATGCTTGCCAACGTTTTGCTTCGGCCGTGCTAAATCCATCGGCTGATGCGCCACATTAAAATCCCCCGCCACCACCACCGGCTTTTTCTTTTGTAGCTCAACTATCACGTCCGCCAAATATCGATCCCACTTCTCCCGAATCGCTAGTCGCGACAAATCGTCTTTCGCGTTCGGCACATAAGCCGAAACTATATATACTTTTGGCAATTCTACCCCTGTTAAGCGTCCTTCTTTTAGCAAATCTCCGTATCCGTCCACCAGTCCATCCCCATCAATATCCGCGACTAGTTCTGCCTTCAAGCCAAGCGCTTTTTTCACCCACACCGCCGTTCCCGCGTAACCCGGCTTCTTGGCATACGCAAAAAACTGCTCATACTCTTCGAACTCCTCGCTCACATTGCTCTCTTCCACTTGTTTTCGTGAAATCTTCGTCTCCTGCATCAACAAAAAATCCGGATCATATTCGTCCACAAATTTCCGCAAACTCCCCTTTTTCAACACCGACCTCAACCCGTTCACATTCCAGGAAAACAGGGAAATACTATCTCCCTTCACGTGTCAAATCCCTTTCCTTGATCGTCTGCCGCTTGTCATAGGCTTTTTTACCACGCCCCACCGCAATCACTAATTTGATGTGCCGCTTCAAAGGCAATAGTTTCACTGGCACAATCGTAAAGCCCTGCGTCTTCTGCCGTTGTAAACCCGCGATTTGTCTTTTTGTCGCCAACAGTTTCACGTCCGACGCCATGTCCGCCCCCAACGTCAGCCCCGTCAACCACAACTCGCCCCGCCTCAAAGTCACATACGCGCCTCTGATCTGCGCATGGTGATCCCGCATCGCCCTTACCTCCGGCCCAGACAACACCATCCCCACCTCCAATTGATCTCCCAACACATAGTCATAATGCGCTTTCCGATTCATTACTACTGCCGCATTGCTCTTCATGGCAACTCCTTACGGATTTCTTTTTCCAATGCTCGATGAAAAGCCCACTCCGACTTTTCATAACCCTTTCGCCCCAACGCCTTATAGCCAAGCATCATCAAGTTGTTTTTCGTCTTCTCCTGTTTGCTGTGCCAAGTCGAAGCATAATGATGCAGCGCCACCGTCTCATCCGTCAATGTTACTTTGCCCGTTGCATAATGCCTTGGCGAAAAATACTCCGGCGCAAACGTTGCGAATTTGCCTCCAGCATACTCGCGCGTCTTCCCATCTAACCGGACACCATAAATGTCTTCCGCATAAATCGACGGCGCATGTACCGTTTTCAAAAACGTATTTGTTACAATCTTCTCTTCGTATTCCACTAGCTCAAATCGCTTCAATATCTTTTCGATCCACGGCGATCCTTTCACCGCCCCAAAAATCGCTGTCGTAAACCAATACTGTGCTTCCCACCCTGCAAAACCATCGTATTTCAAAAACGGTGCAAGTGGCTTCAAAAGCTCCACGTCCGTGTCCAAATAAATCCCGCCCTCAGCAAGCACCACGCACATTCGAATCACGTCCGACGCCAACGCCCACCGTCTTTCTTCCAGCGCTTTCCGAACCAAAGGATATTTTTCTAAATCTATGTCCCTCTCAGTCCAACATCGAAACTCAAAGTCCGGATTCAGTTTGCGCCATCCATCAACAAATTCCGCATCCCTCTTCGGCAGCGGCTTATCTCCCAACCACACATAGTGAATCTTCCTCGGCATCGGCATGATATAATCATCATAACATGAAGGTCGCCATTTCCACCGACGTCTACTGCCCGATGATTAACGGTGTAGCCGTCTTTTCGCGCAATCTCGCTGCCGGCCTCACCAAGCGCGGTCACACCGTCATCGTCCTTGCCCCCAGCACCACCGGAAAATTCCACATCGAAACCGACTCTCAGCACGGCTTCAAAATTGCCCGCCTGCCCAGTGCCAAGTTCCCCTTCTACCCCGACCAAATCCACAAAATACCCAAAGACGTCGAAATTTTCGGCAAAAAACTCCCCCGCATCGCCTACAAAAACGGTCTTCACTTCAGTCTCACGCCTTATCCCAAAATCAAACAAGTATTGGACAAGTTCCAGCCCGATCTCATCCACGACCAAACTCCCGGCCCCGTTGCCTGGGCCGTCTTTCGCTACGCCGACAAACACAGTATTCCGCTCGTCTCCACTGGCCATGCTTATCCAGACAATATCACCAGCCAGCTCAAACTCCCCAGTGGCATCAAAAAACCTCTCGATATCGTAGTTCGCAACTATTTCGCCAGCTTCCTCAAAAAAAGCGCCCACGCTACCATGCCCACAAAAGTCGCTATTCACGATCTTATCCCCAATCGCCATAAATTTCGCGTCCCCATTGAGGCCCTCAGCAATGGCATCGACCTTTCCAAATTTAACGCCAAAAAACCCAATCCAAAAATCTACGCCCAGTACAAACTGCCCAAAACACCCTTTGCTCTCTACGTCGGTCGCATCGACCCCGAAAAAAGCCTCCACGTTTTGCTCAAAGCTTTTGCCGAAACCCTCAAGCAACTCTCCACCGCAAAATTAGTTTTAGTCGGCGACGGCTCCGCCAAACAACGCCTTGAAGATCTCTGCACAGAATTAGGCATTGCAGATTCCGTCACCTTCACCGGTCGCATTGTCGGAGACGATCTCCCCGAAATCTATCGTGCCGCTAGCCTCTTTGCTATCACCTCAACTACCGAAACTCAAAGCATCGTTTTGATGGAGGCCATGGCCAGTGGTCAACCTTGCGTCGCCGTTCGCGCCGGCGCCATCCCCGAACTAGTCAAAAGTAACCAAAACGGCTTCCTCTGTGCTCCAGACAACATCAACGCCATCTCTCGAGGCATCACCGCCATCCTTAGTGATCAAAAACTACGAAACACCATGAGCAAACAGAGCCTCAAAATCATCAGCGCCCACGACATCCACCACACCCTCACCCGCATGGAGCAGATTTACACCAAAGTCATCGCCGAGCACCCAAAAACTCTCTGATCCGCTCAGCCACTTCTTCTGGTCGCTCATAATTAATCAAATGTCCTGCACTGTCAAACTCAAAATATTCCGCCCCCACCTCCCGCACTCGCTCTCGCACCAATTTACAATTCGACAACTTATCTTTCTTACCGAAAAGCACCAACATTCGCTTATTCAGCGGCATTTTCGTATCATTCGAAGCCGAAATATCCATATCGCAATACAGCGAGCGAGCCGAAACAAATTGCCCTGCATATTCATAATGCATTTCGTCAATCGCTTTTTGCTTAGACTTATCCGCCGTCAAAGAATGTGAAATCATCCAAGACACACGCTTGCTGGCCAAAATTTTCTTCTTTAGCTCCGGCGAAAAAGGAAACAGCACCCCCCGAACCGCCTCATTAAACACCATATTCGCCGCCTTGGCCCCCGGACCCCTCAAAATCGGCGACATCAATATCAAGTCTTGCGCCACTGTTTCCGGATATTTCTCCACATAGTGCGACACAATTATTGACCCCATCGAATGTCCCACCATAATCGGCTTCACCCCCAAATCCGCAATATATCCATGCAGCCACTTGACATATCCTTCCAAGTTTTGCTGTTCCAGCTCTGGATTTTTCCCTGTACCAGGCAAGTCCGGAGTCACCACCAAGTAGTCCTCGCCCAACATCTTGGCAATTCCTCCCAGCCCTTGGCTGCTCCCCCTCAAACCATGTAGCAACAAAATCGTCGGTTTTTTAGTTTTCACCATCCCGCTTCAAGGCCCTTAAGATTGCTGGGCGGTCAAACCCCTCGATCACCGTATCGCCAACAATCGTCGTCGGCGCTATTTCCATTTCGTGTCCAATCTTACTCGCCACCTCCGCCGCTATCTCCGCTTTCGTTGAGTCTCTTTCCTCGTATTCAATTCCTTTTTGATCCATCCAATCCATCAAGGCGTGACAATACACACAGGTTGGTGTTGTATAAATGATCGGTTTCATATCTTTTCCTCCTCCATCTCTCTTAGTATAGCACGCACTGCCGTCGTGTTTTTACATTCCATCAATCGTTCACGCACCTCGCTCGCCCCTGGAAAATTATTGATATAAATCTTGAAAAAACGCTTCAGCGTATCAAAAGCTTTCACCCCACTCTCATCAAACAAATCCAAATGGTACTCCAGCAGCTCCATTCGTTTGGATATTGACGAATCGGTGGTCCGAAAACAAAATGGATCCGCAAATACCCCTCGGCCAATCATAATCCCATCCACTCCCATCTTCACAAACTTCTGCCCCTCCGTTCGCGTTCTGATATCGCCATTTACAATTAGTTTTGTGTCGGGCGCCAATTCGTCCCTCAGCGCCACAATTTCCGGCACCAGTTCATGATGCGCCGGTACTTTCGACATTTCCTTTTTGGTCCTCAAATGCACCGCCAACGCTGCAAGATCTTGACGCAACAAAAACTCCAGCCATTCACGCCACTCCTCCACTCGCAAGTACCCCAGGCGCGTTTTCACCGACACCGGCAACCCCGCTTGCTTCGTTGCGGCAATCACTTTTGCCGCCAACTCAGGCGTCTTGATCATGGCCGCACCGCCTCCGCCTGCCACCACATGTCTTTCCGGTCAACCCATATTGATATCCACCGCCGGATAGTCCATATCTCTCACGCCACCAGCCGTCGCTGCAAAATGCTCCGGATTTATGCCCCAAATCTGCGCCACAATCGGCATCTCTTCCGGCAAAAATCTCAGACGCTGGACAGCGTTCGCCCGCCCCTTATCACTGGCATAACTCGAAACATTCGTAAATTCCGTAAAAAAAATATCCGGCCGAGCCGCTCTTGCCACCACCCGTCGAAAAACACTGTCCGTCACCCCTTCCATCGGCGCCAAACACGTAAAACCGCGTTCAAACTGCCCCCAAAAACCCTTCTTCATCGCCATATATTTTAACATGGAAAAAAGCTCCCGGATAGATACCCAAAAGCCCTTCCCCCGTGGCGCTACTTCCGCCGCCGACAAAGTACAATTACTGCGACTGCCGCCCATGCCACAAAAACCAAGACAGCACAACTGGCGACAATCAATGAAGCCGACGCCACAGTGCTCAGTAATTTTTCCAGTTTCGGCCATAGCATAGCGATAATCACAAACGCTGCTATACCGATCAGCATGAGCACAAGTCGCACTAGCCGCGGCAAAGCATTCCATTTCTTGTACAACATTAACGATGCCCCCCTTCGCTTAACCTACTACAAATTTGTCCATTGTATTATACAACAGGCCACATGGAAAGTCAAACAATCATAGCGATATCGCTATGTCGCGCAACTCTTGCTTGGTCAGACTCTTCGTCAAATCGTCTATATGATAAAATATGCCACCGTTTACCCACACTGCACTTGATTCCGACACGTAAATCGTCAAACCTTGCTCTTTAATTGTAGAATAACTGTCGCCCCATTCGCTAGCCACAAACTGAGCATGCAATGCTACCGAATCCCAAGACGATTTCTCCTGTATTAGATTGAAGCTCTGGCCATCTTGCTTTGCAAAAGTAATTGTCACCTTGCCGCTATTTTCCGCCACTAGCCCGTCCATCTTGTACCCCTTAGGCACATAGGACGGATACGCACTATCAATGCCACTCTGCAAAGCCGCCACCCGTACCGACAAATCTGGTAAGTTCAAATATACCAAGTAGCCCAGAAGAGCAATCGACGCCACCGACATAGCCACAGCAATAAACAATTTGCGCTTCTTCCACGCTCCACGTCTCTTCGTGACTATTCCCACAATCTGCTCTCCATCTGTCGCATCGTCTTTGCCCATTATCGCCACTCGCTGCAAGGCCTGGGCAATCGCCCGATCTTTCAATTCCTGCGCCGTTAATTGCCTTGGCGCAGCCGCCTTTCTGGCCGCTACCCGCGCGTTTACCACCGCCACCGTAGGGTGAACCACTGGCTGTTCATCCGGCTGCTCCTGTATTTGCTCTTGCACTTGCACCTTTACCCCCCCAACCGGTTGCAAATTCACGCCCCCCCGCATTTTTCGGGCAATCAACACATGATTCTTCCGATCCATCTCTGCCGCCAACGCCTGTCGCCTCAGCATCGCCTCTCTCTCAAGCTGTTGTCTCTTCGCAATCTGCGCCTTCACCACTGGGCGTTTGACAAACTTTCGATTCAAAGTAGAAGATTTTTGTAAAGCCTTATGCGCTCTCGAACTGGGATGGTGCTGTATCTGTTTACCCGAAGCTTTTTTTACGCTGTCCATACTTCCTCGCTTTAATCTGCTAAAGCTAGCATAAACCGCTAACGCAGATAAATCAAGTGATTTTTTATACTTTTTATGTTATTATTTTCTAAACATGGAACGAGCTCGAAAGAAAAAACTGCGCAATCTTCGCATCCTCGCTACCAATATTTTCATGGGGCTGTCCATAGTTTCCCTCGCCGGTGTTATCACGCTGCTCGCCATGGGTTTTCGCCTCAGCAAAGACGGCGGGCTTGAACAATCCGGCCTGGTTCAGATCAAATCCAACCCCAACGGCGCCACCGTCGAAATCAATGGCGTCACTCAGTTCTATCGTACCGAAATGAACAAAATGCTCTCCGACGGCAGCCACGAAATTGTCGTCACCAAGTCTGGCTACGACACCTGGAGCACCACCGTTGATATCGAGCGCGGTCTTCTGACCCGCATCGACTGGGTCCGCCTTTTCCCCCTCAAGCGAACCATCGAGGATGTCCGCGCCTTTAAGCCTCTGCGCCTTGTTAGCGCTTCGCCGGACAAATATTACCTAGCTCTACTGCCAGAAGAGTCCACCCAGCTCCAGCTAATAGACGTCCACCTTGACGACGTCAAATACACCAATCTCGACCTTGCTCTAGTCTTAGGGATAACACCACCCGGCCCCTCAGCCGTCATCGCACCAACCGGACAGCTTAGCGTCACCCAGTGGAGCGCCAACCACAACAAATTCCTTCTCAAATGGGCTCACGACAGCATCGCAGAATGGATCCTTATCGACATCGCCACGCCCGCCAATAGCATCAACCTCACCAAAGCTTTCGCTATGAACTTTGCCAATCTCCAAATCGCCGACGCCGCTGCCACCAAAATCTGGGCCACCGAAAATCGTAACCTCCGCCTCATTCATACCGATAGTACCACCATATCCAACGTCCTTATCCCGCATGTCGAAGAATTTGTTGCCGACACCACCACCATAAGCTTCATCGGCATCGACGCCGAAAGTCGACACGTCATCGGCATTTACAAAGAAGGCGAAAAGGGCACCACCACCATCCAGGAAATCACCGACGACGTTTCCGCCTACCGCATCGCCATCGGTAGCAACTGGAAAGATGAATGGGTCGCCTACTCCCTGGACAATCGTCTTTTCGTTCGTATCGGCAATCATCCATCATACCAAGGCGGCACCAAGCTTCGCACCATCATAGAGAACGATCTAGAATTTACTCCCACCCTTCTCACTCCCAGCCCCACGGGTCGCTTCCTAATCGCCTCCACCGCTGAGCAAGTCACCTCCATCGATATCGAAATCGAAAAACGTTTCGACTATGACTTCCCAGGCTCAACCATCAACTGGCTCGACGATTTTCTCCTCTGGACCGATCAAGACGACAAGCTATCCATCATTGACTTTAACGGCGAAAACCGCCGCGAACTTGCCGACATTACCAGCGGCTTCGACCTCGCCCTCACCACCAACAATCGCTGGATCTATTTCATCGTCTCCCAGGAAGACGAAGCGACCAAAACCACCAGCTTCACCCTCAAGCGCGAAAGATTATAAAACGCCTCAACCGTTCCCGGTCAACCAATTCCAAAACTGCTCCAATGGCGAAGGGTCGTTCTCTGGCATCAAGATTTCTTGCGTCTCGCCTTCCGGCGCTGGCTCCATCGTCGCCGCCCCCTTTGGATCCGGACTAATCTGCTCCGCCGTCACCAACAACCGATAACGCGATGTCCCCAACGGAACGCACGTCACCAGTGTCACCAATGGCTTGCTTGTCGACCCAGTCAACGCAGCCACATTCGTCGGAAGCACCGTTTGCTTGATTGTCACCGAATAGGTATACCGCACAGAATTGTAATTAACGTAAATCAAATCCCCCTCCACCAATCGATCCAATCCCGAAAAGATAAACTTAAAATCTGCCGCTCGATAAATGTTGCCTCCAGAATGCCCAGATACCACAAAATTCCCAATCTCGCCCGGTATTGCTGATGCCCCCGGAACCGCAAAATGCGCCACACCGTCACTCATGGCGTTATTCATCGAGTTCACATCATTTGCCGACCCAAACACAATCGGCACACGTATATTCAGTTTTGGAATAATCAACAACGATTCTGGCCCCACCGCCGCCGTTACATTCGGATCAATCGCCTCAATACCACTCACTGCTCCTCCACCCGGCGCCACAAAAGCTGCCACATTGGCAAAAATCACCTGATTATATTGAAACAACACCCCCAAAACAACCACGGCTATCCCAATCACCAACGGTATGAAGTGCTTCGAGCGTCGCACCTTCCTGGCGCGATCTGATGCCTTAGACCTAATTTGCTCACGAATTCCCTCTGTCTGCGCCTCCGCCAAAATTTCCTCCTCAATCACCTTGACGTCCGCAGCACTGACTTTGTGTTCCGACTGAGCACGTTCGTACTTCAACTTCGCCTGCTCTACATAATCTCTAGCCGCCTGATGATAATAATCCCCGTAATACTTCTGATAATACTCCTGCCATGCCGAATGATATTTGCGCCATTCCTCCGCATCCACCTGCGGCTGCCCCGCAAGATCCGTATAGGTCTGCGCATGCGCCCCATACGACTCCAGGACCTTTTTGCGCGCCACCAAAGCCGCCGTTTGTCGCTGTTTATCACCAGAACCTAGCCCACCAGTCTCATTAGCCATATTAAACACCATTATATCAGAATCTCTTAATGCCAGCAAAAAGCCGGGGACCAGCCCCGGCAAATTAAAGACTTGTATTTTTGGCAAAAGTATGATATAATGATAGTTGAAGCAGGGGAGGGGCTTGCTGCTCTTTCCCAGATTTCCATACTATCAAAGAGGGGGGCATAATCATGAAGAAGGTTTCTAAAAAAGTTATAGTTGCACTTTTGTTGCTGAATGCAGCATCGTGCATCCTTTTCCGATTCGTAGCTGGTGGACGCCCAAACATTGTCCGCTATCGCGAGATATCAGATGGCAAAATGACTTATATTATCGCTGGCAATATGGGTCAAGCTGATGAAGCCAGCGCACAGATCGTGGATGATATTATCGGAGGCGTCACTTTTGTCAATTACGGCAATTTTGGCTATTCTCCGAGCAAGTTCATCAAAGCTGTAGAGAACGACATCTCTACGCTCCCGCACGACACACAAGTCACACTGGTCGCAATTTCCCTGGGCAATCAAGTTGCCCAAACCGTTAGTAATCGCCTTCAGTGTCCACTCTATGCGGTCAATCCATGCATGGGGGCGTCCTCTCCTAATTCAGCCATGAAAGTGGTCTGCGTAGGAATCGCCATAGTCGGCACTCCGGTAGAATTTGGACTGGGCTGGTTGAGTTGCATACCTTTTTCCAGCAACCCACCAACCCGCGATTATTCACTCGCAACCCTGATTGACCAATTTAGGTCAATCTGCGTTTTCTCCACAGGCCATCCAACGAACCCCGCTTTGACAAAAGTCGTCATCAGCAACGATGACGAATTACTGGACAATGCCGCGGTTGAAGAGTTCTTCGCAGGTTGCGAAGTTGTGCGGATCAACGCAAAACACGGGAGTATTAATAACTACCCGGACGCGTACCGCACCGCACTCGGCCAACTCGGCTTGATAGAAGGAAAAGGATAACCGTAAAGAGGATAGGAGCCGTCACCAACGTTCGACGGCTCTTTTTTCATGCTAAGATATCGACAAGGAGAGCGAAAAACCAAAGATGAAATAAATAATGCCAGCAAAAAGCCGGGGGCCAACCCCGGCAAATTACTTGTCCCGTTATTCCGGAAACTAGACTACCTTAGTAATAGGACAAACAATGCGATGATGATGATCGCCTGCTGCAGGTAGCTCAGCACCGCATCGGCGGCGAAGCTGAACGCAGCTTCCAGCCAAGGCGTCTTCTTGCAGCACTTCCGCAACCATTTGGGGACCCGCATCCATTTGGATATTTTGGTCACCTGCAACACTGCGGTTGTACCCAGAACCAAGGAAAACACCACTGCCGAAGCTACGGACTTGTACAGCCAGAGACTCGCAGCTACCACCAGCAAGCTCAAGCCTACGTGTATGGCCCCCACGAAAGCAATCCGTGCTCCACTTCTTCCTTCCTCCGTCCAGCCCCTCGCAAATCGCTTCCGCCAGAAAACATCGCTGTAGAAGTCAACCACCAAGCTGACCAATGCGCCACCGATGGCCGCCCAAAGGCCAACGTCGACCTCCCGTGAAAACAAAATCGAAACCCCCAAATAAAGCATTTGGGCTACGGCAATGCCCTTCACGAACATTGCCAAGTCGAAATCCACGGGCCCTTCCATTTTTCTTCTCATCATTAATGTACACCCCCTCTCTTTTTCAACTAATTATGCACCATCAAGTCTATTTTGTCAAGATCATGGCGCAGCCTAGTCTTAAGTGAAGCCAACAAAAAGAACTAAATAAATTTCATTTATTTAGTTCTTTTTGTTGGCTTCAAGGGGTCCCCACCCGGACGAAGCTTGGGGTGTGGGTAGAGGAGGACGAAGCGTCATAAAAGTCAAAGATTAAACTCGTTTAATCTTTGACTTAAAAGACCTTCGTCCGACGTGGTGATCCCGGCGGGAGTCGAACCCGCGATTTTCTGGATGAGAACCAGACGTCCTAGACCACTAGACGACGGGACCAGCTTTTTTATCCTAGCACAGTCACTCTCGTCCGTAAATCCAGCCCTCTTTCCCTCACGCCAAATAGTGCTAAAATAAACATATGCGATTTATCCAACGCCACTGGCGCCTCATCATCCCCATCATCCTCATGGCCATCATCTTTGGCTTCTCACAAGCCTCCTCGTCCGCCTCCTCATCCCTCTCCTCCCCCATTGCCAACTTTTTCGGCGTCACCCACTGTCTCGTTCGCAAAGTCGCCCACTTCGTGTGTTTCGCCCTCCTGGGCGCCTCTTGGTACTACTATCTTAGACGTCTAGGCAAATTCACCCCTGGCTTCACCAGTCTCGGCAGCCTACTGTTTGTTATCCTTTATGCTTTCCTCGATGAATTCCACCAAACTTTCATCCCCGGCCGCACCGGACTGTCCAGCGACGTCTTGCTCGACTCCATCGCCGGACTCACCGGCATCATTATCTTTGCCTCAGTTTACTATCTCACCCGCAGCCAAGACCAAAGAACCGCCCGCCGCAAACAAGTCGACAAAATCTGGGCCAACAACGCCAAACTTTTCAAATCACTCAAGAAACCCCACAAGAAATAACCCCACCATAACGCCCATACAAAAAATCGCCCTGGCATAGCCAGGGCGGTAATATTCGCCTATCCCAAAAATCTGAGTCTCCTCAGGTCCACCCCACCATTCAATCCAAGACTCCAGGAGGCAGCAAGGGACAAAGGAAGCGCTAGCGGCAAAACCGCTGCTGACCACGACCGTGGCGTCCACCGCAACCCACTTATCGTCCAACTTCAGCTGAGCGACAGCATGGCCAAACGGAATATCTTCAATCCTCCCATCGACCTCCCTTATCTGCCACTCGTCATATCCTTCCAACAGACGTCCTTCTATAGGCACCTGCATCTTAGACGCTAGAGAAATAAGGAAAATCGCAAGTTCATCGCAATCGCCCCCGCCATCAACCAAGACCTCGATGTCCGAACGCGGGTCCGATAGACCTTCAATGTACGTCAGGTTCTCGTACATCCAGACGACTATGTCATCCAGGGTGTCGAGTAGTTCAGCTATCTCATATAGACGCTTATCCTCCGTAATTTTCCTTTCAGGGACACTACCCATAGGAAAATCCGAAACAAGCATGTCGGCAAGTCTATAGCTGACGCTAATCGAGAACTTCTCTGTCCCTGGAGGAACCGAGCATCGGACTGTTACTCCTCTATCATCTTCCACCTCAATTTCATATGGGAAATCGCTCAATATTGATGAGTAATTCGGCATGACGCGAATCCCCGCGTTGATCGTGTCGCACACAGAGGGATCAGAGAGATACTCATCCGGTTCAAAATTAACCACCACCACCATCACCGTCTTTTCGGTTCTCGATACCTTGACTCCAGACACTTCGGCAAACTCGTGCAGCTCACCGTTCCATTCCATGAGCCAACTCTCGTCAGCATCAGATCCAATAGTGGTTTCGACAAGTTCAGGCTCAACCAGCCTAAATTCGACGTCAACGGAACTTGCCGGCCCGAACTCAGTCTCTTCGACATATTCAGCGTACTCAGTGCGTACAGCCCATTCGATACGTTCGGCATATTCAATCGACTCAACCGACACGGCGCCATTAAAACGCCCACCGAAGCTGCAACCCGAAACCAGGACGGCCATCACCGCCAATAATACAGTCATCTTCTTCAAATTACGGTCACCTCTTTTCCCAAATTTTTAATATTGCTTATTTTTAGATTACTCCCCCCATTATGCCACACTTGACCAAAAAAGTCAATAGTGCTACATTAAACATATGAAAAACCTTCCCATCGTCGCCATTATTGGCCAAACCAACGCTGGCAAATCCACCCTGCTCAACCGCTTCGCTCGCCGCAACCTCGCCATCACCGCCCGCGAAGAGGGTACCACCAGAGATAACGTCGTCGCCAATATCGACAACCGCTTTCTCATGGTTGACACCGCGGGCTTGAAAGATCCCGCCGACGATTTTGAGGCCTCTATCCAAGACCAGATCACGGACGCCATCAGCGCCGCCGATCTTATCTTGGTCCTCATCGACGGCACCAAATATCCCGACAACCAAACCACCCGCATCGTCCGCCTAGCTCAAAAATCCAAAAAACCCTATCTCATTGTCCTAAACAAGTCCGACCTCCGCGAAACCCTCCTCGACCACGAATTCCGCCACTTCGGCGCAAAACAACTCCTCCGCATCTCCGCCACCACCGGGCAGGGGATCAATGAGCTCAAGGTATCTATCACGAACAATTTAGAGGAATTTCGCATTTCTCCGGTAAAAAAGTCTGACCCCCCAACAAAGCGCGCGCAGACGAGGGCATCTCGGACTGTCCGCAGTCACGACGAGGACTTAGCGACGCGCCCCGTAACGACGGGCGCGCGGAGCGTGTCCGAGGTGCCCTCGTCTAGCACGCTTAGGCTTGCCCTGATTGGTCGCCCCAATGTCGGCAAAAGCTCTCTCTTCAACTCCCTCGGCAGCAAACAACAGGCCATCGTCAGCAGTCGCCAGGGCACTACTCGCGACATCAACCGCGTAGGGGTCAAATACAAAGGGCAAACCCTCGAAATCCTCGACACCGCCGGTCTCCGCAAACCCGGCAAAAGGGAAGTGGGCATCGAAAAATTCTCCGTCATCCGCACTCTCGCCGCCATCGAAGAAGCCGACATTTGCTGCCTACTCATTGACAGTGCCGAACCCCATGCCAAACTCGACCAATCCATCGCCGGCCAGATCATCGACGCCGGTAAAGGTATTATCCTAGTGGTAACAAAATCTGATCAGCTGAACTCCTCGGAACATGTACGCGAGCAAACACGCAGTTCGAAAGACTCAGTTGATCACCTCCTCTCCCAACTATCCCAAGACTTCAACTTCATCCCCTACGCCCCCGTCGTCCTAACCAGCAGTACCACCGGCAAAAACGTCACCAAAATCTTCGAGCTCGCCATTCAAATCGACCAAGAGCGCAAAACTACTCTCAAGACCTCCGACCTCAACAAAATCCTCACCGACGCCACCCTCAGCCATCCGCCCGCCGGCCTCAAAAACACCATGCCCAAACTACGTTATATCACCCAAACCGACACCTGCCCTCCCTGGTTCGTGGTCTACGGATCAAGTTTGCAACAGCTTCATTGGTCCTACAAACGCTTTCTAGAACGCAAAATCCGCGAAGCCCACCCGTTTATCGGCACCCCCATCAAATTTTCTTTCAAAAACCGCGACTAAGGCACCCATCTATTTTTTTTACCCCGAATCACCTATAATACCCCCATGAAACTCGTCATTGGCTTTGGCAACCCAGGCGGAGAGTACAATTTTACCCGCCACAATTTCGGCTTTTTGGCCCTAGATTTTTACGCCAAAACTCATAATTTAACCTTCAAGCCCGCACCAAAATTCCTCGCCACCACTGCCAAATCAAGCACCACCATCTTCGCCAAACCCCAAACCTTCTACAACAACGTCGGCGAAGCCGTACTCAAACTCGTAAATTTCTACAAGCTCGATCCCACCTCGAATATCCTCATTGTTTGCGACGATTTCGACTTGCCCTTTGGCACTCTTCGCTTCCGCGAGCAGGGCACTAGCGCCGGTAACAACGGCCTAAAGTCCACCACCGCCCACCTGGGAACCACCCAGTTCCATCGTCTCCGCCTCGGCACCAACGATCCTCTCCTCCGCGACACCCTTGGCGACACCGACTTTGTTTTGTCCAAATTCACCACCACAGAACGCAATCAACTGCCCAACATCCTCAGCCAAGCCATCGTCAAAATTGACTCCTTTATTGACTAGATCCACAAATAATTACCTAATTTCAACATATCTTTCCGAAAACACAAAAACCAACTCCACCTCTGTTAATCCACTCCAGATCATCAAACTTTATTGCCTTTTTCAAAAAAGTATGAAAAAAGTATTGACAATATTGCTTTCGTGTGCTATAATGCCTACAGTTAAGACATATACTGTCTGAAACTGCACCTCAAAAACCAAATAATTATTGTAAACATCTTATTGTTTATGATTAATTGTTGCATGCTTTAGGAAGCCTTTCGGCCTTGAAATTTCTAATAATCTCAAGTGAAAAGTAAATTACCTCCACTTAGAAAGAATCTTTCTAGAGCTAGCAACCCCTTTAACCGGCGGGCCCCAAACTTTGTGTGAGGTGGGTCGCGCTTCCGGGGTTCTCCCGGTGTCAATAGAGATGTGTTAAAGGGCCAAATAGCCCCTAGTGATGCCCACCCTTACTAGGGGCTTTTTGGTGCTTAAAATACTTGCGTAAAATAGTTGCAACTAAAAGTCTGCGAGTCTGCTCGGCAGGCTCGCAACTTAAAATTGATGAAAATGGAGGAAAACGCAAATGATACTACTTAGGCATGGTTATAAGGACGACATTAGCAACGTCCTAAAGCGCGCACTCCTAACACTGCTGATTCTATGCTCCATTACCGTAGCCGTATTCGGCGTTAGCGTCAACGGCGCAAGTGCAAAAAACCGGCAAACAGCGGCGTACAACAGCTACGCCGAAACGTTCAATGCTCTCACGGCAGAAGAGCGTGAAAAATTCGCCATGTTCGCCATGGCACAATACCCAGGACCCCTCACGGCCGACAATGAATTCGTCCCCGTTCTCACCGAGCAGTCCTTCGCGGAAAAACTGTTATCGACCCCAAAAGGGGTATGGACGGTCATCTTAGTGGTGCTGTCCGCAGCGTCTCTCATAACCACGCTCATCTACAGGAACAACCGCGACCAGAAATATCCTTTTGCCGCCCTACCCTTAAGCACAGGCTACGGCTGGGGATTGCTGTTCGCAATGTTTGCAGGATGGATATTCTTCGTGCCCAGTCTCGTGATCATGGCCAAAACTTGGGTAGAGAACACCCTGGCCGAGAAGTTTTCGTTTTCGCAATACGCCCTAGCCAGAGCTGAAAGAGGGATGGGGCCGACAGTATCGCACCTAAACTACATGCTCGAATATTTTTCGCAGAATGGCGCCTTCACGAAAAATAACATCGTGACGGAATTCGAAAAGATCCGCGGTCTCCCCGAAGTACTCCATATGGATGCGATAAGTGAAACGCTCACGATCCACCTGGAGATAACCGATACGACAACCGAAGGAAAAACCTACAATTTCGGATGCTTCGATATAGATATCATGGGTTCCTTTAGCGAATGTGATATCTCGTTATCGTGCGTATATTCCGGCGTGCGAATAAACAAAACCATATCCTCAGAAAACCTATACGACCTCGGAGACAAATTGAACCCGCCGGAATGGATCACGGACGTCAAAGAAAAGTTCCATTCAGGAGAGTTCTCGAACGCAATAGCTTTAACCGTTGGGCGCCTTAAAAACGCTAGGCACGTCAAGCACATTTTCCGCCGCCAAGCATCTCTGCAAGACCTTACGGACAGCTTCCGGCTTAGCTTGGCGATAAAAGGCAGCGCCGCCTCATAAAACTCATCAATCACGCAAACAAAAAAGGAGCCAAAACCCCGAGCTCCTTTTTTTATGCCCCATCTTTCTTGTCGCCTGTTAACCCAAAAATAAAAACGGAGCATTTCAACATTAAAAACGGAGCTGTGCTGGCGTAGGTATGTTTGTGTAGCCAAGTACTTTGTTGTTCTTGAGAAATCGTACCTCCGTACTACC
>Ga0123353_10004683_pt1 | contig 17699 bp, 12 predicted proteins | sample TergutLab28metaG_3_FD_92763 | JGI IMG/M metagenome (GOLD analysis project Ga0123353, IMG submission 92763) | Labiotermes labralis P3 segment gut microbial communities from Petit-Saut dam, French Guiana - Lab288 P3 | ecosystem: Host-associated > Arthropoda: Insects > Digestive system > Gut ... | reverse complement strand
TGGGAAATCCCGATGCGAGAAACCATTTCTATCGCATCGTCAAGGGGTTCATGGACCTTCCCGGATTCGAGGTGTATCGTCAGGATTTCAACATGGATCCGCTTCCGTATTGGCTCCACACCGATACCCCCGATCGCCAGGGTATGACGGAATTGAAATACATCGAAGGGCTTTATCTCTACTGGGATGAAATCGCGAAAAACTATCCTGACAGCCTTCGTGAGGAATGTGCCAGCGGCGGTCGGCGAATCGACCTTGAAACGGTGATACGGATGCACATTCACCAAGATTCCGATTACTGGTTCCAGTGGGATACAGATCAAAACCAAATTTGGGGAATGAGCCAGTACCTCCCGAACAACGTATTTGTGTCGCATCTTCATAATCTTGACGACTACGGATTTACGGCGAACATGGCGGCATCGCTCTGCCTCGGTTGGATTGCGGATGATCCGAAATTCGACAAAGAGGCGGCAAAAAAAATGATGGATCGTTATCTCGCCCATCGAGATTTGTTCATCGGAGCATGGTATCCGCTTTTAATATCGACGAAAGATGACCGGGTTTGGATGGGATCCCAGTATTATCGCAAGGATTTGGAGAAGGGAATCGTTATTGTTCAACGCCGCAAGAATTGTCTTTACGTAGCGATGGATGCCCAATTACGTGCTTTGGATGCTGATGCGAAGTATCGTGTAACCAATGAAAAGACCGGCAAGTTCCAAGACTTTTCAGGAACCGAACTCATGGAAAAGGGATTTCGGATATCCATTGACGACGCGCCGGGGAGCGCGATTTACCTTTATGAAAAAATTTAATTCATTCACTTCGTTGACGTACGGTTTGCCGTTTGGGGGATTTACCCTACGCCATCATTACTGAACCTGTAACGAGATATCCGTTTTGCTTTACTTACGGCGACTTCCCATTTTTCAAAGTCGATCATGCCCAAGGAGCATTCATTGCCGCCGTCGGCTGGTCGGGACAATGGAAAGCATCAGTACGTTTTCAATGAAGAGACCAATACATCAGTTCTGTGATCCCGACCACCAACAGCATGGCGAACGCCAACCACCCGCCGAAATAGAGGGCATGCCGAAAAATTGAGTCCCAGTCTTCGTACCGCGTTGCTGCATAGCATAGCGAAAACAAGATCACCACCGGAATAGCCGTAAGTATCATTGATGAGGAAAAAAGTAACAGAACTGGCGGTATTGTAACAGAATTTACATAAATAGCGAGTGCGGCGGATTTATTGTGCTCTTGTCCAATCGGCAAATGATGGTATGATTTTCCTCATCGCAGTAACATTGAACTATGTCACGAATCTTTTCCCGACTGATTATCGTTGGCACCGGTCTGCTGGGTTCGTCCCTCGGATTGGCGGCGAAACAACGGAACCTTGCGGAAGTGGTCATCGGCATAGGACACCGTCGGGAAACATTGGAAATTGCCAAGCGTTGTGGTGCCGTTGATCGTATTTTAACGGAACTCGACGATTTGGCGGGAATCAACGATGGTCTAGCGATAATGTGTACGCCCGTTAGGGTAATCACTGAGTACGCTGTCCGCATCGCTGCCCTCAATGGTAACATTCTTCAAAGTGATGTCGGCAGTACAAAGGGTAGCATCTGTCGCGAACTGGAACGACGACGGTGCCGGTTTGTCGGGGCTCATCCCATCGCGGGAAGTGAAAAGAGTGGACCGGCATACGGCAACGCTGATCTGTTTCAAGACCGCCTGACCATTTTGACTCCGACCGCTTTGAATTGTTCCGAGGATGTAGAACGTCTTCGTATTTTTTGGGAGTCGCTTGGCTCGCGGGTTGTTAGCATGGAACCGGAGCAACACGACGCAATTCTAGCGAAGACATCACATTTGCCGCATGCCGTTGCGGCGGCTCTGGCATCGTTATTGGATGTAGCAGATCGTCCCTTTTGCGGCACCGGCTTTGCCGATACAACCCGAATTGCCGCAGGTTCGCCGATGGTGTGGACGGATATTTTTCTCGATAACCGCCTGCCACTCCTAACCATCTTGGAAGAGTTCGGTAGCAGGCTAGAAATTCTGAAAAATGCCCTTCGTGAAGGCGATCATGTGACCACCCGCCAATTTCTTGAATCTGCGCAGGAAAAAATCAAATCAAAGTAAATTTTTTTCGTTCCCATTCGTTGGCGCAAGTCCTTCACACTGCTCGCCGGATTTTCCACACAATATGGCTTACGGAATTGAGATCAACAGACGCCAAATGACGTGTTTTTCGTACTCCATTTCCTTCGACAATTAGGCTTGCTAATCCTCCAAAACGGAGTACACTTACAAGAGTATGGTACATGTGTCCGTTTCGACCCAAAAGGCGTTGCACGATCTCTGCCGCCGATTACAGTCGGCAGAGACGATAGCCTACGACACAGAGTTCATCGGTGAGGGAAAATATCTACCGGAATTGTGTCTCGTTCAAATTGCCGCCGAAGGACTTTTGGCACTGGTCGATCCGCTGTCCATTCCCGATTTATCGCCGCTCTGGGAACTCTTCTGCGATGGTCGCCGTGAAATCATCGTTCACGCCTGCCGGAGCGAAATGGAGTTCTGCCACCGGAGTATCGGTCAAATGCCACCGCGACTCTTTGACGTGCAAGTTGCAGCCGGATTCGTCGGAAATGAGTATCCGATGGCTTTTGGTTCGCTCCTGCAACACTTTCTTCGGGTGCCGCTACGGAAAACAGAATCGAGAACAACGTGGAATCAACGTCCGCTCACGCCGGTCCAAATCGAGTACGCCCTGGACGATGTACGGTATCTTGAAGCCCTGCGCCGGGTCATCAAAACGCAACTTGCCGAACAGAAACGTTTGGATTGGTACTACGAAGAGATCGAGCAGGTTAAACATCGTTTGAGGTCGCATTTTGAAACGCCACAGTGGCAATCGCTCCCGAAAATATCGGGATTGAAACCGCGCGAGTTGGCAATCCTTCGGGAACTTTGGTTTTGGCGTGAGAGATCGGCAAAACAAAAAAACATACCGTCGTCGCGGATGTTTCGGGATGACTTGATCGTTGAACTTGCCCGGCGGCGGACGAACGACGAAAAAAGAATAGCGGCACTACGCGGCATGCAGCGGCAAGACATGACGCGTATCTTGCCCGATATTGTCGCCGCCATTAACCGGGGAATGTCGTTGCCGGAACAGGAATTGCCGATTCCGTTGTTGCGAACATCGTATCCGCAATACACTGTACTCGCGCAGGTTTTGTATGCAGTTCTCGGTTCCATCTGCAAACAGAATCGCATTGCTCCACTTCTCGTGGGCACTCCCAACGATGTGCGGGAATTGATTGCTGCCGAACTAGGCACCTTGCCGGAGTCAGTTTTGCCACGTTTGGCAACGGGTTGGCGTGCCCAGTTGATCGGGTCGTTGTTGTTCGATCTGTTGCATGGACGCAAGACGCTTCAAATCAACCACAACTCCGCCGATGAACCGCTGATTGTTCGGTAGAACAATCCCCTCCAAGCAGAGGCAAGCAGAAGATTATTTTGCCCCCCTTGCATTTCTGAACCGTTAATGCTACGATGGCTCGAAACGTAGATTCCAACAGAATAGGAGAAATATAATGTACCGCATCCCTTTGGTGTTGTTTGCTGTGTTCGTTTGCCTTCAAGGCTTTGCTGCTGAATCGTATAAGGGACCCAGTGCCTTCTGTCCCACCAAAGACGGAAAGACGATCTACGTCGTGAATAGGGATTCCCACGAAATCGCCGTCCTGAACACTGCCGATGATAAAATTGTCAAGACTATTTCGCTGACTTCGCAGGGGGAGTTTTTCCCGACTGGGGCGGTGCTCAGTGCCGATGAGAAAACGTTATACACTGTCGGCGGCGGTGTCAAAGGGCGGGTTTTGGCAATCAATCTGTCAACGGGAAACATCGCCAAAACCGTAGCAGCAGGGCATTCTCCGGCGGCAGTGGCTATTTCCCCGGACGGGACAAAACTCTTTGTCTGTAACCAGTTTACGAACGATGTCAGCGAGTACAAATTGCCTGATTTAACGCTGACCCGCACCATTAAGGTCGTTCGGGAGCCACGCGGTGCCCTGGTTACCAAAGATGGTAAATATGTCCTCGTTGCCAACTCGATTCCGTTGATGCCGTGCAACTATCCTGACGACAAAGATGCGGACATTTACGTTGCAGCCGAAGTTACCATTATCAACATTGCAGACGGCAAAACTCAGTCCATCAATCTGCCGAACGGCAGTGGTGCCCTGCATGGAATGTGCATGTCACCGGATGGTCGGTATGTTTACATCACGGAAATTATTGCCCGGTTCTTATTGCCCACGACGCAAGTGGAGCGCGGATGGATGAACACTGCCGGGATTGCCATCATTGATACCACGCAACTGGGCACCGAAAAAAGAGGTTACGTTAACTCTGTTTTGATTGACGATGTTGATTTGGGTGCCGGTAATCCTTGGGGAATCACAACTTCCGCCGATGGCAAAAAAATCTACGTTGCCGTAGCGGGCACCAGCGAGTTGATCACCATCGATGCGGTTGAGATGCACAAAAAACTGGATGCCGACGCGGCAAAGGCGGGTTCTTATAGCACCGGCGGCACAGAAGTATCGGATAATCTGGCGTTTCTCGCTGGATTGAAAAAGCGGGTCAGACTACCGGGTAAAGGTGCCCGCGCTATTACCGTTGCCGGAGGTAACATATACGTCGGCATGTATTTTAGCGACACGCTTCAAAAATTGGATGAAACGGTGTTGAGACCTGTCGCCGTTGCACTGGGACCTGCGCCGGATTGGACACCGGAGCGGCGCGGCGAAGTTTGGTGGCATGACGCAACGCTCTGTTTCCAACAGTGGCAAAGTTGCAGTAGTTGCCATCCCGACGCACGAATGGATGGATATAATTGGGATTTGCTCAACGATGGGCAGGGAAATCCCAAAAATGCCAAGAGTTTGCTCCTCGTTCACCAAACGCCGCCGACCATGTGGCAAGGGGTGCGGGACAATCCCGCGGTGGATGGTTGGGATACCGAGAAAAAGGGAGTACAATGTATCCGCACGGGTTTCAAGTGGATACTTTTCACTGTGCCGGACGAGGCAAAATGTAAAGATATTGATGCGTACTTGATTGGTGAGAAACCGGCGCAGAGTCCCTACTTGGTGGACGGCAAATTGAGTGCGAAGGCAGAACGGGGTAAAAAGATTTTTGAAGACCCGAAGATTGGATGTTATACGTGTCATCCGGCTCCTTTGTTTACTGATCAAAAATCGCACGATGTCAATACGCGGTGCTATTATGATACGGTCAGTAGTTTTGACACCCCGACATTGATAGAATGCTGGCGGACTTCTCCGTATTTGCATGATGGTCGGTACGTGGATATGCGTGATGTGTTCAAAACCGGTCTGCACGGTGATGTATCCGGCGATGTCGGCAGTTTGACCGACGAACAGATTGACGAACTCGTTGAATACGTGCTATCGTTATGAGGCAAATGTAGCGTATATCCTGAAGAGCCGGAAGTTTCGCAGCGTGCCGCTACACTTCCGGCTCTTGAGATTCTATTTTTTCCATGAAAGAACTTTTCCGTTATCTATTCCTTCGTTACCTGATTTGGTATCACGCGCTCCGACCGACGTATGCCCTGTTTCTCGGTTACTCTTTTTACGTTTTGGTAACGTTCATCCTGCTCTGCCTGCCGATCTGCTGGAAAGTTTCCGATATTCCTCTGATAGACATCTTATTCACTGCCCTCGCTGCCATCAGCACTTCCGGCTTGCAAACGGTCAATTTTGCAGACACGTACAACACATTTGGACAGATCATCGTTCTGTTGGGAATCCAGATCGGCGGCTTGGGATACATGACGCTCGGCTCTTGCGTCATTATGGCTTCCAAAGGTCATTTATCGAAAAAGCGTCTCAAAATCGGTCAGGCGGTTCTTGCCATGCCGGACTTTTTCGACCCCGCTCGGTTTATGCGGCACATCGTCATTTTTACCTTTGCCGTTGAAATAATCGGAGCCTTGATCCTTTGGAAATGTTTTATGTCGGCAGGCGTTCCGCATCCACTTTGGGCAGCAATTTTTCATTCCATCACCGCTTTTTGCACAGCGGGAATCAGTATCTTTCCCGACAACCTTGTTTCGTTTGCCGATAATGCGGCAGTCAGCCTAACGATAGCCGTGTTAAGTTTGATCGGCGGAATCGGCTTTATTGTGATGGAAGACCTATACCGCTCCTTGAAGAGTAAAAGTTTACGGACAACGCTCACAACCCGAATTATTCTCGCGGCAACGTTCGGCTGTGTTCTCGTCGGGACACTCTTTCTCTTCTTTGATCCGACCATCGCAGAGTTTCCCTTGAAAAAGCGGTGCTTGACGGCACTGTTTCAAACAGTTTCCGCATTGACGACGGCGGGATTTTGCACAATGCCCGTCAATAATCTTGCGGCGGCAACAACGGTGATTGTCATTATTTTGATGATATTGGGAGCCTCACCGAGCGGCACAGGTGGAGGATTGAAAAGTACCACGTGGTCGGCTGCTATTGCGACCGTGTTGAGTTTCTTTCGAGGGAAAGACGTGATTACCTTTTTCGGCAGTACCGTTCCGCACAGCCGAACGACCGCCGCCTTTGCCGCCATCACGCTCTACTTGATTACCTTTGCCGCTGGAACATATTGCTTATTACTTTTCGAATCTACCGCTCATCCCTTTGAACGTGTCGTGTTTGAGGTTGCCGCCGCACTGGGAACGGTCGGATTGAGTTTCGACATTACGTCGGAGTTATCAACAGCGGGCAAAATCGTGATCATGCTGTTGATGTTCATCGGACGGCTTGGTGTGGTGGCGTTGGCACTGGGAGCGGTGGCACTGTACCATGACATATCGCACGACAAACATTTGCCCGGTGAGGAAGAGGAAGTCAATGAATTGGATATTGTGTTGTAGGAAGTAAGCCGGCGATGGCTCGAAATTGCGGAGAAGGTCAACGTTGGTGTTCCCGGCGGTCGAAAAGTGCAGCGCGGGTTTAACCCAGATTGGGAGAGGATATGGGATATTTTCAGGTAGTTTTCCTGTCAATTTCCCCCAGATTCACAGTCCGTCGATATGCAGGCGTATGCAATGCCGTGAAAATACCGGAATGGACCGTAGCGAAATGACGGATGATGACTACAACCGAAATAACTTTTTGAGAGCATCGACGAGTTTGTGCGGTTCGCCGTCCGGCGGTTCATCTCGGAGAGACTCCAACGGCGAATGAAGATACTTTGCCAATAGTCGCTCAAAAGCATAACGTATCTCCGCCTGAGCATGTTCGTTTAATTCCGGTAATTTTTTGAAAAGCCGCTGCAACTCTGCATCCTTCGTCTTAGTCCAACGTTCCCGAAGTTGTTGAATGACCGTTCCATGCCGTCGGCGTGTCATGTCCTTCATGAAAGCCGCCGCCGATTGCTTGACGATCCTTTCCCCTTTGGGAATTTCCCGGTCGCGTTCTTGCCGGTGCTTGTTGCAAACCTCTTGCAAATCATCAATCGTGTACAAGTACACGCCGGAACACTGATCGATTGCCGATTCAAAGTCCCGCGGCACAGCAAGATCGAGAACGAACAGCGTCCGACCCACCCGCTTTGACTCTATCGCTTTGTAATCGGCAAGTGTAACGACAGGTTCGTCTGCGCTTGTCGTGGAAACCACAATGTCCGCCTCGATCATGAGTTCACATCGCCTATTCCAATCGGCAACGTTGCCGCCGAACTGCGCAGCCAACGTTTCTGCCCGTTCCTGATGACGATTTAACACGGTAATTGACTTTGCCCCGTATTCGACAAGATAACGCAAGGTTTCCTGTCCCATTTCACCTGCCCCGAAGACGAGAATTTTCTTGTCATCAAAGCGTTCAAAAATCCGCCGGGCAAAATCAGAGACGGCAATGCTCGGAATACTGATCCGATGTTCATGCAGGGCGGTATCCGTGGCGACACGTTTCGCTGTTTTCAGGGCGGTTTGAAACAAAGCGTGAATCCATGAGCCAACGGTGTCCGCTTCCAGAGCCAGTTGATAGGCGGCTTTGACTTGCGAAAGGATTTGCACTTCACCGAGAACCATACTGTCAAGTCCCGATGCCACCGAAAAGAGATGTTCCGCCGCTTCAGTGTCGTCTAATGTGAAAATTTGCGATGCCAATGTGAATCCCATCGGCGGACTCGATTTTTGATCGAGTAAAAACTGGAGTAATTGCTCGGTTGTCGGCAGTTGTTCATCCGGCGAGGCAACGTAAAATTCGGTGCGGTTGCAGGTCGAGAGCAGAACGGCTTCGAGGTCGGTGGTTTGATCTTGCCACGCCGTCAGCGCAGCGGCGACCTGCGTCGGCGAAAACGCCAACTGCTCCCGCACTTCCAGCGGCGCAGAACGATGATTCAAACCGATGAGACGCAACATTGATGTATGAAAACAGAGACACAATCTATAGACGGCGGTTTCGATAGTTCATTATTTGAAATGAGCATAATAACCAGAGTAAGCAGACAGAGACAAAAACAGAATATGGCAACGACCATAGACACTCGAAAGGCGGACAATGACCATTCCAAAGAGGGCAGTTTTATTGGTAGAATGAGCGAACGTTTTTTCCGCAACAGATAAACTTCAAACGAATAGAGAAGCCTACAAATACCGCCCGTCAACAGGGCAATCACAAAACCGGCAGCGGAAGCAACGTGAAGCATTTTTGCCGCAGAATGGAGTGACAGTCCACTGGGTTCAAAGGCAGAACTCGACCAAAAACTGCCTCCGATCAACAAGAGGGCAAGGGGGAGAACGATGGCTCCGAAGGGGATGTTCGGATAGTAGAACGTCCATAGAAAATAGATGAGTACGAGTCCCCAGGCGGACGCGAGAAAGAGCATTGCCGTCGCGCCGAGTGGATGTGCGGCGATGATATGCTGTTGATAGACAAAAAAGGTATGGAGAACAAAGCCGAGCGCGGCGGGAAACGTGCCCCAGTGATTCCGCCGAACGAACCGGTACAGTTCCAATAAAAACGCAATGAAATAACAAACGGCAACGGCACACATACTTCCATTGTACCACAAGAAACTGATATACTCACGATATGTGCAGGAATCGTTTTTTCATTCACTTTTGGAAACCCAGGTGCTTTTGGAGTTTGTTCGGTTTGTCCCGCACCGGAAAGGGAAAGTCTCTGTCTGTGGAAACACGCTATTTCATTAGCAGTCTTGATCCTGATAAGGTTTCGGCAAAGGAGTTCCAAGTCTATATTTTAGGGCATTGGGAGGTAGAAAATTGTCTGCATGGAGTCAAGGATAAAGAATATGTAGAGGACAAGCATGTTCTGGGACACAATAGTTGGGGCGAGGCGTGGACGGTGCTGACGAATATGGCAGTGTCGTTGACAAATGTATTGCACCATGGAGAGCGAACGCTCCGGGAAGTGCGCGAAAAATGTTCGCATAATCCAATGCCCACCGCTAGAAAACTCGGATGGAAAACCTAAACTTGTCGACGGACTGCCTTTTTCGTGATTTCGTGATTCCAATTTCTGTTGGAAGAGGAATCACTGGACAGATTTTCACGTTTGCGGGAGAGTCGGTCGTGAGCACATCTCACTGGATATTGACCAAACTGGGACGGAGTCCCTCGAGAGATTCCCCCAATCGGTGTAGCATTTCGATTTCGATTTGCCGAACTCGCTCGCGGGTGAGTCCCAGTCTTGCTCCGATCTCTTTTAGCGTGCGGGTTTCATGTCCGCAAAGACCGTATCGCATTTTTAAGACGGTGGCATCTCTTGGGTCCATCAACTCAATTTGCTCCATGACATACGCCAAATTGTCGCTTGCCAACATTGCTTCGTCGGGGCGATAACGGCGTTTATCGACCACAATTTCGCTGAGTGTCCAACCGGTTTCTGGTTGATCGAACTGCGGGATCAAACTGTTGATTAAAATGGCTTTCTTGATCAGCGATAACTTTTTTCTTGGCAACCCGACGAGTCGGGCGATTTCTTCGTGCGTCGGGGTGCGTCCCAAATCTTCCACCAGCCGCACACTTGCCCGCTGCCACTTAGCGAGAATCTCAACCATATAGGCGGGAATGCGGATTGTTTTGGATGAATTGATCAATGCCCGCTTGATAGACTGCTTGATCCAATAACTTGCGTAGGTCGAAAATCGGGTCCCCATCGACGGGTCGAATCCCTCGACGGCCCGGAGGAGCCCCAAATTTCCTTCCTCGATCAGGTCTTGCAATCCTAAACCCCGACCGGTGTAGCCACGCGCAATATTAACCACAAGCCGTAAATTGGCACGAATCATCAGATCCCTTGCCTCCATATCCCCTTCATCAATTGCCTTAGCGAGTTGCTGTTCTTCCTCAGGCGTGAGCAGTACGGTCACGGTGATCTCACGAAGGTAGGTTTCCAAGGGTGATTGGACTCCCGAAAATGTGAAATCATCGCTAAGGGAAGTTTTGGATACTGTACGCGGCACCATTGTTAATACGTTCTCATGGACAGGTTGTTGCGTGAAAAACGGAAAGGTAGCCCTTTTCCAGAATCTTTCTCACAAATAGCGTATCGACTTGAAAAGTGCTATACTCAAACAAAGCCGACAATCCTCTTGTTATTCCCTGTATCCCTATAAGAACGGCTATACACGGGAAAACGGCTTTTCATGGCATACCAAATAGTCCGTCAAGACGGATAAGAACGCAGATGACTCGCAAAACGATTGTACCCGGCTCCCGCGTGAACCGGTTGTAACAGGGAATCAGAATATGCACACAGAGCGGTGTGTCTGTCCAGTCCGTCGGCAAGTTTTGTTTGCCGACACCCCCCGTCTTGTCGAAACTGTAAGACGTGTTACAATCACTAGCGTTGTTTTGCCCAGCATAAGCATAAAGCAGATTGTATAGACGGATGTGGATGTAAAGTACCTCCCAAATCTTTGTTGACTGTCGCTGATCCAATAGATCGGTTGGTGGTCGTTCCGTTCCTATACTTTAACGTGTCAGATACTTTATGCCCATTGATTCTGTTACCCGAACCGAAAGCGTTGCCCGCGAATCGGCAATCCTCGTCGGCATCTATCTCGACGGAGAAGGAAAACATCACTCTCCACTCGACGAACTTGCCGGGCTTGCCGAAGCCGCAGGAGTGCGCGAAGTCGGTCGAATTGTTCAACGCCGACGCAGACCCGAAGGGGCAACATACATCGGAAGCGGAAAACTTGCCGAACTCAAAGAACAAGTCCAAGCCGCCGATGCCGATGTTGTGATCTTCGACAATAATTTGGCACCGAGCCAAACCAAAAACCTTGAACAGGAGTTAAACGTCAGAGTCCTTGACCGTACCGAGTTGATTCTCGATATTTTTGCTTCGAGAGCGAAAACGATAGAAGCCCGGCTTGCGGTGGAACTGGCGCAACTCGAATACTCCCTGCCGCGATTGAAGCGGATGTGGACGCACCTTGAACGTCAAGGTGTCGGCGGAGTCGGTCTCCGCGGTCCCGGTGAAAAACAGTTAGAAGTTGACCGCCGGTTAGCACAAAAGCGTATCATCGATCTCAAATCGGAATTGCATGCGATCCATCAACGCCGGAAACGCGAAGTTGCCGCACGAAAAACGTCCCGAACGCTTTCGCTCGTTGGTTATACCAATGCCGGGAAAAGCACGTTGCTCAACCGCTTGACAGACTCCGATGTGTACGTGAAGGACCAACTCTTTGCGACGTTGGATACCCGAACGCGGCGTTGGAGTTTGCCGGGTTGGGGACCGGTGTTGATCAGCGATACGGTCGGTTTCATCAAGGATTTGCCGCACCATCTGGTTGCCAGTTTTCGGGCAACACTTGAAGAGGCTAACCAAGCGGATTTGCTCCTGCACGTTGCCGATGCGTCGAGTTCCGAGGTGCATGACCAGATCGCGGCGGTTTATGAAGTGCTGACCGACCTTGGCATTCGGGAAAAGGATACGATTTTGGTGCTTAACAAAACCGATGTGTTGGAATCACCCGACGTACTGCCGGTGCTACTGGAAAAGTATCCGAATGCTGTGCCGATCAGTGCACGCGGCGGTACAGGACTTGAATTACTGACGGTGCGTGTCAGCGAAACGTTGAGCAAAGCGTTCCTCGACTTGACGATCACCATGCCGATAGGTAACGGTCGTTTGGAAGCCCTGTTAGCGAGGGAAGGGGAGGTGTTATCATCGAAGTATGACGAAACCTCGGCAGTGATTCACTGCCGGATTCCGCTGCATGTTCTCGGTCAACTGCGTCGGGAGAAGGATGTGCAGATTGAAGGCTTGCCCACAGAAACGTCTCGTGATTACGAATAGATGCTACACTTCGTTGCTCCAACGATCACGAATTTTGCCATTGCAATAAAACCGTTTCTTGTGTAGAATCAAGCGACGAGGGCGCTATGGAGGACATTCACCCTTTTTACCATTATCGTTTATGAACGTCTGGAATAAGGTCTTTTTGGGAGTGATTATTGCAACGTCAATAGTGGTTGCTATGTTGGCATCGGTGGAGTACAAGATTCGCAGTAGCGGACAAAAAACCATCGCTACTATGAAAAAACAGATGCTTGAGACCGACGGCAGGATCGCCAATATCATCGAGGGGAACGCCCCCTCGAAACATTCGGTGGACAAATCGCCCTCCGAGTGGGCGTTCGAGGAACTCCGGGGCAGAGTCATCGAACGATACTACGAACGCGGCAGGGTATGGTCCCACTGTATTGTAGCCAACATGAGCGAAAGGACACTCCCCCCTGCACTACAGCAGGTACTCACGCAGATAATCATTACCGGTCCCTTCGCTCCAAGCGAGTTTGGCGGTGAAACCGACGTGGTAAGACCCGATACTTTGAAGGGTACAGTTTATGTTTTTGCGGAGGACGTTATTGAAGAGGGCGGCAATAATGCTGGTGCCTTTCTTGCCCGGTTTAATGTCGAAGGCGAACCAACACCGACAAAGTTTCGGGGAGACGAAGGAGATGAAAAAAATGGTTTTCTGATGACGTTGATTACTATTGATCCGCTAAGTGATGTAGAGATCGAACAAATTTTTGGTGCTGCCCAGTCTCGATGGGCAATCTATACGACTCCGCCACTCGACCAATTCGCCGGAATCTTCGACCAACTGACGGAGGAGGAAAAGCAGATGATTCCCGAAGAACTTCGGGAAAAATTTCAGCCTCGATCTATGTCTGAGTTGACGGACGAGGAAAGGCAAGGAGTTGATTCCGATGTGGCTGCAGTATGGACAAGCATCCGAAAAACAGTGGATGATCCGGAAGACGAATGGGCACAGGATTTTTCGGTACTGCTGGATTGGCTCTATCGGCAACGGAGTACGACCCTTCGTGAGATAAAAATTGCCAAAGCGGACATGGCAACGTATGAAGCCGCCGAAGAAAAAACTCAAGCGGAAAACGTGAAGTTGACAGGCGACTGTATTCTCGAAGAGAAACGTGTTGATGCGATGACGGTACAATGGAATGAAGTCAAGAAGCAATTAGAGGCTTATGAAAAAGAGGTTGCATCGCTCACATTGCAAGTTGAAAAACTTCAAACGCTAGCAGCAGGATACGTCAAGAAAATTACGGAATATCAGTTGCAAGTGATAGAAAAAATTGAGGGAAAGGAGTAGTAACAGAGCCGCAATCTGTAGATTGCGATAAAGATTGCGGCTCTGTTTTAAAACAATGGAAACGGGCGTAATACTTCTACAACAAGGGCTTTTGACCGAATCGCAACTGAGCGAACTACGGACGATTCAACGCGGCGAGATGCGGACTGGGCAGCGGGATTCTGTGCGCCTCGATCAACTTGCCGTCCAAAGAAATATGCTCTCAGAGGAGTCCGTTCTGAACGCACTCGGACAGGAACTCTGCATCGGGTACGTCGATTTGGTTGAATACCCGGTCAATCTGACATTACTCAAAACGTTTCCAACGCGATTCATTCACCGTGAACGTATTTTTCCAGTAGGGCAATACGAGGACATGCTGGTTGTTGCCACGAGTGATCCGCTCAATCTTTATCCACTGGACGAAGTCGCATCCATTACCGGAAAGCATGTCCAACCGGTACTGGCACTCAAAGGGGAAATCGACAAACTCATCAAGAATAATCTTGGGGTCGGGAGCGAAACGATTGGCGATCTTATTGCTCAAACCCAAGCAGAGGACGGCGGTGTCGAACTCATTGGTGATCTCGAATTGGACGGTTCCGAACTTTCTGAGCAGGCGCAGGAACCCTCCGTCATCCGGCTTGTCAACGAAATTTTTCTCGAAGCGATTGAATCCCGGACGAGCGATATTCACATCGAAACCGAAGCCGATGGTCTGTCGATTCGATTCCGCATTGACGGAGTGTTGCACATTCAAAATTTCCCTGCGGAAATTAACCGCTTTCAATCGGCAATCATCAGCCGGTTGAAAATTATGTCGAAATTGAACATTGCCGAACGTCGGTTGCCGCAGGATGGACGTATCCAACTTAAATACTCCGGTCGGGAAATTGACGTTCGAGTTTCCGTGATTCCGATGATTCACGGCGAAAGTATTGTCATGCGTCTTCTCGACAAAGGAGCCATGGAGTTTTCGCTCCAGGGACTTGGAATGAATTCGAGCATTTACGGTCATTTCTCCGACTTGATTCGGCTCCCGCACGGTATCATCTTGGTAACAGGTCCGACCGGTAGCGGAAAAACGACGACGCTTTACAGTGCCCTCACGGAAATTAAAGATGCCGCCACAAAAATCATCACGACAGAAGACCCGGTGGAATACCGGTTGGCAGGAATCAGCCAGATTCAAGTGCATACGAAAATAGGACTAACGTTTGCGTCTTCTCTTCGTAGTATTTTGCGGCATGATCCAGACATCGTGCTGGTCGGAGAGATTAGGGATTTGGAAACAGCAGAAAATGCGGTTCAAGCCGCTCTGACGGGACATTTGGTGTTCAGTACGCTTCATACCAACGATGCGGCAGGAGCCTATACACGCTTGATCGATATGGGGGTCGAACCGTTCCTGGTGTCAAGTTGTGTGGAATCGGTAATGGCACAGCGGCTTGTACGTAAACTTTGTCCGCATTGCAAGGAAAAATATGTACCCGATAGCGAGGAATTGCCACCGGACTTTCCTTGGGAGTTGTTCCAAAAGGAAACGGAGGGATATTTGTACCGAGCAACAGGATGCCGCGAGTGTCGGCAGGTCGGGTATCGGGGCAGGACGGGAATCTATGAGTTGCTGACGACATCCAACCCGATTCGGGAAATCACGGGCAAAAACGCGACGGCTTGGGAAATCAAAAAGTTGGCGTTGAACGAGGGAATGACAACGCTCCGAATGGATGCCTGGCGCAAAGCACTCGCCGGGGAAACATCCATCGACGAAGTTGTCGGAAACACGAAGCAGGATGAATTCGCCGGGTGATTCTTCTACTCCGCCAGTTTCATTTCATTGCCGAAGACGCAAATATTGTTTTGTTTCATTCCGATCGCTATGCTTGAAGAGCCACAATCGTAAGATTGCGAAAAAACGGTGCTATCTTACGGTTGCTGATCGGATAACTCTCTGCTCACTCAATCGGTCTGATCGTCGTCTTGAACAACTCCTTTTCCTTATTGATTTCCGCTTCGCTACCGAAGACACAGATATTGTTTTGCTCCATACCGTCTCGGAACATTTTGGCAAACGCTCGTAAATCCTCCACCGTCGTCGAAAGCACCTCGTCCCGCTCGCGCTGAATATCCTCTTGCGTCAGCCCGGAAAGCAACATGCCAATCACGCGTCCTCCCTTTTCGCTGGGAGTCAGCGGTTTGTCCAATGAGCCTATCGTGGCGATCAACGTTTTCGTTAATTCCTCTTCGGAAAGTTCCAAGTTTTCAAGGAAGTCGGAAACTCCGCCATAGACATCGACTGTGCGTCGCAGTTGTGGATCGCGGTACGACCAGAGCGAAAAGACACCGTTCATATCCGCCGCAAAACCACTGCCGTAAGCCCCACCCTGAACACGAATGTTATTCCAAAGATAGCCTGTGCGCAAAATGTTTGACAATACCAACATCCGACCACTGTGCTTGAAACCCGAACGATGAAAGTCCGCCGATTTTACTACATACTGGACACGAGAGGGAATGATTACCGCCTCGTTTTTGCATTCCAGCGGTGCCATCTGCATCTCTTGCTCTCTCTCCATTTCTGCCCGATCCGTAGGACCAAAAGCCGAACCTCGAACCATAGATTCACTGAAGTATTTTTCTCGAAGCGGATTCCCGGGAAGCGGATACGACATGGGAAATTTCACTTCAAAGTTGGTCATTACAGGTTTGACGGTTTCAAAATCCTCCTTCGGAAGAGTCACGAATATCTGCCCATATTCTGGAATGAATGTACATATTGAGTAACGTTGCAAGGTTTGGGCAAACATTTCGCCTTTGGTGTCAAAATTCTTTTCCAAATTCACTAAAAATTTGTAATACTCGATCCCGCCGGTTTCTTCACGGTATCGATCCTTTCGCGAAAAATACGAAGCCGAGCGGGTTCGGGCAAAGGAATGACCTGATGATTTCAGCGATTGCTCCATACCAACACGTTGTTCCTGTATAATCTCTTTGAGCCTGTCGAGATCATCAAACTTTGTCCGTGCCATAATTTCATAGACAAGTTCAAGCCCCTTTTCCAGTTTCGGTATCGTTGTCTTGACCCGCACTACAAAATGCAGATTGAACTTATCCGACTCCTTGTAAATAGATGACACTGACAAGCCCGTGCTGATTCCGCCGGTGTGCAGATCAATCTCGCTGCTCAAATCGGCGTAGAAATAATTTTCCGTGTCCAATCGACCCAACATATCGGCAAGCAACGACAACACCGCCGGTTCTTGCCGCCATGGGGATAATTCAAACATCATCGTGATATAAACGATTTTGTTTGTATCGACATCGACATTGACAATCGGCATCGTTTGCCCGTCACCCCCGCGTAGGCGGGGGTCTAGAGAGTTGATGTTCACATCGCTCGTCTGGATTCCCGCCTGCGCGGGAATGACGTGAAACGGTATGTTTTCCGCTTCCCTATCGACATCGTCGAGTGCAAGTTGCGGAATCTTGGCGACATCTTCGGGGCTGTCCGGCGTTGCCTGCCGCTCGATTAACGCCTCTTTTTGCTTGACAATGGCTTCGATTTGTTCCGTAGAGAGGGACTTTTTAACATCGGCAAGGTGTGCCGCTACCCTGTCGGAGTTTTCCTGTTCGAGTCCCTGCTTCGGTTGCAGCATCACAAAGCCGCGCGATACATTATTGAGCAGGTATTCTTCGATTAACTTCTCGAAAAAGTTGTTTTCAATTTCGGAGCGGATATTTTTCAGCACCGGCTCAAAACGCAGATGCCCCAGCGGATCGCCGCCATACGCCCAAGTTTCGAGGATTTGCATATTGACCGCAAGCCCTTTGGGAAAACCGGAAACCTGAAATTCCCGAAGGATGAACTCCGTGCGATTGATCGCCCCTTCAATGATTCTTCGGTCAATGCCCTCGGCAACAAGTTTTTTCAGCGTCGAGTCGAGAACTTCCAGAAATTTCCCCTTCTTTTCAGGGTCGGAATTATGCACGATGATCGAAAAGCAGGGCTGCAAAATCGAACTGTC
>Ga0123353_10004682_pt1 | contig 17700 bp, 11 predicted proteins | sample TergutLab28metaG_3_FD_92763 | JGI IMG/M metagenome (GOLD analysis project Ga0123353, IMG submission 92763) | Labiotermes labralis P3 segment gut microbial communities from Petit-Saut dam, French Guiana - Lab288 P3 | ecosystem: Host-associated > Arthropoda: Insects > Digestive system > Gut ... | reverse complement strand
TACAGATATTAACATTACAGAAACCACATATTCCTGCCAGTTTTAATATATATTTGGTAATCAATAAGTGTGTAACAGCTGTCAAAGTTTCAAACTTCTCTGGCCATTATCTCCGTAACCGTTTAACTTTGGACATGGGTGTTTTGGGTTATATCGGTATACTTTAACATAAGGAACACCCTCCCGAAGTCTGGCACATTCCTCCTGGGACACCCTGTCTATATGCATTTGTTGGTACAAATAATAAATAACATAAAACCTTAATTCTTATTATATACACTCTTACAGACGCGAAACTTATGGACAACTGTATATTGAGACACAAACAACATAACTGTCTACAAACAACAGAACTGTCGGCCTTGCTCCGTCTAACTACGTCGACACACCACCTTCCATCAATTTGACTGCTTTTATTTTAACCTACGTTTTAATTCATGACAGAATCAACATGCACAAAATATGAAACATAATTGTAAAAAAAGCGCGATCTCATTTCAGCACACACAGTTGTGTGCATTTTTATGCGTTTTATCACGTATTAGCCTGATGATGACCCTTCACGGCCGAAACACGTTGCTGTAAAAATTACCAAAAATAAAACCGCGTTAGCGGTTTTTGCTCATTAATCAATTACACAACAACTCAGCGAAATGTCTAAAATAACACAGATTTGTCGCTGATACTACGTCTCAGTGAGGTGGAAGGACGGACGGACGGACCAAGAACGTGGTTTCCACGTAGTACTTTCATTTTTTTACTTCGTAAAGAATGGCAAAACCAGCAGATCAAGGAAATGTATACCCATATACACACATCCAGCTAACCGGACGACCAACATGCACACCGCATGCTTATGTAAAATCCGTCTAGGAGTAACGGGCCTCACGGAACCCAGAGAACATATTCCCTAGCCTGCAATACAATCAAAGACATTATAAACATCGGTTGTTACCAGTGACTGCAAATGGAAACTGCAATATGCTTCAACAGTCCACCACGATTAAATTCTTTATAGAACGAAAGAAATTTATACTTGGGTTATTCGAACACCTGTCAGAATATACATGCAATGTAGAGAAATGGATTGTAATGGATCACATGGTATCTATCACAAACATACATACAGATGCGCCTACAATATTTGCTGTTAACATTAACCTCCACTGAAACCCACACTGAACCATTTCAGACAGGGTTACACCTTCATGCCTCATTTCCCCGAGATCTCTTCTCATATCCTCCCCCTTCAAGTGCTTATTGCACGTAGGTTCTCTTCGCTTCAGGTTTTCTGTCACAAAGCCTGTACTTCTTGTGCTCCACGGCAAGCTATGTATGTGGAGTACTACATGCCTTCTGTTTTGTCCACACAAATACTGAATCATTTTCACTGGGATGACATTCTAACAAAGTTAAAAATGTCACTACTCGTTTTTGAACAACGGGTGACTTAAGAAACCATCTTCTGTTAAGTGGTTCATCTTTCAAATGTATTGTCACGGTTAACAACTTGGTAGGAGGTCTTTGACAAATCAAGGGAGACAGTACACAAGAAGAAAGAAATGACGACCACCTAATCAAGTCAGTCCAGTACTTGTCCGTAATCGTCACGGACAGTCGTAAAGGCGAAATAAACGCCAAAGTTTCTCAAAACAAGGAAACAAAGACTGCGCACTGAAACAATGACACACAAGAAGCGCAAGAGCTGTCACTGATCATTAAGCAGGACTACTCCTCGGGTAGCGGGAAGTCTCTGAGGGGCAGCTAGGTACCACCACGTTATGAACACACTAACGACTTAGGCTTGATCAGTGCCCTTCTTGAAACGTTGCGAGTCATTCAGGCAGTCAAGAAATACACTTCTTCTTTAAGGAAAACTAATGGTAAGTACCGTGTTAAAAATATACCATTGGAACCTACCCAATACTGAACCGAACAGCCTCTACCTTAATTTTCACAAACCATTTCTGGCACATGCATTACGTATGACCCTCGAATCTACACCTAGTTGTGCCTTGATCTTTCCTTGATATTTTCCAGGCATATTTGGAGCGCATTTCTCATTCCCCACATGAGTATTACAAGTCCCCCCCACATTTTCTCTTCCGAACACCGTACAACAAATCACTAAGACACCACTCTTGCTCGAACCCCATTAAACTGTAAAGTCCGTCACAGTAACAACACAGCACCGCAACCAGAACCCATCGTTAGCTACTTGTACTGTTCGTATTCAATACATACCTAAGAAATTTAATCCTCTGTGCTACAGAGAGTAAACCGACACCATCTGGCACGCCCGTGAGCCAGTTTCAGCTACTTCTCACCGTTGTAACATATTCTGCCTTTGTTGTAAGTCTAACACAATACTGCAAAATAACACCCAAGTTCCCTCCTCCGACATTACAGAGGTCGGAGCTTGAAGCTGACCAGTCACCTTGATGTACAGCCGTGACTGAAAGTGCATGGACCCGAACTTCCAATGCCCCCATTTATCTTCCTGGCTTAATGCTCAATTAGGCTTAAGTTACAAGCGAAGTTTAATTGTACAGTTTATTAAGGTCAGCCGGTCGGTGCGCCGCAAATCAGTTAAATGACACTGCACTCAAAGCGAAATCATGTGACGACGCACATGTTTCTGTAGCACTCAGCGACGTAGGTCTGGCAAATCCATCTCGCAGAATAAAGAGTGGTTGTTGGGTTGAGAGAAATAATGCAACAGAGCTGACGTTCACAGTTGGTCTCTCCCTCGCTCACAGAGAAGTAGGGCAGTTTAGAAAAGTGCCCTTAGCAGCTGACAGTAATATGTTCGTGCAAACCTCCACTGGTCACGCAATATGCACGTCAATGCGTATTTATAAACAGTATCAAAATATGGATTGACCCACCAACCTAAATTTAAAATTTACTGACGAACTTACGACAGTCGTTAGACTGTAAGGCTAAAATACGACTTTACCTTATACAATTCTTGCTGCAGTCAGTCAACACGAACACACGCCTTCACTGGGCGGTAAATTCTCCGACCTCACTGTCATACATATACTCTGCAGAAGTGTATGCAGGTAGAAAGAGCCTACGGTGCACTGGTCCGAACTATGCACGGCATCCGGATTATCTTATCAGAATGGGACCACTTTGCAGGTGACAAAACGAGAGGGCAAACAGTACTGACAGAGAAGACTGATAATAAACAGTAACTACATGGAAACAGAAACCGAAATATATTTTTACACACCCAGTCGGTCCCACAATCGCGTTTCCGGTATGACGTCAGTAGCGGATGGAATTCGTTTCGTGTACCTGAGTTTGTGCCAGCGTATTGATTAAAAGGGCTTGTGTAGAAGCTGAAAGATCAACAGCCATCATTAGCCACGGAGATGAGTGTGGCAGAAGCACACTTGCCGCTGGGCTTCCCTCAGCTGATTTACGAACTCTTCGTTCTGCGACTTTGGATCAGAAGAAAGTTGGTTGTAGTTCAAACCACGTTACACGAGTCAGAAAGGAATTTCGTAGGAAGAAGTCTATATTGCAATGTCACAATTTTACGTGCGAGTGTTTATGAACTCATGAACGTTCCGTCCGTACACCGATTTACATATATACATACATACACACATACATACATACTTACTTCCATACATACATACATTCGTACATACATACAAGCTGTTCACTGTATGCCCTTGATCGATTCAGCGATTCAGCACTTACTGGAGACAGTAACAAGAAATGCCACGTAATTTACAACGAAATATAGTAAACATTCTAGTAGTAGAACCCCGAAGACTCAACACGGTTCGGCAGAAATGTGAATCAGTTAAATCCAGTTTACACGTTCGCAACGTGTTACGGGCTATTTCACTATTACCCCGCCGTCTTCTCAGGCTCCCAAGTGGCTGTGTTTCAAAGAACTCCCACATGCACTGATTTTTTCCTTTATACTGTACAATCCATACTCGCATGCCAACCTCCTTTGCACCTTCATTTTTTAACCTATGAATACAATATGTAAATACCAATTTTCTCATCATGCGACTCTAATATACTCCATAACTCGCTGCGTCCACATCAGTTACACAGTAGCTAGATCAGATGTTTGTATTTAAGCGCTTGCATCAGAAAAACAGGCGTATTTTTCACGACAGAAAACAAGTACTATGGAAAGTGGAAGCTTTTAACACGTGACACTAAACAATTTATTGCTAAATTAATAATATTCCTACACATATCATTTGATATTTTAGTGGTGCTTCATACATATTCATCTAACACCAGTGCTATATAAAACCACCAACGGCGTCCTTAACATAAACACACTTGAGATTTCAGGCCACAAAAATTAAACAAATATATTTTCCATAAAACGAGGAAGCCAGAAAAACATATACGAATAAGCCTTTCGTAGGTAACCCCGTACAAAAAGTCTGGAGACTGCAGACAACTCGCTGCGGGAATATGAAGGATCCCTGAAACATAACTCCCGACTTTAAGTTCTGTATCAAATTTCTTAAGAGACTTCATCGTTTTATTTGTTGCGAAACATTCAGCAACTCTTCAATTTAGCTTCCTGTCTGCTGCATACGTACGTGCTCTTGCGCAATCGACTCTGTCAGTGCCAGTAAAACTGTGTGCCTAACACAAATAGTAACATAACGTTCGTTCTGGAGAACAATGGCTGCATCAGATGGTTTGTCGAGGCCAGGCCCTCGTAAACAGTCGGCGTAACTTGACGACGTATACACGAAAAAGAATGAAGAAGTGCCAAATTGTTTCGTCATTAGTTTACTCAATTTAAGGTAACAGAACGGACGTTAAATCAAAATTGCGTGATTTCAGGCTTCCGCCGCGAAGTAGCTGAGAAATGCACTCTTGTGGGTTATTTGCGCAGCGAGAAGTACCCCTTGCTGCGTAATAACCCAAAAGAGCGCAGTTCTTTTCTAATTCAAAATTAACCAAAAAGACAATAGACTTCAGAAAATGACGTTGAAAGTAAAATGATTATTCCGTTTGGTTCTTGGTACATAATATTCGCATCTAGAAATTTTAGCTCGCGGTTGTACGGAGGTTGGCAGAAGACGAAGACACTTGATGATGTACATTTACAGGGAAAAAACACTTTCCGTCTACTATACCTCCCAAGCAGGAAAGAGAAGGCTTCGATATCATGTCTGCATGAGTCCGCGCGTCTCCCATTTAAACGTCTGAAAATGACGACCGAGTGTTTAAGAAATTTGGTATGGACGTTATGCCAATGAACGAAATCCCACAGTCGCAGCTGACATTTTCCTGCAATCAAACACACACGAACGCCACATAGCTTTGGATCCTGAAAAGATATTTGGTAAATAGATCGTAAACGGGGACGCAAGTTTTATTGAAATAACGTCTTCGTAGAATCTAAAACAACAAGATGACGGCCGCGCGAAAAATTTATTTCGTTTTCGGTTTGATGGTGATATCTAAAGACGTGAACGTAAACATACCAACTCACCGTGTACAGAACACTGTTCGTTAAGTCAACGATGACAAACATGTAGACGATACAACACTTCGAGAATATATACAATAAATATAATGCATTTAAATCATTTACGTAAGTTATCTCTTCACAAAACTAAAATGTAATAATGATACTGATATGCAGGTCTACAAATCAATGCAACAGGGGAACAGACGGTATAGGTCTGCTCGAACAACTGGTATTTCTTCTTCACGCAGTACCAGACGAAACAGCCACGCCAATATTGTCACGATCCCATGTCACCACGGTCATGTACTCAGAGGCGTGGCGGGAAGGAATTGGGATCGAATCTCTGGGGCACTAAGAATTTGTGGTTTATCTCTGTTACGGAAGTTGAATTCCGACATACTATATTGAACTGGCCACTACGAACTTTCAAAACGTTTTTCTGTCCTCGCTGAAAGTGCTCTGCAAATAACACAGGGTTTTAAAAGGCCTACGAACGAGGCCTAAGATGAGCCCCATAATGCCCACCAGATAACGACAACAGATTCTCGATAGTTACCCACCCATTTTACTCAATGAATCTAAATCAACTTCCAGGCGAATGACCTCAAGTAAAAGATAATAGTCCAAATGAGGTACGCCATTGGCTCAAACAGAAAACCCACTTGCCTACTTGCTGTGGGTTCCCGATAGTCCCAATAACTGGCCACTGGATTCATTGCAAAAAAGCCTAATGGTGAGGATGAAATGTGGATAAGGAACTACAAACTGGATCCATGACACAAAGTGTATTCATATTAGAGCGTTAACAGATAGGATACTCAGAGCTTAGCTTACGCTAGCAGTATGAATAAAGATCGTTACCCCTCTTCAATACCGATTAGGGAAATTAAGAGAGATTTTAAGCTCAATTTTCAGTGCAACGCTTCTTTTCTTTAATTACAACGGTCGGCTAACTTCATTGTGACACTTCAAATGGTCGTGATTATTCTCTCTTCACCGGAAACTTCGTCGGCATCTATAGCACAAATGTGACAAACGACGCTAGGAGAAGTACACCACAGGCACAGAAAAGTTTCACTCGTCGTAACACAAATGCAAATATTTTCCTCATTACTTCCTGTCACTCAATTACACTGCACGCACAATTCATAAAATTCAATTAATTCTTTTGATTTTATTAATACAACCTATAGCAGTCCCGTATGTTTGCATGAAACGCCGTAGAAACGCTCTCAGTTCGGCCAGTGATTAGTTGAATACATTCAAACACATACATACACATAGGTACACAACACACCCGCATACACGTACATACATACATATACACACACACATATACAAACCACAAACACAAGCACACACCACATATAAACAAACACAAATTTGCCAAAAGGACAGTAGGATGTGGAATGAGACACACACACAGAAAATACACACAATTGGTACAATACACTCCTGGGGGTATAAAAAGCGGCCGATGCGTAAGGCTGACAACCATATCACCATTCTGGGCCATTGTCACGTAATCTGGGAACCTTAACTCCCTGGAACCCTCTGGGCACCTCGGGCCTGTAATGGGACTGATTTACCTTTAAGATACACAATACCATAGAGGTTTCACATATTAGTATTATGAATCATTTTGGACATCAGAAATTCATCAACCAATTAAAAGGAACGTACCGTTAAGAATCTTCTTGTTGCTACGGAGTCGACATGTCAAGCTGTCGTAAATTGTGATGCCAGCAAAGAATGCATTTTTCTGAAAACACGAATGGATGGCATTTGGTCTATAACCGTGGTGCTTAGTCTTTGTGTTGTGTACACATGAATTTGTGTGAACAGTTTCCTTGTTATTAACAATGAAGCTCAATGGCGTAAATACGTATCGACACGAAGAAGTAAAATCTCCAATCTCCTAAACAGACTTCTACATGGATTTCTAGATCTGCATCAACTATAATACTAACAATTTTCTTGTTTAAAGTAAATACGTTGCCACTGTTAGGCGAATTGTCCCAGAATTATTCCATACCTTATTACAGAGGAAAATTTGGTGAAATAAATTGATCTGAGCGCTCATGTTGAAAATTTATGCACCATTACTCATGACCACAGCACCTGTCATTTATAAACTACCAGCAAACACAACACTTTTTGACTCCCAATTTCACATAAGAAAGTAAAGAGTTTTATGACCCACACACACTGAACTCTCCATGTAACACTCCTTTGGTTTTACACCAACTCACCTTTCCCCAAACTATATGCAAAGCAACCCGATCTACATCCAAAAATTTGGGCGTGCAGCTTTCAAGTGATATTGCAACACCGGCTATCCGCACTGTAAACATGTTCATATTATTTAAGATAAAAAGATTTTTCTAAAACATCTGTGGGTAAAATTTGTCGACATTTCGGAGAAAGATGCCAACTCCACAATCGACTCGACATTTGTACGAGTGTGTATATTTACGATTTAACCATGCAACTTATAACAGATTATAAAAGTGTCATTTAACAACATTAAACCAGGAAATCAAAAACAACAGATCAACAAGGCCGACTGGAAAGTGTAAAACCAATAATCTTAAGAATATGTGCCCCAGTATTGGACAAGGAAATAGAAGAATGGGGGAAAAAATAATTCGCGTGTCAATGCCATGACACAACAGCTTCAGCGACTAAGCATAGAGTCTACATACCTCAGAAGCCTGAAGAAGATTCTGTCAGAAAGAGCAGACATACTTGACTAAATCAGCCAGAACATCGCTGCGAACAGAAGATGGGTGGACACCATGGGAAAACCTAAACTGCTCCCCAGTGGCAGGACGATAATAGAAAAGGTTCTTGTCAGTGGCAGAATGCCCCGCACAATTACATTTAAGGATTTAGATAGTCATGGCACGTAGGGTGTCACATTTCGTCACAACAGAAAATAAGCCCGAAAAACAACGCTCATGTCTTCTCGACACAACTGATCTCCATTTCTTGCCACCTCAGAAAGAGAAACTTGGCTCACAAGGTGTTCTTTTTACGTTTTCCCTATTTCTCCTATCATATGTTTATTCACTTACGAACGTTCATGTGAAGGAACGGCGACATAAAGTCACTGCTTCCAGTGTCACGCGAGGCAATTCTGGCAGACACACAAGAGACAACCAGAAATCTAACACAGGGGCGTGAAAACAGTTAGGTTAGCCATTACTGTCAACAGAGTAAAAAGTTATCGATTAAATATTTACCATTACTCAACCAAAAGACCAACGAATCGGTATACCGAATCATATTCTGTCAATGGGTAACTCATTTATTGTTCAATGAACAAACAAAGGCCCGAGGTTGGAATTGCTCATATTGATTTCCAATTACGAAACGCACAAAACACACTACGCAGAGAAGTCTCAACGCCAGAATAATTATTGGTATTATAGCACAATCACAATAGAATTGGAAACATGAGCCTACACATGAGCTGATTTATTAAGACGTCTGCTTAACATAGCGATTGGTGGTACGTTAAAAGATTAATCACCGAAGATAATCATCTCGGATTAAAAACTTTTGATATGTGAAGGGAGGTCCCACATTTAGTGTCACATATTATGAAACAATGTGTATTCCGTACTAAGTGCACAGATAAACTTAAACGTAATAAAGAAGTGCAGTTAGAACTTTCTTCTTAAACATCAATCAGTACGATAGAAAACAAGCGAACAATGGCCCGTGGCCGAGTGTTACTCAACTGACGCTTGGACCCAGGATTAGACGGAAGGATAAAATAAAATGAATCTTGCAGAAACAAGATATAATGACGTGGAATTGATTCATCTAGCTCAGGAAATGGACGAGTAGCCGGCTTCGTGTACCATAAAATACGATAAATATACTGACTACCTCAGAACTTCCTAATTCTACAATAACTCTGTTTCAGAGTGTTAGCTCTAATTAGAGTTAAATGTTTACCAACCATGAACAAAATACACTCCACAGGAAAAAGGAAATACCAATTATTTTGTATCATTCATTACTCAGTGTTGTTCAACTAAAAAACTGAACTCTGTCCTCTGTTTAATTTCTTTTCAAACACAGCATTTCGGAATGCAGCTATGCTTCCGTCATCGGGTGAAAGAAATACAAAACATGAAGCTGAACTCTGCTATGTCCATCAGAGTGACGCAGGATCCAACAATGGGGATCCGACACGTTAGGTTTAAAAACACGAGACAATTAAAAAAGAAGGAAACACTTCTATCAGTGAAGGACAGGCGGGGTCGCCATGTGTGTTGCAAATATTCAAAACGATTAAACCGTTTATAAACACCCAGTCAGCAAGCGTACCGCAAATAAATTTAAACAAAAAAAAAAAAACCAAAATAAAGGCTGATTATAAACAACCCGTCAACAAATCACAATTCAAATCAATGTAACCACTACAGAGGTACAAGAATTAATGTTTTCGTAGATAAAACGTTGGTAATTACAACTATTATTCCACGCCCGTGATTTTGGAAAATTGCTGATCATTGTACTGTACGGTAAGCGGTTGTTTTGAACGGTTCGTTTAGTTAGTGCTAGTAGTCTTTTGTTTTTTCAAGCGGCTTGCTGAATCTGAAACAGATTCGTGACACACGTTAGTAAGCAAGGCATTCTAAATCCAAAACGTTCCGCAAATCATACCCTGATGGCAGTTCTACGATACTAGGAGCTACTGGCTTTTCAGTGTGATCACTCAAAAATACGTAGATGAAAACATTATATCAACGTGCTAAATTTCATTACAGTCTTCGGCAAGGAAAGAGGGTACAGGTTACTGCCGTTTCGGAAAAATATGCTACCAAATTCAGAACAAGGTAATTTAAGTTAACCGACTGAAGCCTGGAAGTTTTCATGGCAGAACTATAACGTCGCACTTTACGCAGATAACTCTATTAACTAAGAATCCAATTTCATTATCATAATTACAGGTACGAGGTCTTGTTGGATCTTAACAAAATTACAGATACGAGGAATTCGCCAAAAGCACCAACCGCGCTCTTAGGAGAGAGAACAGGAGCTCCACTGTCACCGATCTTCTTTGATCCGCTCAGACAACCTAACTTGCATAATGATTATTTGATATTTTATAATGGGTATGAGATAAAAAGGTAAAGGTAAAGCAGTCCCGTTACAGGCCTGGACAGGCCCAGAGGGTTCCAGGAAGTCAAGGCTCCCAGATTTCCTGACAACGGCACAGGATGGTGGTAGGTTGTCAGCCTTACACACCGACCGCCTTTACCCCCAGGAAATACTCCTGGTACTCATTTCTGTTAGAGTCTTAGTCGGCCCCAGGGCCATAGTGCGATCGTAAGGATTTTATGTCAATGAAAAATCCACTGACACCAGCTGGGATCGAACCAGCGACCTTCCGATTTGTAGCACAGCACCTTAACCACTGTGCTACCGCGGTCCCCCGGGTATAAGATAACCAACGTAAAATTGCTGAAAGGATGAGAATGAAACATTTTTCGATTCAAGTATTCAGTATAAATTAATTTAAAGTACTGTCATCCTGGTTGGTGGGAATTGCGCATGGTAACACCAAAACACTTGTACCGTACGTATAAATCTCCAGATTCACATCGCTCTTCTTAGTGGAGTGGGGAAGTGGATGTAATTAAGATTACACATTTTTACAAAACGTAATGTTTTGTCAGAAACATTTGACAGAGTTAAAACGACATACATACATGAAACTATTCCTAACAAAATTGTCCTAGACGGATGATTCTGTAAAGTTGTCGCACACCTGCCGGGAAACGGAGGATTGAGACGAGGCATGCATTTTCATCTTCGCCACATTGCTAAAAATATCACTGTATCATTAAAAATTGAAAATTTTTGCCTTTGAAAGTGTGGAAAATTTACATTATCTGGGCTCCATTTTGAGTGCAGATAATAAAATGAATATAGAAATTTCTGAAAGAATAGCAAAAGGCAACAAAGCATAATATGTCAATGCAAAACTAATAAAATCGAAATTCCTAACGAAAAACACCAAAATGAAAATATATAAAACGATGATAAGACCAGTCGTTACGTACTCATCAGAGACTTGGACTTTAACAGCAAAAGATGAAAACAACCTACGCATTTTTGAAAGGCAAATACTAAGGAAGAAATCTGGTCCTGTCAATACTGACAATATAAGGAGAATACGAAACAACATGGAGATTGGTAAATTAATAGAAGGTGCAGATACAGTGAGATTCATCAAGGCACAAAGAATCAAATGGCTGGGGCATATTCAAAGAATGGACCAAGCAAGACCAGCTAGGAAACTACTAGATTGGAAACCTAGGGAATTTGACCAGTAGGAAGACCAAGACAACGATGTCAAGAGGATGTTATGGAAGATCTAAAAAAGCTGAAAGTTAAAAACTGGAAGGAAACAGCTAAGGATAGAAGAACTTGGAGAGACTTGACGGAGAAAGCGAAAACCCACAAAGGGTTATAGTGCCAATGATGATGATCATCATCAATGTATCATACTTTGCTACTTATCCAATGGCTGCCGTGCGGATTTCTCCTTGGGGTTCACAGCTGCCTGAGTAAAAGACTCAACCACTCATATCCAGCCATTACCACGGCCTGGGAAGCATGAAACTTTACCTCTAAATATCCCCATAAGCCATAAATTGAATCTTAGAAACGAAACTTCCAGTAACTGTACGCTTACAAATCAGTACATTACCCAAGCCGCTCGCGAACTGATTTTGCTATACAACAGTCCACACACGGATCATATGACTTTCTCTGAAGGATTACATGCAACGTGAGCCGCATCTGAAGAAACGTTGCACTTCTATTCCAACACGCTGTTAAATAAATCGGTGTATTTGCAAAATAAACAAAGTAATGAACTTTTTGGTTCCACAGAACAAGTGTTATTCGGTCTAACGACCAGGCTAGCGGCCACATTATTGCGGAATCGTTGTTCGATTCCCCGAAGAGAAAATATACTTTTCTCCAAAATGCCCAAACAGGCTCTGTGGCCCATCCAGTCACCCATTCAGTGGGGTGAGGACTGTTTCTCCGGAGACAAAGCGCAAACGTGACCACCCACATCCACCTGGTGCTGAGGTTAAGAATGAGTGGCGCCATCTATATATCATCCCCCCATATACCTCTACTACACTGACAGGGACAACTCTACCGTTACCTGGGTGACTTTCTAGTGTTCGAAGTATTTCACTCAACAGAATCAGCTGGATATTTCCTAAAAATATTTGTACCACCGGGTCGTCATAGATATCAGCCCAGAATAAGAGGAACTGCGCCTAAATGATGTCACTTGGACACAGTTTGCCCTCAAGCATCAATCTACGTGCAACCCACATTTATTGCACTACAGCTTTTTTTTTGTCTGTGTGATAGAGTGGGAATGTCTTTGTGGGACTGTGGCTGCACGCAGACCCGTCTCCATACTCCTGCCTATACATCAATGAATGTGCAGCATAAATGGAGTAACAATGACATTCAAACACCCAATTAATAAGAGAAAACTTGTCCCGGTGGAACTCTGTCGACCGTACACCCCTCATGGACTGTCCTGGAAATATACCCAAGTCCTCGAGGTGAAAAACCTGACCTATGGCAAGGCCATGCAATGCTTCTCCAAATGAATTTAGCCTGAATTCAAAACTGATATCCGTGAACAGTTTACAGCTATTGTCAGCAGACCTAAGTACATTCAGATCTTACGAATGTTATAAAGGACGAGTTATTTCGTCGAATCATCGTACCTCATTATGTTGGTCACACGCAAACCCATTAGACTCACATCTATTGGCAAAATTAGTTCACATTTAAAGCCAATGGAGTCTTGCCTTCAAAACCTCTAAACACGCCGCTGGAAAGACTAATGATATTATTAACAGAGTTGAGCTGTCTACACAATTGCGGTCATCAAGCGTTGGGGTACAGGCCAGCACAGCTACATAAGCGCTTCTCTAACATTTTTATGTTCTAAACGACAATATCGTAAGATACAATACTGTTAAAAATACAGACGAGTAAGTCGATCCATTCTACCCGCTAACAATTGCAACAAAAACCAAACCCGTAATAGGATTTTAAAATTAATTAGCGCAGGATCATAATATAAGCTTGCACAGCGAACCACGCTACTTCATCCCTTCACTTCAAAGCAGCCCAATTAACACAAAATGAGTAAGCGCACCAGTATATCGACAACGGGAAGGGGCAAAGTGCAACACGATGAAATGCATTACACACTACTACCAGTTCTACACACTATTAAGTACAGGGACGCACGGATCACTCAACACAATGGAAATCCACTTTAGCTTTTCGTTTAAAAAATACTTCGTCACAATATACTTGATATCAGATACGAATTGAATTCAATAAACGCCGACGTAAGGCAATTTAAATGTATACGACAAAGCTACGTAATTTCACGCAAAATTAAAAAAAAAAGAATAGACACGATGTATTTATTGCGAATAATACCATTACCAACATCATACATACAAATGTTTATGGCTAATTCAGCGTTGATGCACGACGACCAACGAACAATAACGCATAGACAGAGTCACAAGTTAAAAAAAAATGTTCCCCAGATCAGTGTGGCCTAGTGGTTAAGGTAATGTTCGACGCCAACCGTTGTCACAAAACTTAAGCAGAAAATTTAAAAATTTGTCAGCACACCAACCGTTGTCACAAAACTTATGCAGAAAATTTAGAAAATCTGTCAGCACAACGACCAAAAAAACCCTTAAAACGGTGGTGGAATCAACTTCCCTAACGTCTTGTGCTGAAAACATATCTCAGACAGCGGGTAATGTCCAGCATAGATCAAACATTCAAACATATTACGAATGAACCGTTACCACAAACCTCTAGCGAATATTATTTTACGGGTAATATGTTACACTTGTACTGAAGCTGGTGGTTCGAACCTGTAGTCGGATTGATTTGCCCCCCCCCCCCCATACGCGTGACTTTGGTGGTGGTGGAAAAAAAAATCTGTAATAAAATTCCTTTCTCTGACAAAATACGAAAGTCGTGTCTTTAAATAGACAAGGTAATGCCGTCCCTGTTCGCGCCATGACGGTATATGGTGGAGTGTAAGTTTAGCTCCAATCATTCTTAACCTCGGCGCTAGGTGGAGGTTAAGTGGTTAGCTTCACATCCCCGCTGCTTTAGTCCTGAGAAAAGAGCCGCCGGCATCCACCGAACTGGGACCCAAAGCCGGCCAACAAGCTCTGGAGAAGAGAAAAATTCCTTGTTCCAGCCGGGAATCCAACCACTTATTCCTCGGCTGTCCAATCCGTAGCCTAGTCACTACGTCACTATGCCACCCTGGGACACCAGGCTAATGTCAGAGCATTCTGTTCTTGTAGGAGCATAATGTGAATGTACGGAGTAAGAGTCAGAAAACGGGGGTAAGTTACCAGGCTTCCAAACAAAGATTTTAATAATAGTAATTCCTGTGTACCTTGCAGAATCGTTAGCCTTGACCCTCCACGAGCCTGATGGTAGGCAATTTATTCCCAACGCACATCTTCCTTGCAGCATCGCTACTACAATTATGCTGAAAATCTAATTTCTCTAAAGTCTATTATTAGCGCCCAAGACCAAAAAACTCGCTTCCAAGAGGCAAATGCTGATGATACAGAATATCCATAGCTCAGTAACGGCAATGCAACGACAGCATATTACTCTCACACCAAGAATGGGACCACAACGCTGGACATGTAATTCTAACCACAGTAAATATTGTGGTAACACAGTTTATAAATAACTGGTAATAACACAAACCCACCAAAAAAAATTAAATCACCAGCACAGCAAATAATATGTTCTTCCCAGCAGTAACTTCGGTATACCTATGAACAATGACCACGAAGCGTACTATAAACAAAGAATAATTAGTTTCCTCTTACGTCAATGCCACTGCCTGATTTATAGCTTATATATAACTTACAACGATCCCCAAGCAAGCAAAGGTACGGAACAGTTTTACTTTCAGTTTGGGTCCTTCACAGCCGCATAGTCGTACTGTACATGAGTAGCGTCAAATAGTCTGCCGGCCCTTTGAGCCAAATGCAGTGCGGTCTACCCACTACCATGTCTACATGAACCTGACTAATTCCATGGTACAGAAGCCGCCATAACATCTAATGATGGATGGTTGAGGGTTAGTCAAGACTTCTCGGCACTTCATGAAACCCGAATTTTCATTATCGTCTTCACAAGACCGCGCTAATGTCACTATCCTGAGTCAGATTAATCCATTCCACACATCTCCAATCCACTTCTGTAACAACCATTTTAATATTATCCCTCCACCTACCTACAGGTCTTCCAAGTGGCTTCTTTCCTTCAGGGTTCCCCACCGAAGGTTGGTATTTATTTCTTTTGTTCCCACGCGTGTCTCACATGCCCCGTCCATCCCACCCTCGATGTAAGCATCAATTTCACCATCCCTATATTACCGTCCTGACAAGAGGTAAGTTCAGTTCCATCACACACTACGCGTGAAATTACTTTTGAACTCCATACGTATCTTGCAGTTAGGTTCGGTTGTCTGTTGGCCAAATAAAACGTCCCATTACGCAAAGTCCCTCAGAAGCTAATAGTCGATGAAAACCGGCCATAAGTGACTCTCGTCCGAATAGTCCGTGGCTCGTTAATGCTATGATCTATAACAGAACGGCTCTATGACGTGTTTTCTTTCCTTTGATGGTACTGAATGGAGCAATATTATATCAAATGTTGTATTTGGAGACTGGGCACCAACATCCTCATGTACGGATGCGCTTCATTTAAGAACAAAAATTCTAGTGCCTCCAGCAATGGATTTCGCCGTACAGATCGTCGGATAGCAAGGTACGTTGAGACTGCCGATACCAGAATCACAAATGCACTAACCGAAATTTAATTCATGACGGCCGAAAAACAACAATATGTGAATGTGACTTGCATTAAAAGATTTCTAGATAACAGTCGTGTCACAGGCTTCCCGTGGTAACATTCAAGGCGAACCTCGAGAATGCGCTTTGCAAGCACACAAAATTCTAGGCTACAACTCTTAAAAGGAGTAGTACAAGGGTAAACAGGACTACCACGAAGGACCTTGACTACTACTACTACTACTACTACTACTACTACTACTACTGATTTCAGTTCTTACAATGCTTGGGACTACCTACCGATTCAACTTCACAATTACTGACTCACTTTCACGCCCTTTCAAAAATGATTAACACATTCAAAGTCACAGGAGCATGAGCAGTGCACGCGCTGTGCAGGAAATTACACTCGTTCCAAGAGACCTAGACATGGCCGTATAAGGCCTATGTCCGTATTGAAGCAAGTACCACTTCTGACAGTGGTGCACAGACGGGACAGTTGAGTGGACAACAAAACCAACGAAAAAACCACCAATCTTAAGACACATAAAATCGATTCCATACACCACCACCACCAACGACAACAACAACAATAACAAATACTACGACAATAGGCATCAGCTGCTGCGTCAAACAGACAACACCTTGGGGAACTACGCGCTGTATTAACCACATCTAAGACATATGCAGCAACAAACTACAAAGACTGTATAATTTCATTAATAAATTATTAATATCACAATGAATTTAGTCTAACAGAAAAATAATCCGAACTTTATCTGGAAGTCTGGCTTCTGAATTTTTTCGATGCACGATTGTGAACTGCAACGGTTTATGAATCTGCGAATTTGCGTTTTACATACTACGTCTAAATATCATAACACTGTGGCACGTAGCTATCGTCTTTTTAATTTCCTCCTTCATTATTTTCCTTCTCACATCGTTTACATTCAGCTTCCCTGATTTACACCCCTGCCATCTGTTCGTCAAATTTTGCATGCCACGCTGTTGCTGCGGTGTCCACTACAACAATAAGAAGTATCCAATGATCATTTGATCTTTAATGACTAAATAATACATCCTAATATTTTGCTACGTTCTCTCTGTTCCTTTATTCTTTCTTCGTATACTTCCCTTTTCTACTCCTTATGGTTTGTTTACCCCTCACACTTCTTTTCCTTCATAATTAACTTAATAGTTCCATCCTATAGCTTTGGAAATAGGCAAACGTAGCTTGTACCTACCATAAAAACATCTAAAGGTAAAGGTCTCCCCGTAACATGCCATGCAGGTACGGGGGGGGGG
>Ga0123353_10004681_pt1 | contig 17702 bp, 10 predicted proteins | sample TergutLab28metaG_3_FD_92763 | JGI IMG/M metagenome (GOLD analysis project Ga0123353, IMG submission 92763) | Labiotermes labralis P3 segment gut microbial communities from Petit-Saut dam, French Guiana - Lab288 P3 | ecosystem: Host-associated > Arthropoda: Insects > Digestive system > Gut ... | reverse complement strand
TTTTTTTTTTTTTTTTGTAGTTGACACTTCATCTGTACCAGTGCCCACCTTCTTAATTAGTGAGTTCCAAATGATCTTTACTTTGGGGCATAGTTGCCAGAGCATGAAGCTGACCACCCATCTCCTGCAAGTGCCAAGTTTCAGAACGCTTAGGCTATATCCATTCTGTACATGGGTTCATGGCCTGGCGCCTAACTAAGCACACCAACCTTTGTTTCTGGGACAATTCCCTCATCTGACCAAAAACTTAGTTCTGTGAGGCCTTTCAATGCTATGGTATATTTGACTCACAAGTCAGTGACCAATCACAAGGTAGAAGTTTTCACCTTCCAATTTTAGTCATGCATGCTTTCAAGTAACAGAGAAGGGTGTTGATTTTCATAGTGACAGTGAATTTTACTATACCAGTTGGAATTTGTGTATAGATGAAGTTATGTTAACAGTCTCCTTCATGAATATTAAAACCTATACTTTTCTCTTATAAAAAGATAAACTTTGAATATTCCATACGGGCCTTACCTAGGTGTTTCAAGGGATGAAATGTTATGTAATACATGGGTAAATGCGGTCTTTATGTACACCTTATGTGTGCATGTCAATAAGGGGAAGTGTAATTTTAAAGCTGAAGGTTTTAAACAGTTAACAGTTGTAATTATATGTGTCCATCTTTTGTAAATAGATGTAGAATAATGATTTATCAATTTGTTGGTGCAGTTGGGACACCAATTTCTGTCTTGTAAAAAAAATTCTGTTATTTTCACACATGTAGTAAAATGCCTCATAGTTAAGATGTTTGTTATAGTTGCAGTAAATATTTGTAAACTCTTTGTTTCTCTTATGTTTATCACTTTGCATATTCCAACACAGATTTTGTTTGTCATGTCTCTTTAGCAGACATGAAATAGGTATTTGTATAACTTTCATTCTGATTGCCATACCTTTGTATTATTAACAGTGATCATAACCTTCCATCAAGTACAGTACATTTTCTAAGTTATCATTCATTTTGTTGTACCTGACACATTTCAAACCAATTGGTTTATTTTCAGGGATTCCATATTTTAAGCATTTATTGAGAATTTCCAGCATGTGGATGGTGTATGAAATTGACATAATTAAAGTGAACATATTTAAACTTAAACCTAATGTTTTTTATTATGAATAGTTCCTCATTATAATATGTACACTAGATTTCAGGTTAAATTTGTTAATTTTCTTTTTTACATACATATTTTGACTATTTTAATTCTCATATATATATATATATACACACACACAAGATGTAAATGTGAATTTTTAATTTTTAATAATTTGAATTGTTGTATACAAACACATGCTTTAAATTCTCAGTATTCATCTAAATGTGGTGCGTATGGGGAAGAGGAGAGGCGTAGATGGGAGGATGATATTAAGATGGATCTTCAGGAAGTGGGACATGGGTGTATGGATTGGATCGAGCAGGCTCGGGATACGGACAGGTGGCGGGCACTTGTGAATGCAGAATGAACCTTTGAGTTCCATAAATTGTGGGGAATTTCTTGACTAGCTGAAAACTAGTTAGCTTCTCAGGGACTCAGCTCCATGGAGTAAGTAAGTAATCATCTAAATGAAGAGCCCTTGAATGAAACTGGCTGGTTCTGAAAATGTCAGGTATATTAAAGTGAGCGTGAATGAAGGAAAAATAGTGTTGTGTTTGGTAGAATCGCTCTTCATAGAATCTCCTGCACAAGGAGCAGGAGATTCTATGAAGAGAGTGCTGAATAAAGAAGCATGAAACAGGGTGACTTTACTGTGCTTATGTGAAGACCTGTGACTATGAGAATGGAGCATTTGTTGAAATTGTGCTCGATTAGTGTAAGGTTAATGACCAAGCTAACATACACATGAAAAATATAGCCCATGCGTTCAACTGCATCCAGCAGTTTGCTACAAATTCAAGATATGTTGCTCCAGTTTAATGCTGGGTTATCTTTGAGCAGCACAGTAATTATCCATACAGGGTTTCCCTGTGCCCTAGCAACAGTGCTGCTGTGGGCTTTTCCTGAGCCTAACACAGGTGCATCTCTGCCTGCCACTTCACAAGTTCACAGGTCCACCATGTTAGTACTGATCACAGGAAATTAAAAAAATACAGCTTTGGAGTGTTCTCCATTGGCCAAGTTTTGTGAAAATAAGTCAAGCTAGCATTTTTTCATTATTCTAAGGGAAGAAAGCAGAGAAGAAATGGGAACATAAGATTCATAATGGTTTACTTGAGTTCCTTATCGTACTTTAAATAAAAAAAGTTCATAATCAGCATGATTGTGACAATTTAATTGCAAGCAAAACGGTGCTGTATGGGATTCGAGTGTAAACAAGATTCAGTTTCAATATCACATACTGTACTCTCGTTCAGAGGGTTCCAAGTTGTTATAATTATGTGCACAGATCAGAGCCTTTAGAACTGCTGAAGTATAAACTTCACGGCTGTGGTGAATATAAATATCTTATAAGGGTTTGTTCCCGTATTAAATTGTACTACTTGCTTTCTGGGAGTGATGTAGTAGTCAGCCTTGTAGATGCTACAAGCTTACAGATGGTTTTGTTCATGTCAGGTGCATGAGAGGACAGGAGGGTCATTAAGATCATAACTTGAGGCAGTGGCCATTCACACATAGTTTTTATAGTGCCTGATTTTCTCACTACATGGCAGGTTAAATCTACATGTTAGCATGATAGGATTAAGAAAATGGCCCCTAGCTTCATTAGAATGCAGTGTGTGCTCACTAATTTATGACGTATCTAAAGTCACCTTAGCAAATTTGTTTACCACTGACTTTAATAGAAGGGTTTTACTATTATATCACAGAATACATAAGCACGTAATGCTATGAAGGCTCGAAAATCATGAATGGAATTTCCTGAATAAGATGTGATATTAAGAGAGAATAAGACAAGTTTTGTTATTCTCTTTCATGTGATGTACAGTTTAAAGATGAAAGAAAAAATATTCTGGTGCTGGAATGTAAAAAATATGTACATACATATATTTTGGTCCCATCTGATCCATATGGACAACTAGCTGAAATGAAACAAGGAAAATGTAGGATAGAATGAGACAAATGGATAAAAGCAAGGATGTTTATTTAGAAAGGTATAGTAGTGCATTACATACTGCCATGTAACTTCCACACACAACTGCCATTTTCATAGGAATCAATTTTTTTTTTGTATATACAAAAGGTAAAGGTTTTCCTTCTCTTCAGCTCTTGTTGTTTTTATGTTGACTGAATGATGATGTTAGCAAATGTGACTTGCATTGAAAACACAGTACAGCGCAACTTCATGACTTCTTTACAATAGAAATTCAAAATGAAATTCATTTAATTTTCCAGTAGTTGCTTTAGTCTATTATACTACTTTCATAGCTATAAAAAAAGCAGACAATTTACAATACAGCAAATGAGTGTATACTTATAATACTTAACAGTGTCATTTCTTTACAGAAAAGAAACATTATACATAGAAATAAAATGCTGTTCTTGCTCCATTTTGAAGAAATGTTGCAAGTGATTGTTCCTCCTTATGTATAGAAGATTATTTCTGGAATCTGACCATCCTCAACTGATGTTCCATTGTTATTTCCTGATGCATAAGAAAACTGGAAAGTAACTTTTCCACCACTTGGACAATCTAATGTCACTTTGCGCAGACCTCTAGTTCCATAATGTGAATCAGGTCCCTGAAAAGTAATATACACAATTTCAGTACTAATGAGTTCTACTAGCTACACCTTAACAGACTGTGGCATGCCACCTCTCCAGCATATATTCAAAATCTGTCTTGCAATCACCACTGATGTGTATATTTTAGGAATCTGAATGATAACATAAATTTACAACAACCTTGGAATTTACCCAGAAAGTTAATGTGTGATCTGAAACTTTCTATTACAGTGGTTGGTCACTTTTCCAAAAACGGTGTAATCTGGCAATTGGAATAGGAAAACAACACAATGTTTCATACCAATTATGCCAATCTCTGTAACATAAAAATTTTACTTCAACCCATCATATGGTTACTGTGCTGTTCCAACGAAGACCGCAAACTTCTTTAAGTTTATCACACTACTAGTTATCTGTCCCACCTTAGATGTTCATATGCCTGCCATGTTGGTATCAAGTCACTGAGTCAGTATGAACATGCATAGGTTTTCAATGACATGCTGCTGATCACAGCAAGCATGGAAAGGCTACTGTCTAAAATGGATCTCCAACCCATGGCCACACTTGTAAATTGTGTATATAGTATAATTTATATATTACACATACACGCACACATATATACCATAAGGAGCTTAATGACCTGTACTCCTTATTTGGGTGATCAAATCAAAAGGAGTGAGATGGATGGGACATGTAGCACATATGGAGGAGAGGAGAGGGTTTTGATGGGGAAACCTGAGGGACAGATGCCACTTGGAAGACCCAGGTTTAGGTGGGAGGATAATATTAAGATGGACCTTCAGGAAGTGGGATGGGGTGAAATGGACTGGATTGATCTGTCTGAGGATAGGGACAGGTGGCGGGCACTTGTAAATGGGGTAATGAGCCTTTGAGTTTTGTAAGATGCAGGGAATTTCTTGACCAGCTGAGAAATGGTTAGCTTCTCAAGCAGGACTCCACAACATGATGTAGTATATACTATAAAAATTTCACAAAAATTAGGCAGTCTACCACTTCTTATTTTTCTGTGCATGACCAGCGAAACTGCCCACAAAAATGGGTGTGGCCCCTTGCCACAAAGAGAGTGGCAACCCATGGTCTAAAATATTAGTGTCTTAAAGTGAAACAAGAGACAAGATTTAATCTGATAAGATCAATCATATATCTGGAAAGAATATTATCCACTGTACAGAGGCTGTATTTGGCAAAAGCAGGTACAGGTGGGATTTAATTTTAAAAAAATGTTGTCAAGAGGACTAATTTTTATAAAAAATTTGAGTGCAAGACAGACCCAGTTTGAAGAAACATGTATTAGCATTAAATATCTGAATACACTACCCATGCCACGCTGTTCAAAATAAAAAAAAATCCACTTTGAAATTCTGTAACCTCTGTTTAAAGTCATGAAGTTTAGATATTAAACCATGCATGAAGGTGAACAAATACTGCACAGCATAACTGTTATGGTGCACTCCTCTACAATTACACTGCATATATAAATAACAGCCTAATAACATTTTTGGCAATACCAGTTATGGATCATGGATAATATCAACTACCAACAGCCTGTGTGTCATTAATGGAAATCTGGTACTCCCAGACAGTTTCTGTTTCCTATATAAGCAACCAACAGCAATTGGGTGTGACAGGAATTATGCATGTCTGCAGACCTTATGTGCGCAGAAACACAGCCACATCTTCATGTATGGCGGGTGTTAAAATTGTATGACGTAAAAAGAAAACTAATGGCTTCTCTAGATATTTTGTAATGAGCTGTACACCCATCATGTTATATGTGCACAGGGCAGCAATGGAATGATTTTAATGGGCACTAATGGAAGAGTGAATAATGGAATTTTCTTCTACCCTTTTTTTGGGGAAGGGGGGGGGGAGGTGGGAATGGATGAACAAGATGTTCAAAAGTAGAGATGAGCATTATGTAACATGTTCCAATAGAGTAAGCACTTGTTTCTCTTGCTTGAAGGCTTGACAGGCTTAGCCTCTGAAATACATTATTTTCCTAGAAAACGGACAAAATCTAAGTGACATACCCTCATGACAATACTAGAGGAACCAGGATAGTCCAGTAGGTGTGATTAGGCTATGGGCTGGACGATCTAGGGTTTGATTCCCGGCATGGGCAGGAGATTTTTCTCTTCTTTAAATTCCTACACAAGCTTTAGGGTCCACCCAGTCCCCTAATAAATGGGTGCCTTGCTCTAGGAGTGAGCAGCTAGGATGTGGAATTGACCACTCACCCCCCATCTAGCACTGAACAAACCATCTTCAGAAGCACAGAAAATGTCATGACTTAATACTTATATAGGAAGTGCAGTTTTGTAACTGGAATATATGATGTACAGTCAATATACACTGGGAATTGCTGCCCTGTCTCATAAACAAATTCCTTAGATATTGCTGTGGCTATGATGGTGAAAAAGATTATAAAAGTCAGGAAATTAACCACAGTTATTAATAATAGCAACACTCCATTCAGTTGTAGAGTAACACACCTCATGACAAACAGTTTCTACAGATATATAAATCTGAGCATACTACTTGCTTTTTGTGTCACACAAAGACTATTTTTTACAGCCAAAGAAAAGGTAATAAAAATAAAATAAAAAGCTCTAACCTTGAGTGTAGCAGATGCTGTGTAACTTGTATTTGGATGGATTTCAACAGGCTCCTTAAACATCACCCGGAAGGTATAGTTTGAGCCATCACAACTGAAACTTGTGTCATTTGATCCACAGACCTTGCCAGAAGCAGTGTGGATTACTTGTAAGTTGACTTGATACTCTGTTGGACCATGTATTGAACCATACAGGCCAAAGCCTACTACAAAAATGCGTCGATCCACAATGAATCTGGTAAAAATAAATTTCACGAATTCATTTCAATAATAACATTACTGATATAGTGAGGAACATAAATACAATCATGTTTAAAGTAACTGCAGATCTGTGGACTCCCAAATAATACTTTATCTCAATGTGAAAACCACACTCTTGATCAACCAAGTGACTATTAGCTTCTCAGGACTGTGCAACATGCAGTCAATGTAATAATTGCATATTAAAGTCATCCTTGAACAACTCACAGTTATTCAGTTGCTTAATTTTTGAATGATCTGCATTCACATATGTGAACACACACAAAACAACACCCCTTGAAATTCATTTTATGTAAGTAGACAACAAGGAGATCTATTGCATTTTTAAGACTTGCTGTGTAAACTGTTTTATTTTTCACAAAATGCCATTTCATAGTTGTATCTTTTTACTGTATAAATAATACAATTTTCAAAACTCATGTGCTAAAATTTAAATGCCAACTCTGCCATTTAAATAATGAATTACATACTACTCTTAGATCAGTGGTGCATGTCCAGTGACCGATTAACACTTGTAGCCTTATAACCCTTTCTGAAGTGACCCATGGAGCCTTTGGTTCCCTAAGATTCTAACGAACATCAGCCCAATAAAAATTCCACTGGTAATAGACATAAATTAATGAGATTACTTAATAAAGAAGCTAAACATTTCATCATAATCTAATACAAATATAATAAATACAATTTAATATTTTGATATATTAACCTTTAGACGCCTAACATCAACTATAGTTGACATACCGCACCAGTAACCTTCAAAGTTGCATTTTATATATTTATTCAACAAATAAAGGTACCGAATATTTTAAACGTGGTGTATACTCTCCGTATTTTTCTCTTCAAAATGCAGTTTGTTTCATAAATCTAACGTATTTGGTTCCTGTATTATTCACATTTTATATACAGGATGTGCTAAAATTAAAAAATAATTCTGGCGCCAAAAGGTTAATATTATGTATTAGCAACTCTTTGCAGGACTCTGCCATATCACTCATGTCTGTGTAACCTGCAGTTAAAAACAGCATGTGCACCACTGCAGTAGACTTAATCTTGTGCCAGTTTAACAACTCTGTTTCCTCTGAGATCTACTTTAATGTCATTGTGCCATCCATTTAGGCCTTTCAAGTGCTGTCTCCATTTGAGGACTTTCCCCATTAAAATTTGATTGCACATAGGTACATGTCCCACCCGTCTTGTTCTCCTTGATTTATTCACCCTAAGGCTGTCAACCCAACTGAACTGAGTCATGTACACATTCTGATACCATTTTTTAAGCACTTGTCTGATTACAAAAGAATATATGCTTTTTTTTAAGCAATACAGTATAATAAGCTGGGGACTGTGGCCTCCTTCTTTGCCAGATCTGAACCCATGTGATTTTTATTTGTGGGGAATATTAAATGATAATGTGTATAGCAGTAATTCTCACACTGAAAGACAATCTGAAAGAAGGCATTCAGAATATAGTGTTTTAAATTACACCAGCACAACACAGACATGCAGTGAACATGTTTATTGGGTGGGATGCTGTCTGTAAGATGAACAAAATCACTTCCAGCATTGTATTCAAATGTGGTGAGTTAATACTAAATGTTAAGTGCAATACATTTAACTAATACTTGTGGACCTGCAAACATGGCAAATTCAAGTAGCATTTGTCATTGCACGGCCTTCCATCACACAAATTAAAGTGTAAAGTAATGTGTGATGTCAAGTAAATTAGTCCCTGTACTTCAGTCTTGATGTTAATACAGAGGATGTAGAAAGATGATAGATTGTGAAATCAGTGCTAATACTGCCAATTTATTTTGCTCTTAATTTCATCCAGACCAGCATTATGTTTTGTTACTGCTCCTAGATGCTTGAACTCTGCGCATTTAAACAAGATTTGGCAGTTATCCTTAAATTATGATTTTATCCATCCTGCTCATGAAGCACAGACATGTACTTAATTTTTGCCGCATTTCCTTCTAGTTAAATGTCCTTCCTAACTTTTCAGTGAACAAGTAATTAAACATTCTCCAATCTCAACCACTAAAGAAGTCATATTTACCTTTGAAGAACAGGCTCTCTATATTCTAACAACAACTGTATTTGATGTAAAATGCAAGACTGTCACAGCAGTAACAAGAAGCGGAAAGCAGTGCATAAATTTAATTAATACTAACATACCGAATACGATCGCTGGTGCCACTGTATCCCCATCGACTTTCAATCTGCTGGAATCTGTTCACAGTCTGCTCCTTGCCTGTCATGCAACAACGAGGAACCTCAAGAAAGCCAACTGCTGGTTTAGGATTCACTGTGAAGTACAGGAACAGTGAGACAACCTCTCTGTCACTCAGAAGACCTGACTGCGCAGCACCGACTGCAAACTCTTCCACTGACATAAGTGGAAACCGCACCAATGACAATGCCCTTCCCAGAACTGAACGCTTATTCTCAGGAGTTGCTGGCAACTGCTGTCTACTGCATTCTGCTTCTGACCATCTGCACATAAACATGAGTTTGGTGCATAGAATAATGCTTAAAATATATATACATTTGGATTTTTTAAATCATATATTCCTCTTTTGTGTGATGACTGTTGTGGCAGACTGGATGTCAACATACTGGTGACAATGAAGTGAAGCGACAACAGTACAAATTCTTTTAATCACAGGTTGAAAAATTGTTGAAAATCTGGTAGTCAGACACATATTTTGGTTACCAGATAAAGATGGATCAATATTTCCTGATACCATGCTGCGACTCTCACTCCATCAGCAGGCAAAATACATTTATTCTTCTTCTCCTGTCTTTTTCTAAACACAAACAGGTGTGTCATAGGATAACAGTGAAACTGAATTTAAAAAAGAACTAATTGCTATAACTTACTAATTATGCTGATCTTAACTTCTTTTGATGCTGTTTACCACTTTCTCTGAACCAAAAATAAATGAGTATAATTTCTAGAATCCGAACACTGAACACCTGAATGCTCAGTGGCAAATTAGTCACCAGTGGTTACCTGGTGGCTGTACTTTTCAATCCTTGAATTTGATTCTTTACCATTACACCTTTTGTTCCTGAAATTCTACAATTATATACTTTATCGCTGCATAGTTTAGGTTGCATATCATGATGAACTGGTAAAAATGTGGAAGGAAGCAGACATGAAACATCTAATTACAGTATGTTACTATTCTCATAACATCTGAAGAAAATCACGCAAATAACTCAAAATCACTGGCCTCTGGGCTGAGAGATTTAAACTACTGACTTCTAGATACAAAGCAGAAAGAACTGTGTCAAAAACCTGTATCATGGAAGAGCAGGAAATTTGCATTTTCCAAATGCAGGAACTGGTTTGATTTGTGGACCAACTGAGGCCAACATGTCATTGAAGATCTTTTGTAGGGTTACTGTACTGATCTTGAAGGAAAGTGCCCAACATACAAAATAAATTAGGGTCTCTTCTGAAGACTACTATTTTCTGAGATGTAATACCATGCAGTATGATACACACCTATGAGACGGCATGGCATCATACCTCACAAGATTATAATTTTCAGTCACCAACATAAGAATCTCAAAGATCAAACAGTTCCTTCTGCTATAACAAATACATATGTGTCAGCAAACAGTGAAAACTCTTGCAACATACTTTTAGTGTAGCTCACTAGAAAAGAGAGTGATAAGCTACACCACAACATCCTACATAGCCATGAATTTCACCTGTCTACCTAGTAATGTTATTTTTTGCAGTTTACTAGACTTTCATTGTATTTTATTTCATTCGTACCTGACTACAGCCTGGAAAAGTTTGGCCTCACGTATCCTCAAAGTGTCTCTCTCCAACACGGCATTCAATGTGTCCAGATCAATATCTGTAAACCCATCTGCTGCAAGAGCCTCTGTGGTATTTTTATCAATCATTTCAAGGCATAGAGCAGCAAGCTGTGGCTCATCAAATAGCCTTGCTTGGGTGAGCAGCATGAATGCATTATCACTACCCAGGTTACTCTTGAGAAAATCAACACAGTGCTTCTCAAGAGCAGGAACTGCATATTTTTTTGCCGTATACAAAGTTGTCATCACAGTTTCTGGTCCAATTTGAACTTCATCTGAATATAAAAACCTGAAGAGTACATTTGATCAGGATTAGAACAGTTTGGTATAATTATCAATGCATAATTATATAGAAAAACAGAGGTCCTAATTAACCCTTCTGCATTTAGACACAAACTGTATGAGCTATGATACAAGTTAATGTAACAAGACAGGCAATTTATAAATAATGTGACAGTATAGGATGTTCACACAACCACTGCTGCAACAGTAATTCAACAATATGTTGCATGTATTGTTGAGCAGCATGTCACTGTCAACAATATGAAAATAACGAATGTTGCAAAAAGTACTTTTATGGTGAATTTTATATTGCTGGTATTTTTGCCCAATTTTAATCAAGTTTGGAGTTTTTCAACAGATATTTGCAGAAGGCCCCAGTATATAATTACACAGAAATCTGTCCAATGGGTGCCGCACTGATACATTCAGACAGAAGCACAGAAAGATGGGCAGACAGGACAAGGCTAATGGAAGATTTTTGCACTTATGCATAGGCAGCTAAAAAGCGATCAAGCTTAAGGTATACAAACAATCATACAGAAATCCTCATGCACAGTTAAACTACTGTAGGTAGGAAATTAGCAACATCTTTTAGCCTCCCATAGCAAAGTTTTGGAAGTTGCTAGGGCTAGGGCATATCTCAAGCCTACTTTCACTTATGGAATGACTAATATTGTATCCGTTAATGCCACTTGATTTATATCACAGTTTAATTACCTGAGTAAAGCAAGAAATGCTGCTGGTTCAACATCTGGTAGTTCAATTTCATCAGCTCTGGTTGCTAATGTGCCATTAAACATAGCATCAAATACAGCACTACCAACTGACAACACAAATTTGTGAGCTGGAATACGTTGCTGCTGAATGTCACGACCTACTATAAAGTGAACATCGCACAATATCTCATTGTTGAACATGAATGCAAAGCGTTCCTTGACAGTTGTTTTGGTTGCCTGCCAATTGTACACAGGATGGCTATTTGAGAGGTGGCTTTGCGTTGAAGTAGAAGATTGGCTGGATAAAGCCGAGCTGGACCCTGCAGAACTGTTGCTACTTTGCCGTCTACTGGAGTGAGGGTAACTGGCATTTCCTAATATTTCTTCCCTTTCCAATCCTAAAGAGTGTTGATGGCTCTGATGATTGTTTTGAGCATTAGAAGGCAACATATTCTGAGGTACTGTGTCATTTGATAGAAACTGTCCGGCATTTTGAATCTGAGTATTTTCCTCCATTCTGATATTATTTAACCTTGAGACAGTAGAATTGTAAATGTCACTGGCAGAACTGCCAGTAGCCATCCTAAAACAACACACATACAATTACATGGAAAATATCATAACTGTATAGGTGTCAGGATAGTTTCACAAAAGACTCATTACAAAACCTGATGAGGCAGAATGGCATAATCAGTAAAATGAATAGGCTATGGGCTGGACGATCTAGGGTTCAATTCCCAGCAGAAGCAAGAGATTTTCCCTTCTCTAGAATGTTCAGACGTGATTTGAGGACCCAATGGGCAATGGAGCTCTTTCCTAGGGGTAAAGCAGCTGAAGCGTGAAGTGTAACCACTTACTTCCATATAATGCCAAGGTTAGAAATAAGTGGAGCTATACCTCTACTCTTCCAATATGCCTTCATGGCATGGACAGTGTTGACTTTACCTTTTTCATATAGAACTTGTAACTATAACCCTATTCACTCACATAATTTAATTTCTAGACACTTCTCTACTTTTTAAATCAAGAATATTGAGATGAGCTAACCATACAGTATATAAAGGGAAAATCAATGCACACAAAATTATCACTGAAAAACATATGAAAAGGGGTGGCTTGGGAGATAATGACATGGAGGGCAGTATTAGCCCATCTTCCTTGGTGGAATTTTCTTGTATATTTGTAAAACTTCTGAATGTTAATTTTCTTCAAACAATCTCATAAGTTGACTATGTTAACATGTGTTTACTTTCAAAGAGCTGCTTCTCTTTATTTCATGCGGAATGCAGTTCACTTAATGATTTATTATAACTTCTTTGTTGTATATAAAAAAATGAAACCCCCGAGTACTGATTACTTCACATATGTAAAAGCCAATGTTCACAATTAATCTTAAGGAATCATAATTTTTCGACTTATTACGCATCTACTTAAAAAACTGCTATTTTAAGTTACACACTTAAGAGTGTGACACGAAATATGTTTGAACTTTCACATGCATATACTGCTTGTGTAACAGTAGTATATTTATGCGTGCGGTCCACGGTTCGTGTTTAGGCTGACCAGATCAGGGAAACGGATCTGGAGGTAATTACTATGGTTTCGGAACACTACTGTTCATAAAAATTCACAACAGGCACTTCTGAGTATGACTCAAGATAACAAAAACTAAGGTACGGGTCCCTCAAGATAAACTGAAATTTGAAGTTGATCAAGTTGCCTTTGCTATTTTTTTCTTAACCTACATGAAAATATAATTATCTTCACATAACCAAACTTTATTGCAATTCTTCGAATTCCTTTTTCAATATCATACAGTAGCTACTGGCTACAGCCATTCTGAGAAGGGTCGTATAATGTCATATAATTAAGCTTTCAGTTTATGTATGTCTTGTCCTTTACCTCATTAACCACACAAAAAACACTGACGTGAGAAATTAGGAAGACAAAACTGGGACCCTACACCACTGAAATATACGATTTTTACATGAACGTCTCTAAAGAATACGAGGTTATCCTCAACATTCGCATGTCAGAAACATCCACAATCGGTAACAGCTGACAATGCTTGTATAAACGTGAAGCTATCAAGGAAATGCACACCACTCAGACTACTGGAATAACAGCAACATATATTTGGAAGGTGTCACGCATGAGTCAATTCCCGACGTGTTAAAATATGACACATTAACACATTTATAAATAGTAATAGTGTATTTAATAGAACTTTCCACATACAAGTGTTTAAAAATGGAGAGTTTCAGGGAGAAAATGAATGTTTGAAGTAGAAAATATTATCAACTCGATCACCACGTTTTACGTTGTTCAGTTGGTATGCTACGCTGACTTTTCGGTTGGCAGGTGCAAGACAATAATGGCGCGGTATTAGTTCGGTCGTTTTACGTGTCCGTGGAAAAACTGTCCGTTATTTGCTCAAAATGTGTTTGAGGTTGATTCCTGTTAATGTCCAGTGCACGTTATTTGTTTTCGTTCATTGCATACAATCTTTTTTTGATGTATTAGTACTGTGTACATGTTTGTGGGTTCGACGTGTGTAGTCACTGCCATGATATCAAGTCAATTCTGAGGAAGGTGATATGATTCTGACGGTAATGGCATAGAGATCGACAGGGAACGGGGCAGTCGGGTTTAAATTCTCCAGTCTCCTAGTGGTCAGTTTTACAAGAAATATGGCATAATCGCACTCCCCTCTCCCTAGTGTCGAGGTTATGTACGGTTGAAGCCATTCTCTAACCACCCAATATGCTTTCATGGCATGGTCAGGGAGAACTTTATCTTTAATGGCTCAATTATAACCAAAACCACTCGCAGAATCCTTACAGGAATGCCCTGCGTACAACAAATATTTTATACCTAATAGTAAAGGCAAGCTTACGTGTTCTGTCATAGGACTTCGAAATTTAATTTGTGAACAAATGAATTGCCCTCCTATTCAGCCGACATAAAAACACGCCTTGAAAAGACTATCTTTCTGTTACTTCCAGGCGTTAAAATCTTTAAGGAGTGAGAAATGTCTATTTACTTTAAATCATCCTGCTGTGCCATTTTATCGTCAGTAGCTATGACATATCATGGTTGTACAAGACATCCTGTAAGCATCAGCGTCTCGAATTTTGTACTGTAAAATTTTAAAGAATTTGCGGTACCGGTAAGTGAATTTTTTGTGCATAGTAGTATTTATCAATATAAAAGAAACAAACACACGATAGGCTTTTAGCTCTTAATTTCCTTTGCGGTTTTATGAATAAAGGTTTTAAACTTAGCAAACATCGGCCGAGAGAGGGGTCCTACCTACGGGCTGCCCCGTAATAAGCCAGGCAGGCACTGAGAGAAGGCAGAGGTGTACCACCACCCATATTCAACGTCGATGCTAGGGGTCAGGTGGTGAACTCCACTCTCCGGCCGCTTTACCCACGGGAAAGGTACCCCGGTACCCGTTGAACAGAATATTCCATTCACTTAGTCATTCTTCCAGCCTTCGGCGTCATTTAGTCATTCGTCCAATCCTCGACGTAGTTGCTTGAAAAGAAATATTCTTTTGATGTATTTGAATTTATTAGAGTTGTAAACAAAACAATTTCGTGTAGCAGGAAAATATCTGATCTATAATCGGATGACACTCGGTTCAGATGCTGGACGAAGATGAAAGGTATCGTGGCCTTTTTAGTACAGAAGATTGGCAGTAGGCCTATCGTTTCTTATTATGGAGCTGCCCCCCTGTTGGTAATATCTGCAGTTGATAGCGTTGTAAGAAAACACTTCTTGTAATTCGTACAGATTACGGTACGTTTAACAGACTTGAAGTCTGCTGTCCTAGGATCTGAACCTTGTAAAGAATGTGGTAGAAATTTAAAATAAAACAGTACACAATTGACAGACCCCTGGCACAGTTGAAAATTTCAACCTCAAGAGGCAGTCAAACATAAATTAAAAATGTCTGATCATTACTGTTTTCGTAAATTTTAGCATTCAAGTATTTCAGCGACATTTATGAGGAAGCCTAAAGTTACAGCATATCTGCGTACTGGCCTTCCTGTTGGTAGGCTTGTTACAGTGGTTCATATGCTTACCTTTCCTAAGCGGGACGCGTTCTAATTTGTTAAATAGCATTTAGTGTAAAACGTGATATGAGGAACGTTTCTAGGTATGGACCTATTTCACGAAGATCTGTCACTGCACATTTAAGGATTTCACGTGTTTGTCGCACGTCAGAATTGGCCACGTATGTCGTTTTTGGTATTACTGATGTTAGAAAGTTAATAAAAAGGTTAAAGATGAGGTGTATTACAGTGACAGGTTTTTCATTCCTACTTCGTAAACTTCGCTCTTTTATAACTTGTTTACTAACAGGCTGAGAAGCCCTGGGTTAGAGTACCTACAGTGGGACCGGTAATTCTGATTCAGAATCGTGTATTCTCCGAATAGCCTGCGAAGACTAACATCTGCGGTGGCAGTTCTCTGAGTAGATCACTTTTAGAATTGTCTGAACTCGCTATTCTAATTCATGTCTCGATGAAAGCTTTCTGGTTTTTCAACTAATATTGGCCCAATAAATAAATAATAACAATTGAAATTAAATAATTATATGAAATGAAATTAATGTATGACGGTTAACTATTCTGAAATATTATGCTGTGTATATTAGCATGTAGAGGAATATGCTGCCTCCAACTCCATGGTAAAATAAACTACTTTTCCCTAAATATGCAAGCATTTCTTCCGCAACGCTGATGTCTCTCTGTCAGTGTTTGTGACACCACATCCCAGAAGAGGGCAATAATTATCCTAAAAGCCTTAAGAATCTCGTATCCAAAATACATTGTATATATAAGCGAACCAAAAAGCAGACTAACAGAATGAATGAAAATATGTAAGGAAATGTCGAAGGAACTTTAAATAAATAAACAACACCTGTTCAGTGAAACACTACAGAATTTTATTTAATACATTTAATTGCCCTCACATGTATGCAACATGTTTCGGCCTGTACTTGAATATTGGGGTAGCACACATGTGAGGGAAATTTAATCGATTCAATAAACTTGTTTTGTGATAGACTGAACAAATGTTATTTCTTTAATAGAAAACACAACAGGATAGCTTCCATAAAGGTTTCAAATAAATTCACGGACTCTATGTACACAAACGGAGCAGCTCAAAATTAAAGCCTTGTGGAATGATCCACGCCTTTATTTTCAGAGTCAAACATTTCAGTGTTCTTGACTGCTTAATCCTGAAAAAGAATTTTAAGCTCATGGTTCCGTGCATCTTAATTCAATGTTAATAAAAATCCAACCAGATGCAACAGTATGCAGATGTTTATTTACTGCAAAGTCACTCTACATGTTTCGGGTGTCACAGCACCCATAATCAGGAGTACTAAAAACTGTAACCGCAGCCTCCGGTACAGGTCATACTTAATCCTTGTATTTTACAGTATGACCTGTCCCGAAGGCTACAGTTACAGTTTTTAGTACTCCTGATGATGGGCGCTGTGACAACCGAAACATGTAGAGTGACTTTGCAGTAAATAAATATCTGCATACTGTTGCATCTGGTTGGATTTTTATTAACCCTGAAAAAGAAGTCCCTGCGATATTTCGAAACACTGATAAGTATTTAGCAGTCGGTGCGGCGTTACATTGCCGAACACTTGGATATTCGGCAACACCACTGTGATAATCTGAAATCTTTCAACGTAGCAGCTACTCGTATTTTGGTATTCGTTTGTTCCAAACAAAAATTAGACGTACTTTACACTGAGATCGGTTACTCGCTTCTATTCAGGCAGGAAAATTTCAAACCTGTAAAATACGGAAGGGGGCGGGGAGTGAAATATTTACAGAATGTTAATATTAACCACAAGGAACTAGACTGGTTCAGTGTTCTTGTCTCCTCCGATAAACCTACGTATGAACCAAAGAAATTGCAGTCGCTTTTCTATATTTTGTCGGTCGCGTTGTTATGGTAATTGTCTAGACACCGTTAAAGACTGAGTGCATGCTCGGCTTATAATAATAATAATAATAATATTTATTAACTGCAATTGGGTTGTCACCCGGTGGCAGTACACATTTACACACAAGAACAACATAGAACAACACAATTAACCAATGACAACACACACACAAAAAAAGAATAACGTCCGAACAACACAAATACAGACTAATGTGGAAGATGGAAGAGTGGAAGAGTGCGGTCCGTGCCCCTTCTTTTCGAGTTATACCCTGGCATTTGCCTTACAACTGAGGA
>Ga0123353_10004680_pt1 | contig 17702 bp, 17 predicted proteins | sample TergutLab28metaG_3_FD_92763 | JGI IMG/M metagenome (GOLD analysis project Ga0123353, IMG submission 92763) | Labiotermes labralis P3 segment gut microbial communities from Petit-Saut dam, French Guiana - Lab288 P3 | ecosystem: Host-associated > Arthropoda: Insects > Digestive system > Gut ... | reverse complement strand
GAGGTTCACCGTGATGCGGCTGACGGGGAAGTGGCAGCCGCAGTTTTTCATGGCGGCGCGCACGCGGTCGCAGCTCTCCTTCACCGAGGCGTCCGGCAGGCCGACGATATCGAAGCGCGGCAGGCCGTTGGTGCAGTCCGCCTCCACCTCCACGCAAAAGGCCTCCATGCCGTAGCAGCCCGTGCTGTTTACCCGTGCAAACATACAATTCCCCCAATTTTCTTAATTGACCCCCTTGACAACCTTTCCATTATTGGTTATAATGGGATTGCAAGGGGGCACGGTGCCGCCGGAATTGGCGTTCCCCTTCATTTGAACGAGAAAGTACTAACCGCTCACGGATTGCGAGGCCGCGGAGCGGTTAGCGCTTTTTATTGGCCATATGCAGAACGATTGCCACGCAGATCAACACGAATGCGATCGCAAGCAGATATTCCAACATCGCCTCACCTCCCTTCCGAGACAAAGTCTACTTCCGGAAGGAGCGCCACCTACAACCGGGTCAAGCACAGCACCATCCCCATTATAGCACATACATTTGGGAAAATCAACCGCCCTCGACAATTTTTGTCATAGCCCGGGGCCCCCGGCGAGCCCGCAGGCCCGCCCCGGTGGAAGACACGAGCCAAGCCCGCTTCGCATACAATGGGAGCAGAACAGCCACAAAGGCCATAGGGCTATACGGCCACCTATAGCCTTTTGGGCCGCGCGAAGGGGGCTACCCATATGGACAGCATGGCGGAGCACTGCTGCTTCCTGCGCACGAACACGGCGGAGGGCTGCGTCACCCACCTGCCGGGGCTCTGCCCGCAGGAGGAGGGCTGGCGGGTGATCCTGCTCAAGAGCGGGCACGGCGGCGCGGCGGATGCCCTGCTGTCTGCGCTGAGCGGGCTGGCCGAGGCTGAGGGCCGGCCCGCGCAGAGCTTCTGGGATGCCCCGGGGCGGGAGCGGCGCTGCGCCCTGCGGCTGCCGGAGCAGAAGCTCTGCATATTGGAGGCCGAGGCGCCGTATTCCATCGAGGCCGGGCTACCCGGGGCGGGGGAGGAGCTGCTCTCCCTCGACAGCTGCCGGGACAACGCCATACTGCGCGCCCGGCGCGAGGATTTGCGCACGCTGGCAAGCTCGTGGCAGCGGGAGCTGTTGCGGGTATCGCGTTTTTTGCGGGCGGCCCGGGCCATGAAGAAGGATATGGCCTTCGTGGCGGGGGAGACCCTGGATATCCCCAAGATCGAGCGCTGCGCCTCGCGCTTCGCGGCGCGGCGGTTCCCCCCACCCAGCGGGCACATCGGCCGGGAGAGCCGCCGCTTCCTCACCGCCGTCACCGGGCAGGGCCTGCTGCTGCGCCGCAGCGGCCTGGAGGCTGCCTATACCGAAACCGTGGTGCTGGAGGACGACGCGGGCGTGGCGGCGCCGCTGCTGTGGAACCTGCTGCGGGCTTACGCCATGGGCAACGGCCTGGACGTGATCTCCTGCCCCTGCCCGCTGTCCCCCCGCGGGGAGCCCGAGCACCTGCTGGTGCCCGCGCTGGGCCTCTGCTGCGTCACGGCCAACCGGCGGCACCCCATCGATTTCGAGGGCGCGCAGCACATGCAGGCCGCGCGGTTTTTCCGCAAGGAGGCCCTGCAGGAGCACCGCTGCCGCCTGCGCTTTTGCCGGCGCACCATGCGCGAGCTGCTCGGGGAGGCCTACCAGGCCCAGGCCGCCGCCGACCGCTTGCGCGCGCAGATCGATGAGATCTATGCCGGGGCCCTCCTGCCCGGGGCCGCCGAGGCGGCGGCGGCGGCGTTGTGGAGGGGTCACATTAAATAATGACGGGGGTATTCTTGTCAATTTGCACAAGGATGTTTCCCTTGCCTTTGACAGGTTTGGACGTGTCTCCGAAATCGCCCAAAAGGCGTTGACGGATGCAAAAATTGTGATATAATGGAGACAGAACATGAGAGATGGGGAGACCGAAGATGTATTCAAAGGAAGTAACCGTTCAAAACCACGTGGGCCTGCATGCCCGCCCGGCCACCTTTTTCATCCAGAAGGCCAATGAGTTCAAGTCCTCCATCTGGGTGGAGCGCGACGACCGCCGCGTGAACGCGAAGAGCCTGCTGGGGGTGCTCTCCCTGGGCATCGTGGGCGGCACGAACATCCGCATCCTGGCCGGCGGCGCCGACGAGGACGACGCGGTGGAGGCGCTCGTGGCGCTGGTGAACTCCGGCTTCGCGGAGCAATAGAGCATTCATAACGCAACTGCGCCCGCCTGCGTGGCGGGCTTTTTGCATCCCATTTTCCGGAAAACCCTTCCCGCCTTTTCCCGAGACCCAAAATTTATTTTGGCAGCAAATCCCAATCGGCGCGGAGGGCGGGGTTTTTCATCGAAAAACTGCGGGCAAACCCCTTGACGCTTCAATGTTTTAGCGCTATAGTGTGAAAGCGCTCTGACCGCTGCCCTTGGCTGGTTGCTAGCGGCTGCGCGAAATGGGATGTTGAACACCAGACACGTTCAAAAGAGGCCGGGGTACGCGTAAAGTGTACCCCGGTGTCTCTATACAAAAACAAAAATTCCCCTTGTAATCCGGTGGGTTTTCTGGCATAATATAACTTGGGACTATGCCTATCAAGGAGGCCTGTATGGACACTTCCGCACTTTTGTCCCTCACCGACGAGGCACGGCGGGAAATCATCGCGCGGCACAGGGCGAATGGTGTCGCCATCCCCTGCGAGGACGGCGTGATCATCGCCGAAGGCGTGGCCATCGCGCCGGGCGCCGTGATCCTGCCGGGGACGGTCCTCCTGGGCAATACGAGCGTGGGCGAGCGCACCGTGCTCAACAACGTGCAGGCCGAGGATTGCGTGATCGGGCCGGATTGCGAGATCGGCCCGTGGGTGCGCCTGCGTCCCGGGACTGTTCTGGGCGTGGGGCTGCGCATCGGCAACTTTGTGGAGATCAAGAACAGCGAGATCGGCGACGGCACGAAGATCTCCCACCTGAGCTACATCGGCGACGCGACGTTTGGGCGGGACGTCAACGTGGGCTGCGGCCTGGCCGTGGCCAACTACGGAGGCACGCCCGGGGTCAAGCACCGCACCATCGTGGGCGACGGCGCGTTCATCGGCTGCAACAACAGCCTCGTGGCCCCCGTGGACTTAGGCGCGGGGGCGTATACCGCCGCTGGTTCCGTCATCACCGAGGACGTGCCGGAGGGAGCCCTCGCCATCGCCCGTGCGCGGCAAATCAACAAAGAAAAGAAGAAAAGACATGCCGTTTTTCAAGAAACCCGGCCCGCCCCAGTGGCTCATCGTTGGCCTGGGCAACCCGGGCAGGCAATATGAATACAACCGCCACAACGCGGGCTTCCTTTGCCTGGACGTCCTGGCGGACGAGCACCGCTGCAAGGTGGACAGGCTGAAATTCCACGCGCTGACGGGCACGGCGGAGATCGCCGGGCAGCGCTGCCTGCTGATGAAGCCCAATACATACATGAACCTGAGCGGCCAGGCCGTGGGCGAGTGCGCGCGCTTCTTCCGCGTGCCGCCGGAGAGAATCCTGGTGATCTCCGACGACGTGTCGTTCCCGCCGGGGATGCTGCGCATCCGCCGCAAGGGCAGCGCGGGCGGCCAGAAGGGCCTGAAGAGCATCATCGAGCACCTGGGCACCGAGGAGTTCCCCCGCGTCAAGCTGGGCGTGGGCCAGAAGCCCCATCCGGACGCCGACATCGCCGACTGGGTGCTCTCCAACATGAGCACGGATGACCTCAAGGCCCTGCGCGCGGCCTGCGGCGACGCCTGCAAGGCGATAGAACTGATCGTGCGGGGCGAGATCGAGCAGGCCATGGCGAAGTACAGCCACTAGGGGCGGCCCGGCAAGCCCCACAACAGTCGAAGAAATAAGGAGCCCCCATGCCTGACCCCCTCACCCTCCACCGCAAGGCCCTCACCCTGCCCCCCCTGCCCGGCGTCTACCTGATGAAGGACGCCAAGGGCGGGGTGCTCTACATCGGCAAGGCGAAGAACCTCAAGAACCGCCTCACCCAGTACTTCGGCGCGGAGCAGCAGCACGGGCACGGCTACATCGCCGTCGGCATCGAGCACGTGCGCGACTTCGACTACATCGTGGTCAGCTCCGAGCACGAGGCCCTGGTGCTGGAGAACTCTCTCATCAAGCAGCACGCGCCGAAGTACAACATCAACCTCAAGGACGACAAGGGCCACCGCTGGGTGCGCGTCACCCGGGAGGACTGGCCACGCGTCACCGTCGCCAAGCAGAAGCACGACGACGGCGCGGACTACCTCGGCCCCTACACCAGCGCCTACGCGGTGAAGCTCGCCCTGGACGAGGCCAAACAGGTCTTCAAGCTGCCTACCTGCAGCAAGCAATTCCCGAGGGATATCGGCAAGAGCAGGCCCTGTTTGCAGCACTTCATCGGGCGCTGCGACGCCCCCTGCGCAAAAAAAATCGATCAGGCGACATATCTGCAGAACGTGCGCGGTGCCATTGAATTCTTAAAGCGCGGCAGCGCCCAGAGCGAAAAAGAATTGCGCCGCGAGATGGAGCAGGCCGCTGAAGCCCTCGAGTTCGAGCGTGCAGCGAGACTGCGCGATACCCTCCGGGCGATCGAAAAGCTCCGGGAGAAGCAGCACGTGGTCAGCGTGAGCGTGGAGGACCAGGACGTCTTTGCCCTGGCGGCGGAGCAAACTTTAGGCTGCTGGGCGGTCCTGCGCTTCGAGGGAGGGAAGCTCTACGACAGCGAGCAGTTCTTCATCGCCCGCCCGGAGCATGCCGAGCAGGCCCGCCAGGAGCTCCTCGAGCGCTACTACACCATGCGCGGCGATAAAATGCCCCGCCGCGTGCTGCTCGACGGTGAGACCGAGGACCCCGCGCTGCTGGAGGAGTGGCTCTCCGGCATGGCGGGTCACAAGGTCGCCGTGCAGGTGGCCCAAAAGGGCGAGCCCGCGCAGCTGGTGGCCCTGTGCCGCCAGAACGCCGTGGAAAAGCTGGCCCACCGCATCGGCCGGCCGGGCAAGGGCATCGCCGCGCTGGAGGACCTCGCGGGCCTGCTGGGCCTGCCCGCCCCGCCGCAGTACATCGAGGCCTACGACATCTCGCACACGGCCGGCAGCGACAACGTGGCCGGCATGGTGGTGTTCCAGAACGGCGCGCCCCTCAAGGCGGCCTACAAGCGCTTTGCCATCAAGGGCTTCACCGGGCAGGACGACTACGCCTCCATGGCCGAGGTCTTAGACCGCCGCCTGAAGCGATACGTTGAAATGAGAAATGAGAATGCAGAATGCAGAAATGATGGATTCGGCAAGCTGCCCGACCTCATTTTATTGGACGGTGGCCTCGGCCAGGTGCACGCGGTGGAACCCATCCTTGCCAGCCATGGGCTGCACGTCCCCCTGTTCGGCATGGTGAAGGACAGCAAGCACAAAACCCGCGCCATTGCCTCCGGCGGCGGGGAGATCGCCTTCAACGCCACCAAGGCCGCCTTCGCCCTGGTGACGGCCATCCAGGAGGAGGCGCACCGCTTCGCCGTGGCGTACCACCATCAGAGGCACGAGAAGAGCGCCTTCGACTCCGAGCTGACGAAGATCCCCGGCATCGGCCCGGCAAGGGCAAGGGCGCTGCTGGCGCATTTCAAGACCATGAAGGCCATCAAAGAGGCCGACGAGGCCGCGCTTGCCGCCGCGCCGGGGATGAACAAGGCGGCGGCAACGGCGGTGAGGGCATATTTTGAGGGCAACTAAATTTTGGAGGTCACAGCGCCGTTCCCTTTTGGGGCACAAACAGCCTTGACGTGTCGATGCCCTCCAACTCCAGCAGCCATAGTTTTGTCCGGATGCCGCCCGCGTAGCCCGTCAAGCTCCCGTTCGCGCCCACGACCCGATGGCAGGGGATGACGATGGAGATCGGGTTGTGCCCGACCGCGCCGCCCACCGCCTGGCTTGACATGCATCCCATCTTTTTCGCGATTTCGCCGTAAGTCATCACCTCGCCGTATGGTATTTCGCACAGGATATCCCATACGCCCCGGCAGAACGCGCCGCCGATGGGGGCCAGCGGCAGTTCCGGAATGCCGGGCTTCCCTCCGGCGAAGTATCTCTCCAGCCACGCTTTTGCCGCATCGAATACCGGCAGATCGCTTTGATCAACCATCGCTTCGGGGATGGTATCCCCGTGATATTTTTGCCCCTCCAGCCACAGGCCGGCAAGGCCGGCGCCGTCGCAGGCAAGCGTAATGACGCCCACGGGGGAAGGATATGTCGTAGAAAAATACATCGTTGGCCTCCTCACCAGATGGTTCGGGTTCACTGCCTCTTATTATACATGATCAAAGGAGCCTTGTCCAGTTTATGTCCTCTCAACACGCCCGCACCGCCCTCCTCCTCGGCCCCGCCGCCCTGGAGAACCTCACCGCCGCCCGCGTGGCCGTCTTCGGCCTGGGCGGGGTGGGGGGCCATGCCGCAGAGGCCCTGGCGCGCTGCGGCGTGGGCGCTTTGGACCTCGTCGACGGCGACACCGTGAGCGAGAGCAACCTCAACCGGCAGATCGTCGCCCTGCACTCCACCCTGGGGCTGCCAAAGGCGGAAGTTATGGCATTACGTGTGCGCGACATCAATCCGGACTGCGCCGTCACCGCCCACGTGGTGTTCTTCGACGCCGCCACGGCGCCCCAGTTCGATTTCACACAGTATGACTACGTCCTCGACGCCATCGACACCGTGACCTCCAAGCTGTTGCTCATCGAACTGTGCCGCGCCGCGGGGACGCGCATCATCAGTTGCATGGGTGCGGGCAACAAGCTCGACCCCGCGCGGTTCGAGGTCGCGGACATCTACGCCACCAGCGTGTGCCCCCTGGCGAAAGTGATGCGTCAAGAGCTGCGCCGGCGCGGCATCCCCGCCCTGAAGGTCGTGTATTCCCGCGAGGAGCCCGCCGTCAGCGCCCGCCCGCCGGGCAGTATTGCCTTTGTGCCCTCCGTGGCCGGGCTGATGATGGCCGGGCAGGCCGTGCAGGAATTGTCAAAACTGTTGTAAATGCGTCGAAATGTTTCACGTGAAACATTCTGTTTGAAATACAACACCAAAAAATTCTTGCACTCCGCCCCTCTCCCGTGCTATAATAATCCTCACGGAGGAAAACGCTATGAAATACGAAACCGTCATCGGCCTGGAGGTCCACTGCGAGCTCTCCACCAAATCGAAAATCTTCTGCGGATGCACCACGAAGTTCGGCGGCGCGCCCAACACCCACGTGTGCCCGGGCTGCGCGGGCTTCCCCGGCACGCTGCCCGTGCTGAACAAAAGCGTGGTGGAGTACGCCATCCGCGCCGGGCTGGCCCTGAACTGCGAGATCACCCGGGTGAACAGCTTCGACCGCAAGCACTACTTCTACCCCGACCTGCCCGGCGCCTACCAGGTGACGCAGTTCTTTCACCCGGTGTGCACCAACGGCTGGGTGGAGCTGGCCAGCGGCAAGCGCGTGGCGATCAAGCAGATCCACATGGAGGAGGACGCCAGCAAGCTGGTGCACGACGACTGGGAGGACGCCTCCCTGGTCGACCACAACCGGGGCTCCATGCCCCTGCTGGAGATCGTCAGCCAGCCGGACATGCGCAGCGCCGAGGAGGCCATCGAGTATCTGGAAAAGCTCAAGGCCATCCTCGAATACACCGGCGTGTCCGACTGCAAGATGCAGGAGGGCTCCATCCGCGCGGACATCAACATCTCCGTGCGGCCCGCGGGCGAGACAAAGCTCGGCGTGCGCACCGAGATGAAGAATATCAACTCCCTGCGCTCCATCGCCCGGGCCGTCGCGTTTGAGACCGCCCGGCACATCGAGGCCATCCAGGAGGGCCTCCCCCTGGTGCAGGAGACCCGCCGCTGGGACGACGAGGCGGGCGAGAGCTACGCCATGCGTGAGAAGGAGAACGCGGCGGATTACCGCTATTTCCCCGACCCCAACCTGCCCCCTGTGGTGATTTCCGAGGAGAAGATCGAACGCGCGCGCGCCTCGCTGCCCGAGTTGCCCGAGGCCAAGAAGCGCCGCTATATCGATCAGCTCGGCTTGCCGGAGTACGACACGGGCATCATCACCGCTTCCATCCACCTCGTGCGGCTGTTCGAGCGCACGGCAGACCTGTGCGGCGACCCGAAGGAGGCCGCCAACTGGATCCTCGGCGAGGTCCTGCGCCTGCTCCAGCAGACCCAGACCCTGCCCGAGGACATGGCCTTCGACTTCGACTCCCTGGGCAGGGTGATCGCGCTGGTGCAGAAAAACGTGATCAACCGCGGCACGGCCAAGAAGGTCTTCGCCGAGGTCTTCACAGACAACGTGGACCCCGAGGCCTACGTGAGGGAGAACAACCTCGCCCTGATGACCGACAACACGGCAATACGCGCGACGATCGGGCAGGTGCTCGCGGCCAACGGGAAGTCCGTGGCGGAATACCGGGGCGGCAAGGCGCAGGCCCTGCAATACCTCATCGGGCAGAGCATGCGCGCGCTGAAGGGCCAGGCCCCGGCGCAGGAGGTCACGGCGATACTGAAAGAACTGCTGGGGTAGGCAGAATAACTTGCAGGGGCGGCTGTGGTGAGCAGCCGCCCCTGTTCTATACCTTCTCCAGATACTCCACCGCGCACCAGGTGTTGGCCTCCTTCAGCAGCACGCAGCGGCTGCCGCCGCGCACGACCTCCCTGCCCAGCAGGTCCACCACCCGCGAGATGGTGAACACCTGCCCCGGCACCCAGGAGGACATCCTCTCGCCGCCGGGGGAGTACTCCCTCGTGCCGGGCTTCACCCGGGCGCGGTCGCCGGGCTTCCAGATGGCGTCATACGCCAGCCAGGAGGCCGGCAGCAGGCCCCAGTGGGTCCAGCCGCGCCCCTTCAGCGCGCTCTGCACCACGCCGGTGGAGAAGCCCGCGGCCTCCATCACCTGGCCGCCCCCCAGGTAGACCCCCACGTGGCGCATGGCGCCCTTCTGGGCGTCCCAGAGGAACACCAGGGCCCCGGGGGTCTCCGGCAGGGAGGCGATCGCCCCGCGCGTCCTGCACACCGCATAGAACCCCTGGGCCGAGAGGTCGTACGCCTCGCGGTAGACCGGCGGGCCGATGGCGTCGGGCTGCATCCAGTAGGATTTGATCAGCCCGGCGCAGTCGTAGACGCGCTTGTTTTTCGCGCCCACCTGCTTTTTTGCGCTGTTATAATTCGTCGTCGTGTAGTATGCCGGGTACTGCCTGCGCTTCTGGTCCAGCAGGGACTGCGTGGGCGCCTGCCCAAAGGTGCCGTACCAGTAGTACATCCCCTTCTGCGCCTTCACGTGCTGCACAAGCCCCGTGGAGGTCCTCTCCTGCGCCGCGCCCGCCCAAAGCGCGCATTGGAGCATCAGCCCCAGCGCCAGAAAAAACGCGAAACCCTTTTTGATGCCGTTCATTTCACCATCCCTTTCGTTGCACTGCTTGTACTACAGTATATCAGCGTGCAACGAAAGGGGTGACAGGAAAACTGTTAGATGAACCACATCCAGTCAGGCGAGGTATCCCCCGTCTGAGAGTGGGGGGCTGTCTTCGCCGCCGTCCGTCTCGGAGCCGCCGCCGCCAGAATCAGAGCCGCCGCCGTCCGTCTCAGAGCCGCTGCCGCCAGCATCAGAACCGCCGCCGTCTGTCTCAGAGCCGCTGCCGCCAGCATCAGAACCGCTGCCGCCAGCATCAGAACCGCTGCCGTCCGTCTCAGAGCCACCGCCCGTCTCGGAACCGCCCGCCTCGCCCCAATCATCGGCGATTGAGCCGTCGTAGACTGGACCGCCCGTTTCAGAACCGCCGCCGTCCAGGCGGTCAGCGATGCGCGAGAAATCCGTCTCGGATAGACTTCCGTCCGTCAGAACGTTTTTGTATTCCATCACAGAGCCCATCGTGAAAGTGTCAAACTGGGAGACGTCCAAAGCGTCCACCACCGCGTCGCCGTCTCCGCTCACCGTGACGCGGCTGCCCTGTTCGACGTTCGTCACGCTGCCGGAATCCGTCGTCACGTCGATCTCCCCCGCGATCAAATCGACGGCCATGTCGCCGCTGTCATATTTCGCGGTAAAAAACGTGCCGCGGACGATCAACAGCGTATTCCCCGCTGTCATTTGCACGCGCCCCTCCGGACCGTTCTCGTTGACCAGGATGGAGCCTTGCACAAGGTCAAATTTCAGGACGCCGCCCGATATTTCGGAAAGGCTGATCTCCGAGTATTCGTCCATCTTGAGGATGCAATCCTCGGCGACCTTCAAATAGACATAGGTCTCCGCGCCCGTCGTCAAACGGCTGCCTGCCGTGAGCTTCGCACCGTTTTTCACGGCCTGCCCATTCGCCAACGCGGCGTTTTCTCCCACGATGCCGGACACGGTGATGGCCCCGCCTTTGCCGCCGAACAGGCCGAAGCCGTTCGTGAATATCCCCGCCGCCACAAGACCGCCGATGATGATCACAGCGACGATGACCAGCGGGGCCTTGCTTTTTTTCTTGGCGGGCGGGGGCGGTGGTACAGGCGCGGGGGCGTAGGGCTGCTGGACCTGCGGCTGTGCGTAGGGCTGCTGGTATTGCGGCGGCTGCGCCTGCATGGGCTGCGGCTGCTGCGGTGCTGTGGGCGTTCCACAGGCTGTGCAGAATTTCAGGGCGCTATCCAACTGTGCGCCGCACTTTGAACAGAAGGCCATGTGCATCTCTCCTTAAAATAAATAGTCTTTTATAAGCAATTATAGTGATTCTGCCCGCGTGTTGATTGTAGCACACCTCGCTGGGAAATGCAAGCAAAAGTTTTAAGCGGCTTTAAGGCAGCTCCAGCGCCCCCGTGGCGATGTTCCCGCAGAACGCCGCGTCGTGTTCCACGAAGAGCATCGTGGGCCGGTACGTCCGCAGCAGGCGCTCGATCTGCATGCGCGAGAACACGTCGATGAAGTTCAGCGGCTCGTCCCAGAGGTACAGGTGCGCCTGCTCGCACAGGCTCCGGGCCAGCAACGCCTTCTTCTTCTGCCCGGAGGAGAAGTCGGCCATGTCCTTCTCAAACTGCGTGCGGCTGAAGTCCAGCTTGCGCAAAATCGCCTTGAACAGACTCTCGTCTATGCCGCAGCTTGAAGCGTAGTCCGTCAAATTCCCCCGCAAAAAGGACGTATCCTGCGGCACATAGGAGATCTTCAGCTGCCCGGGCACGCGCAGGTTGCCCGCGACGGCTACGTCGATCCCCAGAATCGCCTTGAGCACGCTGGATTTCCCGCTGCCGTTCTTGCCCGTCACGGCCAGGCGCTCGCCCTGCCGCAGGGTGAAGGTCAGGTCCGTACAGACGTTGTTATCCCCGTAGGACAGCGACACATGGCCGAACTCCACCAGCTTGTCGGTATAGAACTGCAGCGGGTGAATCTTCAGGTCGTCCGCCGATTCGATGTTCTTCAGCAGCTGCGACTTCTCGTCGATCTCCCGCTCGTAGCGCGTCTCGATACTCTTCGAGCGCTTCATCGCCTTGGCCGCCAGGTGGCCGACACGCCCCCGGTTGCCCGACGACAATTTCGTGGCCTCCACCCGGTCCGACCAGTCGGCCTTCTCCCGGGCGGTCTGCGTCAGGCGCCTGATGTCCCGATTCAGAATTTCGTTGCGGTCCAACTCCCAGGCGTCCTGCCGCTGCTTCTGCGCCCACCAGGCCGAAAAATTCCCGGCGATCACCTCGATATCCGCCTTATTGATCGACAGCGTGTGGTCCGTGCAGGCGTCCAGCAGCGCCCGGTCGTGGGAGACCAGCAGAAAGCCCCGCTTCTGCCGCAGATAGGTTCCCAGCGCCCGGCGGCCGTGGGCGTCCAGATGGTTCGTGGGCTCGTCAATGAGCAAAAAGTGATTCTCCCGCAAAAATAACGCCGCCAGCAGGCCCTTCACCCGCTCCCCGCCGGAGAGCGTCCCGAAGGGCCGGTACAGCGCCTCGCAGTTGAGCTCGAGCAAATTGAGCTCCCGCAGCAGCTCCCACTCCTGGACCCCGGGGCACAGCGCCTGGAGCACATCCAGCGCCACGCGGCCTTCGCCCTCGACAGGGTAGGGGAAGTAGTCGCATTCCACGCTCTTCGCGATGGCACCGTGGCTGTCCAGATCGCCGGTCAGCAGCCGCAGGAAGGTGGTCTTGCCGCGCCCGTTGCGCCCGGTGAAGCCCAGCCGCCAGTCGGTATCCAGGGCGAAGGTGGCGTTCTCGAAGATGTTGTCGTAGCTGCCCTCATAGGCGAAGGTCAGCCCCGTGGCCTGTATCGTGGACATAGCTCCCTCCTGATTCTCTTTTTCGTGCCCCGCCAATCCCCTGCGCTGACCTCGCACAGCACGTGGCCCACGGCGGAGAGCAGCGCAAACTCCAGTTGATACCGCCGCTCGAACAGGTTGGGGCAGCCGAGTTCCGCAAGCGACTTGTCCACGCGATTTGCCCATCCCTCGCCCTTTGCGGCCTTTGCGAACGCGATGGATTCCGCCGCGCTCTCCCGCCGCAGGTATACGCAGACGGGGTCGAGCGGCCGCAGAATCGCCGCGATGGCGCGGGCATAATCCTCGGCCTGCGCGTCCGTCGCGCCCCGGAAAATCATCTCGTTGAGGGGATTTTGCAGAAAGGCGCAGTCCAGAATGAGCACGCCCTCATTCGCGTGAGTTTCCGCCCAGCGCGCCCACAGCTCCAGCATGCGGCGGGCATAGCCCTGCGCTGGCATGCGCCTGTCTCCGACATCCCAATCGCCCGGCATGCCCGCGTCATCCTCCAGAAGCACCCTCGCCAGAACGCCTCCGCGCCGTAAGCGCCTGCAGATCCATCCGGCAATCGTCGTCTTGCCTGTGCCGGGCAGCCCCTCAACGAGGATCAGCCTGGTCTGGCTCATTGACAGCCCTCCTTTTTAGATAAAATAAAACAGGGCGCAAGAACGCTCTTGCACCCTGTGACAGGTTCGTTATATGCGCTTCTTGCTCATGGATATGCTTACGCCAGGCTTCGCATATCCGTTATTCTTTTAGCAAGAAGTGCTGCGCAACTTGGTTGCTCCTTTCGGTTGGTGGTTCGGCTACAGTATAGCAGGGATGGAGGGGGATGTCAAGGGGGGATTCATAAAGATTCATGCTTTATTCCGTTTTCTTCCGCATATCGCCAAGCGGTACTGTTGCGGGGGGTGTAGATGGTCAGGTTCGGGCAACCCGCAAAAGCATTCTCGCCAATGTTCATGGCGCTCTCTGGAATGGTGATACTGGTTAGCGATGTACAAGCACGAAAAGCTTGGAAGCCAATGCTTGTGACGCTCTCCGGGATGGTGATGCTTGTCAGAGATGCACACTTGCAAAACGCTTTGTCGCTGATGCCCGTAATCGGCAGTGGAGGTTCGAAGTAAATTATTTCAGGTATGATCACCTCTGGAAAACCCGTCGGATAGAATTCTGCTGTTTCCACGGAAGCCCCAAGTACTTTATAGTGATCAAAACCTCTGGGATATCCCAACCAACACCCAGCCTGCAGTAAACTTGCTATGATCCTTCCTGTGCATTCCCGATTGAATACTTGGTCTACGCAACAACTTTGGACAATTGCCTGCCGGCAAATTAATTTTTCTCGGATTTCGCCGGGCCAATTGATGTAATCCGCCCAAAAAATCTGAATAATGCGAGCCGGATCAATTGTAACTGCTTGTTTCAATGTATCCAATGCTGCTTTGGATTTTTCGGTACGCTCAGTGAAAAATGCCAACACACATTGGCTATCCTCAATCGTCTGTTTATCCGGCGCTTTTTCATAAAATATGTTGAATCCATTCCAATAGAGTTCGATCAACAATGTACGTATCTGCGCTAGATCTTCCTCTGCGCAGCATACCAAGGCGCGAGGGGCTTCCTCGCATTGCGGTATGACCAGCTGGGTGCTTTGCCCCAAGCACCCCTTCAGATGCGGCGACCGTTCCAGTTCCTCAAAGAACGCCACGTCACTTGCGCAATCGTAGTAGGCGACCCATTCATACCGCGGCAAACGCAACTTAAACCCCCCGACAAGCGGTGTTTCCTTCAAAAACACAGGGAGTATCGGGATTTTTTCATTCAGCGCCGAGTGAAATTCATCCTTCACGTTGTCGCTGGCAACGGATTCAGGCGAGACAAAGAGAAGCATAAGCGCGGATTTTTCAAGCTTCTCCATGATTGTGTCCGCCCACTCCGACGACGGCGGGATGCCGTTGTCATACCAAATCCGGTAGCCCTTCTCGTGCAGCTGCCTGATCAGCGGGAAGACTGCGCTCTTATTCACATGGGCATAGCTGACGAAGATGTAAGGCTCCCCGCCCGCATAGGCCTTGAAGGGTATCTGAATCTCCGCCACAACATCATCCTCCCACAGGCCCTACTCATACAGCGGGTATTTCCCGCACATCCCGTTCACGCTCGCGCGGATGGCGTCGGCGCTGCCCTCGAAGTCCGTCGCGGCCAGGTAGATCGCCTCGGCAATGCGCTCCATCTCGGGCTCCTTGAAGCCGCGCGACGTCACCGCCGGGGTGCCCACGCGGATGCCGCTGGTGACGAAGGGCTTCTGCGGGTCGCCCGGGACGGCGTTCTTGTTCACCGTGATGAAGACCTCGTCCAGGCGGTGTTCGAGCTCCTTGCCGGTGACGTTCAGGCTGCGCAGGTCCAGCAGCATCAGGTGGTTGTCCGTCCCGCCGGAGACGAGATTCACCCCGCGCGCCAGCAGCCCTTTGGCCAGTGCCTGCGCGTTATCTATGATCTGCTGCTGGTACAATTTGAACTCCGGCCGCAGCGCCTCGCCGAAGCACACCGCCTTGGCCGCGATGATGTGCATCAGCGGGCCGCCCTGGTTGCCCGGGAAAATCGCCTTGTCGATGGCGGGGGCCAGCTCCGCCGTGCAGAGGATCAGCCCGCCGCGCGGCCCGCGCAGGGTCTTGTGCGTGGTGGAGGTCACCACGTCGGCATATGGTACGGGCGATGGGTGCAGCCCCGCGGCGATCAAACCCGCGATGTGCGCCATGTCCACCAAAAAGTACGCGCCCACGGCCTTCGCCACGGCGCTGATGCGCTCGAAGTCGATCACGCGGGCATAGGCCGAGGCCCCCGCCACGATCATCTTGGGGTTCACCTCATGGGCGGTCCTCTCCAGGGCGTCGTAGTCCAGGAAGCCGTTCCCGTCCACGCCGTAGGGCACGAAGTTGTAGAGCTTGCCGCTCATGTTCACCGGGGAGCCGTGGCTGAGGTGGCCGCCGTGGGCCAGGTTCATGCCCATCACGGTGTCGCCGGGCTGCAGCAGGGCGGAGTACGCCGCCATGTTGGCCTGCGCGCCCGAGTGCGCCTGCACGTTGGCGTGCGCCGCGCCGAACAGTTCCTTCGCCCGCTCGATGGCGATGCGCTCGGCCTCGTCCACGCACTCGCAGCCGCCGTAATAGCGCTTGCCGGGGTAGCCCTCGGCGTACTTGTTGGTCAGCACGCTGCCCATCGCCGCCATCACCGCCGGGGAGACGAGGTTTTCGCTGGCGATGAGCTCGATGTTGCGGCGCTGCCGGGCGAGCTCCCGGGCCATGGCCGCGCCCACCTCGGGGTCGGCCTGCGAGACGAAGCCTATGGTGTCCATCAGATCTGCGTACATGAAAGCACCTCCATCACACTTATTGTGTTTATTTTATCATATTTGCGGGACAGGGTCAAGGGAAATCATAAAAACAAAGCCGGGGCGCAAACCCCGGCTGTGCTTTGCAAGTGCAGTCTTACTTGATCTCCACTTCCGCGCCGACCTCGACCAGCTTGGCCATGGCGGCGTCGGCGTCGTCCTTGCTGACCTTCTCCTTGACCGGGGCGGGCGCGCTGTCGACGACCTTCTTCGCCTCGGCCAGCCCTAAGCCGGTCAGCTCGCGCACGGCCTTGATCACGGGGATCTTGTTCGGGCCGACTTTCATGAGCACGACGTCGAACTCGGTCTGCTCCACCTCGACGGCCTCGACCTCGGCGGGGGCGGCCACGGCCACGGCGGCGGCGGCGGATACGCCGAACGCCTCCTCCACGGCGTGCACGAGCTCGGAGAGCTCCAGCACGGTGAGGCCCTTCAAGGTTTCGATGATGCTTTGAATCGCTTCGGATGCCATAATGATTTCCTCCTTAAATGTTGTGGGGTGGTCTTACGCCTCTGCGGGCGCGGGTTCTGCGGGGGGATTGGCCTTGTCCACGATCGCCTGCATGGCGCGCGCGAAGGCCGCGATGGGCGCCTGGAAGGCGTTGCACACCGTGGCGAGCAGCACCTCGCGGGAGGGCAGCTTGGCCAGGGCGTCCACCTTCTTCTCGTCGATGACCTTGCCGTCGACGAAGCCGGTCTTCACCTTGAAGGTCTTGCTTTTGGACGCGTACTTGGACAGGATGCGGGCGGCGGCGGTGTAGTCGTCGGTGCTGGTGGCCAGGGCCGTGGTGTTGGCCAGGTAGGGGGTCAGGCCCTCCAGGTCCGCCTCCTTGGCCGCGAGCTCCAGCAGCGTGTTCTTCACCACGCTGTACTTCACCCCGGCGGCGCGCAGGTCGCTGCGCAGCTTGGTGTCGTCGGCCACTTTGATGCCCTTGTACTCCACCAGGACGCCCGCGCATGCGCCGCGCAGGGTTTCGGCCAGGGCGGCGGCGGCGGCCTTCTTTTGCTCCAGGATTGCTTGGCTTGGCATGTGCTTGATTCACCTCCGGTCAATAAAATATGCCTCCCTGCCAAAAGGCAAAAAGGCACAATCAATGTGTATGTGATTGCGTCTTTCCTCGGCGGGACTTACACGGGTTGCCCCGGCGCCAGCTGTCTTCGGCAGAACACGAAGTATTATAGCAGATGTTAAGGGGGATGTCAAGGATTATTTTTCTGATTTTATGGAGGATACGTCGCTCCGCGATACTCCCTCACCCGCTGCGGCGGGAGCTCCCTCACAGAGGGAGCCAGGGATTCGCGGCAACAAGCCCGGGCTCCCTCTGTGAGGGAGCTCCGCCCGCAGGCGGTGAGGGAGTGGTGCGGAGCACAATTGTGCCTATTTTATCTCTTGCTCCAACGCATCGAATTCCGGCGTGCTGAAAAATTCGACGATGCTGATATCCAGCCCATCGCAAAGCATCTTGATCGTGACGATACCCGGGTTTGCGCTTGCGCCGCTAAGAATATTTTTCAGAGTGGATGGCGGAACAGCGGCGCTTCTCGCCAAGGCGTTGAACGAAATATTTCTTTCATAGCAAAGTGTTACTATCCTATCCGCAACAGCTTCTCGCATGCCCATTTTTTGCCCTCTCCAGTCCATATATAGCCTAGTTAATTCTAGTCGCTTTTAGCAGAAAAGAATCGACCATATATAGACTGATTGGCCCATATATGGTATACTGGACTAAATATAGACCAGAGAGGAATATTTTATGAAACCCCAAACCTGCTGCTTCACCGGCCACCGCCACATCCCCGCTGCCGAGTACACGGCATTAGAAAAACACCTTGAAGAGGAGATCGAAAATCTCATCCACCAGGGCGTGCGCTATTTCGGCGCGGGCGGCGCGCTGGGCTTCGACACCTTGGCCGCCCTCGCCGTGCTAAGGCTCAGACTGCTATACCCGCACATCCGGCTCATTCTGGTCCTGCCCTGCAAAGACCAGACCAAAGGCTGGGACAGGGCCGATAAAAAAATATACAACCAAATCCTGCGCCAGGCGGATAAGGTTGTATATGTTTC